>Ga0247841_10011704_pt1 | contig 11601 bp, 11 predicted proteins | sample LaCruzMarch2015__2_FD_192410 | JGI IMG/M metagenome (GOLD analysis project Ga0247841, IMG submission 192410) | Freshwater microbial communities from meromictic Lake La Cruz, Castile-La Mancha, Spain - LaCruzMarch2015_18m | ecosystem: Environmental > Aquatic > Freshwater > Lake | place: Spain...
ACAATGCTGTTATAGAAAAAGGATGGTATTTCCAGGGAGCAATTATTTTCTTTGCCGGAATCATTGCCTTCCTCTACCTGTTTAAATTAATTCATTCTGTTTTCTTAGGGCAACTTAAAGATAATCATCGTAATATGAAGGAAATCAGCGCCTGGGTGCTGATCCCGTCGTACATGCTGATTATCGGGATTATGATTTTCTCCGCATTCCCAAAACAGGTGTTGCAACCCATTGGAAATATGATTGCCCCGTATTTTTCTTCCGAACCACTTAACTGGGAAGGCACCAAAGCTTTAACAAGCATGGGCTACTGGGACGGTTCTACAATCATGATCGTCATCGGGACCGCTTTCATGTTTCTTCTGACCTGGCTATTTCTATTAAGTTCGAAAGTTAAAAAAATCGGGCAATTTAATATTGTTTATGCGGCAGAGCGCCCTGAACGTCCTGAAACTACGCATGTTTCCTATAATATTTATGCAGGATATAAAAAAGCCCTGGGTTTCCTGGTGGCCCCCGGAATTACCGCTTTCTGGGAAATGATAAGCAATCTGTTACTGGATTTCGCAAACTGGTTAAGAAGAATCTACGGTGGAAGCATGCAGAATTATGCTTTGCATGTGGTGCTGTTTATCGTGATATTTTACTTAATTGCCCTGGGAGGTTTATAATATGGACTATAGCATAACAAAATTTTTATGGACCCTTTTGGGATTATTTATTGTAACCAACTGGGGGATGTTGATGAGCTCGACCATGCGGCGGATTGGTGCGCGTGTAGCCGGCCGTTTTGGTATTCCATGGTATCAGCCCTGGATAGATCTGGTTAAGCTCTATTCTTTGCGTTCCCAACTTTCCCATGGTGCCATGTTTTACCTGGGGCCTGTTTTCCGGATGATGGGTGGCGTCGGTATATTTTTATTCGTTCCCATGGTTTACGGGAACCCACATTGGTCAAATTACAGCTTTTCGGGCGATTTGATTTTAATTCTTTATTTCCAGTTTTTTGGAATGCTCGGAATGGCTCTGGGCGCCGGCGAAGGAGGCCATCCGTATTCTGCCATCGGTATCAGCCGTGGGTTATCGCAATTTACAACCATTGAAGTCCCCATGACCCTGGCCATTCTCTCGCTTGCTATCCAATATCAAACCTTTTCAATTACCGAAATCGTTGCCGCTCAGCAAGGAGGGATTACTACCTGGACTATGTGGACCAATCCACTGGCAACAGTAGCTGCCATGTTGAGCCTGTTAGGCGCTTTTGGCCATTCACCGTTCAATCTGGTCAAAGCGCCGAATGAAATTCCAATAGGTCCGCCAACTGAGTTTCATGGCACATTTTTAGGGGTACTCCGAACCAATGCCGCGATCTTGCATGTGGCTGAGGCGGCCTTTTTTATGAACCTCTTCTTTGGGGGTGCGACCAGCTGGTTCGAATTGATACTTAAAACATTCCTGATCTATTTCTGGTCAATTTTTGTGGGTACTGTTTTCCCACGATTCCGAATCGAGCAAAGTGTGCGCTGGTTCCTTCAAATACCTACAATTATCGGGATATTGGCTATTTTAATACTACTGTAAACTATGGAAAATAATATAGATAAGCCTAGATTTGATGAAGTGGACATGGATAAATTCCTTGATCCTGAAAATGAAAAACGTTCCGTAATGGCTCCCGACGGAAGTATTATTGAAGTTGATCCTTTAAAAGATTATTTCTGCCAGGACCGGCCTGAAGAATTAAAACCCAAAAATGGCCCTATAGAAAAATTCCTCAATTGGGCCCGCGCCGAAAGCCTTTGGGTGCTGGGATTTGGAACCGGATGTGGTAGTATTGAAATCCCGCCACTGGTAACACCCCGTTTCGATATGTTCCGGTATGGCGTCCAAATGCGCCCGACACCCCGTCAATCGAATGTTTTTATCATTTCGGGTTATCTGTCTGTAAAAACATTAAAACGCGCTATTCGATCCTACGAGCAAATGCCGAGCCCGAAATACATCATCGCTCTGGGAAGTTGCACCATTAATGGAGGAATGTACTGGGACAGTTACAATACGATCAACCGGCTGGATTATTATATGCCAGTTGACGTGTATATCGCTGGTTGCATGCCCCGTCCTGAAGCCCTGCTGGCCGGTTTTGCCAAGCTTAAAGAGCTCATTAAAGCTGGCAAAGCTGAAAAAGCGAATGAATATGCCCGCAATTTCGACTGGTACAAAGCCAATCAAAAAAAAATTATCAAAAATTGGAATATGCCGGATTATAACTGGTAAATCAAAAAAATGAGATCATGAATGACTTAATAAAAGATATAGAAAGCCGGTTCGAAATTTCGGATTGTATCCGGAAAAATGACCAGCTGGCTTTTATCACGGTAAAAAAAGAGCAGGCCATTGCCTTGGTGACTAACTTGCGTGATTACCACAATTATACCTGTTTAACGCTTTTAACAGCCGTAGATTGGATAGAAAACGGCATATTTCAATTGACTTACCTGCTGAATAATCCTTACAATTTTACCGAAATTGGCGTACGTGTTATGATTGACCGCGAAAAAGCCACCATGGAGTCAGCGCATCATTTGTGGGAAAGTATGGCCACCTACCAGCGTGAGTTACACGAGATGTTTGGAATAGATTTCCCGGGGAGCCCGCGAATTGATGAGGATTTTATTTTAGAAGGCTGGGATAACCTTCCCCCATATCGTCGCGATTTCGATACCAAAAAGTATTCCGAGGAGACCTATTTCCCGCGTCCGGGCCGACAATCGAATGATCCTGCAACGTATATGAAATCAAAAATGTATCCTAACGATTAAGAAGGAAAGAGATGGACATGAGAAAAATATTTCATATGGATCCCGACAGGAGTTCATATCCTGAAATAGGAGAAGACGGGAAGCCCATCATCGATTTGAATTCACACAAATTCCTGAAAATATGGCAGGGGCCTCAGCACCCCGGGGTAACCGGCAATATGTCGTTAGAGTTGACTGTAAATGGTGATGAAATCGTTGAGGCGAAAACGCATGTTGGTTACCTGCACCGCGGTTTCGAGAAATTAATGGAACGTCGGAAATTTATTCAATGCTTCCCTACCTGTATTCGAATGTGCGTGGCCGAACCTGATCCGAATGAATATATTCTTTCTGCCTGCATAGAAGATTTAGGCAAGATTGAAGTGCCTGAAACGGCCCAATGGTTAAGGATGCTTTCATTGGAAATGTCACGTTTACAATCCCTTTTACGCATTGTGCCGGGCCAGGGAGGTACCTTTGCTCTTGGTCTGGGTTTCCAATGGGGGAATTATATCCGCGATCTGATTCTGGATCGTTTCGAGGAATTGACCGGGGGACGGGTATATCACATGTATATTCTTCCGGGCGGGGTTCGGGGTTTACTGCCCGACGGATTTAAAAAGCGAATGGAAGAAAACCTTAAACTTGTGGATGAGTTTGTGAAAAACATCAATGATTTGATGTATAACAATGCTGTTTTTAAAAAACGCGCCGTAGGCTTAGCTTATATTCCAAAAGAATGGATTGACAAATATGGGGTTTACGGCCCAACGGCCAGGGCAGCAGGTATTATGCGCGATGTGCGTAAAACAAATCCTTACCTGAAATATGCCGAACTTGATTTTGAGCCTTTTACAACCACCGAATCTGATGTTTTTGCCAGAAGCCTCGTTCGCTGGCACGATTTGCAAACCACAGCAGATCTGATCCGCCAGATCATGGCTAAAATGCCGGATAAAGGAGAAATAAAAGCCGAAACGCCAAACGTATTGCACTGGCGTATACCAAAAGGAGAAACTTACCAGAAATGTGAAAGCTCGCGCGGTGAATACGGTTTTTACATGGTTACCGATGGCAGTGATATGCCGCGTCGCATTAACCTGAAAGGGCCAAGCTACACACACGCAATTGCCCTGCTGGAAAGATTGCTGATCAATGCCAATATTGCTGATACGGCTGCTATAATGGTTTCACTGGCTACCTGCCCTCCTGAAATAGAAAGATAAGATGTTATTATTTGATTTCAAAGTTTAGTAAGATGAGTATAAAAGATGTATTGGGTCCGTTTACTGCCTGGAGAAGAGTTGCCCGTGAACCGGTTACTATCCGTGATCCCTTCAATGACCGTCCGGGAGCGGATCGGTATCGGGGATTTCATAAAAATGATGTCGATAAGTGCATTGGCTGTGGTACATGTGAAGAAATATGTGAAAACAAAGCTATTGACCTGGTCCCGTATAAAGATCCCGTTAATGGTGATAGCGGCTTACGACCGCGCATCGATTATGGCCGATGTTGCTGGTGCGCCCTTTGTGTGGATATTTGTACAACAAACTCCTTATCGCTTTCTAACGAATATACCTGGATAGAAACTGATCCGGAAGAATTTCGTTATACGCCTGGTATTGATAAAAAAGCCTGGGACAATAGCGAAAAAGGATGGAAAAAGCCGGAAGGGAATTATGAATTCTACAACCTGAAACGGGTTGAAATGTCACACCTTCATCCGGAAGAAAGAGGTGACTCTTTCGTTGAAATAGTGAAAGGTTATTCCATGGAACAAGCCATAGCTGAGGCCGATCGTTGCGTAGAATGCGGTATTTGCACAGCTACCTGTCCTGCCCACATGGGTATTCCTGCTTATATTAAAGCCATTCGTAATGACAATATTGAAGAAGGATTAAGCGTTCTTTATGAGACAAACCCCTTACCTGAAATCTGCGGACGTATTTGCACGCATAAATGTGAAACAGTATGTTCCATTGGGCACAAAGGCGAACCCTTATCTATCCGTTGGTTGAAACGTTATATTTCCGACCAGGTGCCGGGCGACAAGTATAAAGACATCCTCGGTACCAGGGAGGTTGTAAATAACGATAAGAAAATAGCTATTATCGGATCAGGAGCTTCCGGATTATCTGCCGCGCATTACCTCGTGAAAATGGGTTACCATGTCACTATTTTTGAACAATATGAAAAAGCTGGAGGTATGATGCGCTATGGCATTCCTGAATACCGTCTGCCGTATGCTTCAATCGATAAGGATATCAATTATATTCTTTCTTTAGGGGTGGAAATAAAATACAATACACGGGTTGGAAAGGATACTACGCTGGATCAGTTAGGAAAAGATTTCGATGCCGTATTCGCAGGAACAGGATTGCATCTTGGTCGTTCAACCGGTGTTCCAGGATCTGACAATAAACATGTATATTTAGCTACAGATTTATTGCGGAAAATTACTTCAGGCAATCAGATTGAAGTGGCCGAATCGATTGTAGTAATAGGTGGAGGTAACGTTGCGATGGATATCACCCGCTCGCTGGCCCGAATGCAGAAAGCCAGATACGGTAAAGTGAATATCATTGCCACATCCCTGGAAAAAGAGGACGTGATGCCGGCCGACCGTGAAGAGGTGATCGAAGCACGCGAGGAAGGTGCTGTAATCCATCCGGGCTGGGCGCCACAATCCATCGAAATCATAGACGGAGTCCCCACCGGTTTACACGTTGTCAGGTGTAATTCCCTTTTCGACGAAACAGGACGATTCAATCCGCAATGTGATCTGGATGTGAAAGAATTCTGGCCCGGAAAGCAGGTTATAGAATCTATTGGTCAGGGTATGGATGTAACATACATTTCCGAAGAATTCAAAGAAAAGCTTGAATTTGGTCCGCGTGGCCGGATTAAAACCAATGATTTTTTTCAAACAAGCGTAAACTGGTTCTTTATGGGTGGCGATATCATCGAAGGCCCGGATGTGATTCATGGAATTGCAAACGGACATAAAGCTGCCATTGGTATTGATAATTTTATCCAGGGAATTGATTTTAAAGCAGGAAAGTGAAAACGCTTTTTTAATGAGGACTTCATAGATTACCTGAGGCACTTCTCAATCTTAATTTTAATAATGATAAATATGGCAGATATTACAACCAACTATTTAAACCTGGTGCTTAAAAGCCCTGTTATTGCGGGTAGTTCACCCTGGACAGATTCGGTAGAAAAAGTGAAAATATTAGCCAAAGCCGGTGCCGGAGCGGTTGTGTTAAAATCACTTTTCGAAGAACAAATATTAATGGATGTAGATGCCCAGCGGGTGAATAATATTTATAATACCTATGGCGATGCTGAGAATTACCTGACCTATTACACAAGGCAAAAAAATATCAATGACTACCTGGTGCTCATTAAAGATTGCAAGCGCGAAACCGATATTCCAATCATAGCAAGTATTAATTGCATGGAAGTAGGCGATTGGGTAGATTTTGCCCTGAAAATGCAAGATGCCGGGGCCGATGCACTGGAATTAAATTTGTTTGTTTTACCGGCCGATGCAGCCTATTCGGGATCTGATTATGAGCAAACTTATATTCAAATCATCGACCAGGTCACACATACCATTTCTATTCCGGTTTGCGTGAAAATGAGTTACTACTTCTCCGGTTTGTCAAATTTCATTATCGCTCTAAGCCATAGCGGCATTAAAGGAATAGTGCTTTTTAATCGCTTTTATTCTCCTGATGTCGATATTGAAAACGAGAAAGTGATCAGCCAGTCGTTTTCAAGTATGCCCGTCGATAATAGCATGGTTCTTCGCTGGATGGGAATTCTTTCGCCTAAAGTCGCCTGCGACTTGTGCTCCTCCACAGGGGTTGTCAATGGCGAATCAGTAATAAAAAATATGCTCGTTGGCGCTAAAGCCGTGCAGGTCGTTTCAAGTATCATTAAAAACGGGCCAAAAGTAATTTCGGAAATGAACAGGACCCTTGAAGAGTGGATGGACCGAAAGAAATATAAAGACACCACTGAATTTATCGGAAAATTAAACCAGAAAAATATCCGTAAACCGGTTTTATTTGAAAGATCACAGTTTATGAAATATTTTTCAGATGCAGATTTCGTCAATCTATAAAAAAGGATATAAACAAAATGCCCGGTTATATTCATCTTTACACCGGCAACGGGAAAGGCAAAACAACCGCATCGCTGGGATTGGCGCTCAGGGCTGCCGGCGCCGGTAAAAGAATATTCATTGGCCAGTTCATTAAAGGAATGCATTACTCGGAGTTAGATTCCCTGAAACGCTTTCCTGAAATTGAGCTGAAACAATACGGATTGGATTGCTTCATCGTGAATCAACCCACCCAAAAAGATATTGATGCGGCTCGTAAAGGTATAGAAGAAGTTTCTGAAATGATTGCCCAAAATAAATATGATATGGTGATTCTCGATGAAATTTGCATTGCGCTTCACTATCATCTTTTTGAAATTGAAGAGTTACTGGCGTTACTCAAAGCTAAACCGGAAAAGATGGAAATAGTGATGACAGGGCGCTATGCCTCATCGGAACTTTTTGAAATTGCAGATCTGGTAACCGAAATGACAGAAATTAAACATTATTACAATAAGGGAATTAAAGCCCGCAAGGGAATTGAATTTTAACTAAATACAAAAAACTATGAATACGAATGACAAAGGGTTCAACACTAAATTAATTCACGCAGGCGCATTTGAAGATGAATTCGGAAGCGCCACAGTGCCAATTTATCAGACTTCAACTTTCAAATTTAAAAGTGCTCAACACGGAGCCGACTGTTTTTCAGGCAAAAGCGATGGTTACATATACACCCGCATCAGTAATCCCACCATCAGGGCATTTGAGCAAAATATCGCTGCGCTTGAAAACGGCTATAACGGGATTGCAACCAGTTCGGGAATGGGCGCCATAAGTTGTGTCTATATGGCGCTGCTCGGAGCAGGCAGCCATATTGTTAGTTCCGACGCGGTATATGGCCCGGTAAGAGGCCTTCTTGAACAGGATTTTTCCCGGTTCAATGTAGAAGCCACGTTTGTGAATACTTCAAGGCTTGAAAACATCCTGGCTGCGATAAAACCAAATAGCAGAGTATTGTATATTGAAACGCCGGCCAATCCAACAATGGAGATTACAGATATTGTGGCCTGTTCAAAAATCGCGAAAGAACATAACCTGATTCTGGTCGTTGATAATACATTTTGCTCACCATACTTGCAAAAACCTCTGGATTTAGGTGCAGATGTAGTGCTTCATTCGATCACAAAATTTATAAATGGCCATGCAGATATTGTAGGTGGCGTAATCGTAACAAAAGGTGCTGAATTATACAAAAAAATCAGGCATTCAATGGTTTATATGGGCTGTAACATGGATCCTACCCAGGCATATATGGTTTTAAGAGGAGTTAAAACCCTGGCCATTCGCATCGATCGCGCCCAGGAGAATGCCATAAAAATTGCTGAATTTTTGCAATCTCACACTAAGGTAGCCTGGATTAAATATCCCGGATTGGAGTCGCATCCGCAATATGAACTGGCGAAAGCTCAAATGAAAGGTTTTGGCTCCATGATGAGCTTTGGCCTTAAAGGAGCTTATGAAGCCGGCAGGAAACTGATGGACAACGTGCATCTCTCAACATTAGCAGTTTCTCTGGGTGGCGTAGAAACGCTCATTCAACATCCAGCCTCAATGACGCATGCTGCTATTAGCAAAGAACATAAACTTGCCGCAGGAATTACTGACGATCTGGTAAGATTTTCAGTCGGTATCGAAGATGTCGAAGATATTATCAGTGATCTAGAACAAGCATTGGAAATGATTTAATTAAAAATAATATGAAAAAAACAGATGTATTAATCATTGGAGGCAGTGCTGCCGGCATGGTAGCCGCATTAACCGGGAAATCACACTGGCCGGACAAAGAATTTATTTTGGTGAAAAAACAAAGAGATGTAATGGTGCCTTGTGGTATTCCTTATATTTTTGGAACGCTTGACAGTATTGATAAAAATCTTATGCCTGTTGACGCAAATCTGCAAAAAAACGGAATAATATCTTTAGTGGATGAAGCGGTTGATATTGAAATTCATGATAAAGTAGTTTCCTTTGCAAGTGGTGAAAAAATAGGTTATCAGAAACTGATCATCGCAACAGGTTCATCACCCATAAAACCCAAATGGCTAAGAGGTGCTGATTTAGAAAATGTTTTTGTAGTGCCTAAAGACAGGATATACCTTGATGAAATGAAAAGCAAATTGGGCCATGCAAAAAATGTTGCAGTCATTGGTGCCGGTTTTATTGGAGTTGAACTTTCAGATGAACTTACCAAGCATGGTTATAAGGTAACACTGATTGAGAAATTACCTCATATATTGAGCCTTGCATTTGATTTGGAAATTGCAGGAAAAATACATGAAATTTTAGTTGCACGCGGAGTCAATATTATTGAAGGAAATGGCATAGGTAATGTAATCGGAACAGATAAGGTCGAAGCAATCGAGCTGGAAGACGGCCAAAAATTGGATATGGATGCTGTAATACTGTCGATTGGATATAAACCTAACAGTGAGTTGGCCAAAAAGTCAGGGATTATTGTCGATGAGGATAATTTTATCGCCGTGGACGAATACATGCGTACGCACATTGAAGATATATTTTCTATAGGTGATTGTGCTCAAAAACGAGACTTTATAACCCGTCGCAGGGTTTCTACTATGTTGGCCTCAACAGCCTGTGCCGAAGCGCGTATTGCCGGCATGAATTTATTTGATTTGCAGGTAGTTAAAACATTTAGTGGAACAATTGCCATTTACTCAACCGCTGTTGGCAATACCGGCTTTGGCACTGCAGGTGTGACCGAGCAAAGGGCTGAGCAGGAAGGAATTTCAACAATTACCGGATTATTTGAAGGCATTAACCGCCATCCTGGTAATTTGCCGGATGTTCACAAGCAAATTGTAAAACTAATTGCAGCTAAAAACTCTGGTGTTATTATTGGAGGTGAAGTTATTGGCGGGATGGAAGCAGGCGAATTAACCAATGTAATTGGATTGGCCATTCAAAATCGAATGTCTGTGAATTCATTTCTCATTATGCAAATCGGCACGCATCCTTGCCTGACAGCTTCACCGGCAGCATATCCGTTAATCAAAGCTGCAGAAATAATTGCATTAAAGATGCTGAAAATATAGATTTTTCCCGTTAGCAGGTTTACAGGTCATTCGGAATATTTAAAATAGCTGGAGATAAATCCCTATTGCAAGCCGCAAAGATAAAATCTGCCTCCATCACCTTTTCACAGTGTTGAGAAAACATGTCCTCGGAATGAACTTCGACTTTAATAAATATTTTTATTTGATTCGTTTTGACAATTCTCCCGGTTATATCAAGTATGGAATTGGGCAAAATTGGTTTCAGGAAACTGACCTGTTCAATTTTCACTGTGATCATCCGTTGACGTGTATACCGGGTTGCAGTAATTAAAGCAACTTCATCCAGCCGCTGCATGGCTTCTCCTCCAAATAAGGTTCCATTCGATTGATGTTTTGAAAATACCACCCTGTTTTGCCGTGTCAATGATTTTGTATCTTCCTGTTTTCCGCACTTTTTCAAAATCACACCGGAAAGAATTGATTTTATTGAGCCGCATTCTAATCTTGTTGGGTTAATTCCACGCCCCTTGGTGCGAAAGTATTATAACCGACGGGTTAACCCTTCGGTTAAATAGATAGCCCGTTGCTTGCGGCGGGGTTGTTCGTTAATGGGTGTCCCGGATGAAATTTCAGGTTTGTTTTTCTGTTTGTAATCCCAATAGGGATTGTATATGGGTAGTCTATCAGCTGGAAGTTGGAGACGGCACTTTACAAAATCATCTATAGAAATTTTCAAGGTATCCCAAATCTGATAACAGGATAATCATTCGCCACTCCTTCTGGCCCTTGCCGGCAGATATATTCCGATATAGGTAAATTTGTGAAAAACACAAGTGATTAAGAAAGGACTTGACGAAGACGAGATTAATTTCGCCGTTCAACAGACCATTGACCGTATCATTTTTCTCCGTATAGCAGAAGACAGAAGCGTTGAACCTTATGGAAACCTGAAACATTCCCTCGGCCATGGAGAATACTATCAGAATCTTTTTGAGCAATTCCGTAAGGCAGACGAAAAGTACAATTCAGGGCTGTTTGACTTTCATAAAGACCGTATTTGTGAACACCTGAAAATTGATAATAAAATCATTAAGACGCTGGTAAATGAATTATACTACCCGGAATGTCCGTATGAATTCTCAGTGTTATCAGTAGAGATTCTGGGAAGTGCATACGAGCAGTTTCTTGGAAAAGTCATAAGGATTACGCCTGCTCACCATGCAAAAATCGAGGAAAAACCCGAAGTCCGCAAGGCCGGCGGGGTATATTATACGCCTCAGTACATCGTGGAATACATTGTAAAGAATACGGTCGGAAAACTCATTGATGGAAAAACACCTGAAGAAGCAAGTAATATAAAAATAGTTGATCCTGCTTGCGGAAGCGGCAGTTTCCTGATCGGCGCATACCAGTATTTGCTGGATTGGCACAAAAACCATTACATCTCCCTTGCCAAAAACCTCACCCCCGGCCCCTCTCCTGGGAGGAGAGGGGGGAAATCTGCGGTGATTTTCCGTCCCGAACCAAATTGATACCACTTCTTGAAGTAAAATGATGCCACCAAAATCAGGGAACTTCGTAGACGTAAAAAATAGCGTTTATGAGAACC
>Ga0247841_10011705_pt1 | contig 11601 bp, 3 predicted proteins | sample LaCruzMarch2015__2_FD_192410 | JGI IMG/M metagenome (GOLD analysis project Ga0247841, IMG submission 192410) | Freshwater microbial communities from meromictic Lake La Cruz, Castile-La Mancha, Spain - LaCruzMarch2015_18m | ecosystem: Environmental > Aquatic > Freshwater > Lake | place: Spain...
GAGATCCGGCGCATTCAGGACGTCAATGAGGAAAAGAAGAAGAAGAACGAACAGGCGGATCCGCTCCCGACCGTGCCGCACCCGGCCGCCATGAAGGTCAAAGTCGTGGTCACCGTCAAGGACAAGGACGGGGTCGTGCTCAAGAACGCCACCCAACAGGTGGATCTCCTGCGCTATGCCGCGGAGTGGATGAACAACAGCGTGGGCATCAGCGACAAAGTCATTCCGCCATGGACACCGATGAAGGCCGGCCAAGGCGGCGAGGTGGGAGTCTGGAACCGGACGCTGTCGCTGGACGGGCTCGGGCTGGCGCGTCAGGTTAGAAACGGCACGGTCGACCAGCTTGCCGGCGGCATGCGCCTCGTGGCGGTGCAGGATGGGAAGGAAATCGAGATCAAGGCAGGTCAGCCGCAGGTGAAGCGCGCGGTCGAGGCCGAGGTGGATCTGACCGGCGGCGCCCAGGCGGCCGGGCTGAAATTCACCGGCCAGACTCGCGTCGAGTTTGACGGCTTTGTGAAGGTTGACCTCGGGATCGCCCCCGCCGGAACCGCGCCCGTGAAGCTGGACAAGCTCTTCCTTGAAATCACGCTCCCCGCCGAGGAAGCCACCCATTTCTGCGCCACCGCCGGCGGCTGGACCGCGGTGCACGACGTGCTTCCCGACCGGTGGACCAGCCAGAGCACGGCTTCCGGCATGCTCATCGGTGACTTCGTGCCCTACATCTGGCTCACCAACGGCGACCGCGCATTCCTCTGGTTTGCCGACAGCGACAAGGGCTGGAACCACGAGCCCGAGAAGGCGCTGCCGACCCAGGAGATCGTGCGTCGAGACGGCAAGGTCATCCTGCGCATCAACTTCTTCGAAATCCCGACCGAGGTCAAGGACGCGCGCACCATCACTTGGGGCTGGCAGACCTTCCCCTCGCGGCCGCTGCCCACGGGCTGGCGCATGATCCTCTGTGCCCAGCAGCCGCCGGTCCCGCATACCACTAATACCTATTTCTGGGTGGACGCCGATTGGGCCGTGCTCTGGCCGTATTATTGCAGTCCCTATCCCTGGCATATGGAGAAATCCAAAGCCATCCTGGACCCGACCCTCAAGAATGCCATCTTCCGCCCGTCCGTCGGTTCCATCGCCCACTCGATCGGCCGTTACCGCGACTACGACGGCAACGAGTTCCCCGGGTTGGTGGTGGACTGGGGGGCCGTGCCGGGCATCGTCGGCAATGCCGATGTCACGGCCGCGAAAGGCCCCAATGACTTCCGCGTCTGGCATTATCAGAAGTGGGTGAGAGAAGGCGGCTTCCGCGGGCTCTACGTGGACGAGAACTACCTCGGCCTCGAGGAGAACACGCTCACCGGCAATGCCTACTGGCGTCCGGACGGACGTCTGCAGCGGGCCTACAACTATCTGGGACTGCGCGAATACTTCAAGCGCATGCGGGTCATGTTCCAGGCGAACAATACGCCGACGCCGAACCTGTGGCAGCACATCACCGGCGGCGCGGCCTACAACGCCTGGTTCGGCGACGTCTTCTTCGAGGGCGAGAACGTCGAGCCCACGAACCTGATGGACGACTACATCGAGGTCCTGCCCGCCGGCCGGATGCGCGCCATCGGCAGTGCGGTCTGTTCGGGCGGCGCCATGACCATGATGTGCCAGTCCTCGCGTCATCGCACGCAGTGGTGGCAAAAGCACACCCACCAGTTCGTCGGCTGGGTGATGGCGCATGATATCCTGCCCGAGCAGAGCGACATCTATCCGCGCCTGGCGGAAGCCGGCCACCTCTGGCAGGCGGATGTCCGCTTCCTGCCGTACTGGAAACCCAGCCCCTTCGTCACCCGGCAGGATGGCTGCCTGGTGTCCGCGCACGCCACCGCCGACCGCGCCCTCTTGTGGGTGGTCAACATCAGCCGTAAGGACGCCGCCGTGAACGTGACGGTCGATTGGAAACAGGTCGGCCTGACGGCTGCGGACACCGAGGCGTTCAACGCCGAGACCAAAGCACCTCTGGCACTCACCGCCACCGGCTTCACCGTGCCCGTGCTCCAACGCGACTTTGTCCCGGTGCTGCTGGTCCGTCGCGGTGCGGCGGAGTGACGGCTCGGTCCGCCACGACCCGGCTGCGGTGGAAACGCTGCAGCCGGCCTGCCGTCCTCCGTTGCCGCCGGCCAGTTGCGCGGCCTACTCGAGGCGAGCTTCCGCATGAACAAAGTCCCCGTGCTGTTTGACGTGAACGGCAGTTTCGGCAAAGGTGCGGCAGGCGAAGCAAGTTTTGCCACTATCCGCGACCGGCTCGATTTCATGGACCGCTTCGGGATCAGCCGCTCGCTGGTCTGGAACGTCGAGTCCGTGCAGTACCACGCGCTGTCCAGCAACCGCCGGCTGTGCGACGAAATCCACTCCACGCCCAGCGCCCCGGAGCGGATTGTGCCGGCCCTGTCGCTGTCGGGTCTGATGACCTATGAACGGGACGGGATTGCGGGGCTGGTCGAGCAGATGACCGGCATGCACACCCGGGCACTGCGTTTCACCAGCGTGTTCGGCCGGCTGACGCTGCTCCAACTCGAGCCGGTGATTCGTGGCATCCGCCATCTGCGGCCGTTCATCGTCCTGCGCCATGACCAGGCAACGGGGCCGGATGTCCTCGAGTTCAGCAATCTGTTTCCGGACGTGCCGCTCGTGCTCACGGACGCCATGTGGGGGCCCTGTGTCCCGCTGTTCGAGCTCATGCGCCGCCGGCCGAACGTCCTGATGGACAACTCCTGGCTGCACACGGCCGGCGGCATCGAGCTGGTTGTGAAGCACTTCGGCGCCGAGCGACTGCTCTTCGGCACGGGTCCGAAAGCGCACAACGCGGCCGCCGTGGCCGCCCTGGCCAGAGCCGACATCAGTGCCGGCGAACGCCGTCTGATCGCCCACGGCAATCTGGATCGCCTGACCGGCCTGAGCACTCGCGCGGTCCCGGCGGCGGCGCCCCGGCCGGGCCATACGCTCTGGACACGCTTCCTGTCCGGTAAACCGCTGCCTGGCGACCTGGTGGACGCCCATGGCCACATCGGGCCGTCGGGCGGCTATGTGCTCGAGGCGCAGGAAGAGAAGCCGCAGATCCGCGCCGCGCTCAAGACCATGGACGCGACCGGCATCCGTACCATGATCGTCTCCGGCTCCGCGGCGCTGCTGGGCTCGCCGGTGGCCGGGAATGACCTGCTGGCAACGGTATTGCGGCCGTACGGCGACCGTTTCGGCGGGTACGTCGCCTTCAATCCCTGTTACGCAGACGAGATCGTGCCGCACTTCGACCGCTACTTCGCGGGACCGCTGTTCCTCGGCTTCAAGACGCTCTGCGACTACTGGCGTGTGCCCATCACCGACAAGCGCTTCGAGCCGATGTGGCGCTACGCCAACCGCCGCCGCCTGCCGGTGCTGTCGCATACCTGGGACGGCCCCTATGATTCGCCGGCCATGTTCACGCACCTGGCCAAGCGCTACCCCCACGTCTCCTTCCTCCTCGGACATTCCGGCGGCGGTGACAACGGCCGCCGGGAGGCCGTGGCCCTGGCGCGGCAACAGCCGAATGTCTACCTCGAGTGGTGCGGCAGTTTCTGCAGTTCCGTGCCGTGGGAAGAAACCTTGCGCCAGGTCAAGCCGCAGCAGGTTGTCTTCGGCACCGACGCCATGGGGCACGACATCCACTGGGAGCTGGGCCGCCTCCTGTCCCTGGACGTGCCCGACGCCGTGCTGAAACCCATTCTGGGCGCCAATGTGCGGCGCATTCTCGCCCTGCGCAAGCGGCTTTGACCGCATGAGGAGTCCCGCCTTTCCATGAACCGAAGAACCCAGCATGCCGTGCACGGCGCCGTCGTCTGTCTCCTGGCCGCGCTTCCCGCCCTGGCGGGCAAAGGCCCCAATTACAGCTACGGCGAGCAGTGGTGGAGCGAATATCGCAGCGACAAGCCAACGGATCTGCTCCTGCATTTCGGCGCTCCGCAGGTTTCCGGCCGCGAACGGGTGAAGGCCGGGATCGACCAGAAGCAGAAGGACGAGTTGCTCGAAACCGACCTGGCGAGCATCGATACACCCGTGGACGACCGGATCCAGACCTTGAAAATGGAGGACCTGGCCCTGCCGCCCGTGGACGAAACCAAGGCCGCGCCGGGGACGGTGCCGGACTACAGCGAGAAACGGCGCCAGGTCGCGCTGGGCGCAGGCTGTGCCGTGAAGCCGGACGCAGGCCGGTTCGGCGGCGGCCTGCTGTGTGACGGCAGCGGCGCCCTCGAAGTAACGGTGAACGACGTCGAGTCTGCCGAAACTTGGTTCAAGATCGAGGCGTATCCCAAAGCCGAGGTCTGCATTTTCTCTCTGGCCGGGGACGAATCGCGTCTGCTGCTGCGGCCCGATGGCAAACTCGAACTGCGCCTGAAGCACCCGCACGGCGTGTTCGACCGTGAGCGCCTCAGCGACGTGGCAATTCAGGCCATTTCGCAGAAGAACGCGGAAATTATCTCCCCGCAAGCCGTGCCAGTGAAGGAATGGACCCACGTCATTATCCGCAAGGAACGGCATCCGATGCCGGGCGGCGGCGAACCGTGGGACGCCCGGCTGGTGGTCAACGGCGCCGTCGTCGCCTGGTACCAGAGCGAGCGCTACAACCAGGGCGGCGACTTCTTCGGCCGCCAGAAGACGCGGCTCGTCGTGGGCAACAGTGCTGCCGGGCAGCAGGGGTTCGCAGGCGTGCTCGACGAAGTCCGGGTCTCCAGCAGCGACCGCGTGTTCTACGAGCGGCCTCCCATGCCGTGGCGGGACCTGACGGCTGCGCGGCCGCTCCAGTTCGATCGACCCTGGTTCCGCAATGATTGCACGGCGTTCCACGTCTCCTTCGACAAGGGCTTCGAGTTCGACCGCGGGCCGGCGGGCGGCAAGGTGCAGCTGGACCTGAAGGGACAGGACCCGGCCGAACTGCAGGTGGAAGGCGTGCGCGGTAAAGGCTGGGTCATTGACCCGCTCATCGGCTTTCCGCGCATCGGCCTGGCTGGACTGAGCACGCGCGAGGGCACCCTCGAGTTCTGGGTGCGCCCCGTGAACTGGGACGACGTCACCGGGTACTGGCAGCACTCGCCGCCCAAGGAGCTTGCCTTGTCCGTCGCGCGGCTGTATGCCCGGGACCCGAAGAGCGGCAAGATCGTCCTCTGGCTGAATTTTCCTCTGGACCGGGCCTCCAACCTGGAGCGCGCCCGGGTGCCGGTTGATGCGGGTCACTGGCTGCACGTCGCCATCGAATGGCGAACCGCCGGCGACAAGTACCACACCTGGGCCTGGGTGAACGGGGAAAAAGTGCTGGGGGTCCGGCGCCCTTACGGCGCGGACAGCGTCGCGGGGCTGGAGCCGGCTTACGTTGAACTGGGCGTCAACAACGACGTCACGGTGAAGAACGGGGAAATGCCGCGCATCGAGGTGGACGAGGTCGTCGGCTACAACGTCTCCCTGGAGCAGGACGAAGTACGGCAGGCGCAAGCTCGCTGGCAGGGCGTGCTCCAGCCGATCCCGCTGTTCCAGACCGGGTTCGAGTTCAAGTACGCGCTCCAGAAGCTCGATTTCACCCTGCGACCCATGCTGCCGAAGGAGATCCAGGCCGCGGAGGCGACCGTGACGCTCGTGGACGCTGTCGGCGGCAAGCCCGTCTACGGACCGCTGAGCCAGCCCGCGCCGGCCGCGGACGGCGCTTTCCACTTCCTGCTGACGGAAGGCAAGAACCTGCCCTATGGCGCCTACCGCTTCGAGTTCGTCAGCAAGGACAAAGCCGGCAAGGAAGTCGTTCGCGGCACGCGTGACTGGAAATACGAGGAAGAACCGTGGCGCAACTGCACGGCCGGCATCCTGAACAAGGTCCCGCCGCCCTGGATCCCGATCCGCGCCACGCCCGGGCAGCTCGAGACCCGGATGACGAAGTACCTCTTCGGGCCAGACGGCCTGCCCACGGCCGTCTTCGCCGACGGCGTGAACATCCTGTCGGCCCCGTTCCAGTTTCTAGAGGATGGCAAGCCCATGGCCGGGAAGGTCACGAGAGCTGTGGAAGGCGGGGAACTGGAGGCGACCTGGGCCTGCGCGTTCACCGGCACCACCTGCGACATCGCCGTCAACTGCCGAGCCGAATACGACGGCATGATCCGCTACGAACTGGCGCTCAAGCCCAAGGGCAAGCTCGGCAAGATCGCCTTCGTCATGCCGGTCCGTGCCGAGCAGGCGACGCGCTGGCTGGTCTATCCGGTCGGGGCGCGGGGCATACACGTCGGCAGCGTCAGCAGTACCGACGGCGTGGTGCTGACGTCGCGTGCGGACCCGGCCTCATGGGAGGAATGGAAGCTGTTCGTCGAGGAGCGGAAGAAGAACCCGAAGCTCACGTGGGAAGAATACTGGCCGCCCGTCCGGGACCGCAAACAGGCCTACGGCTTCTACGCGAGCGTCGATCTGAACGACCGGAATCGCGGCCTGTGGTGGTTCTGTGACAGTGCCGCCGGCTGGGGACAGTCCAAGACGGCGGGCGCGGTCGAGGTCGTGCGCAAGGGCGACACGGTGTCGCTGGTGCTGAACCTGGTTGCCGAGCCGGGCGAGTACCAGCCCACCCGGCCCATTGTTTTCGCGGTGCTCCCGCACCCGGCGCGGCCGCTGCCGGAGAAATACCGCCTCTTTGAACGCGTTGACGCGAAAACCGACCCGCTGGCCTGTTCCGTGTTCGACGCCTTCCTGCCCTGGCCCACCGACCCGCGCGCCCACAGCATGCAGCTCTTCCCGGCGGCGGCCCCGGGCAAGCCCGAAGCCGGCCCCAGTTGGGACTACGCCGAGAGCTGTGCCCCGATCATGAAGGCCACGAAGCCGGTCGGCTACCGTACCATGTACCTGTCCCGCGCCTGGTTCTCCTGCCGGGCCGGCGCCTACGACGGCTGGGAATGGCGCAGCGGCGAGAGCGGCGCCGTGTCGCTGACCACCTATTTCAACAACTACCTGTGCTGGGAGATGAACGAATGGCTGCGCCGCGGGATTTTTAATGCCATCTATCTGGACGAGTGTTACGAAACTCCCGCCCGCAACCTGGAAGCCGGTTTCTCGGTGCGGCTGCCCGACGGCACCGAGCAGGCGGGCGTCACGAACTTCGCCTTCCGCGACCTCATGAAGCGCTGGCGCAACCTATTTCACCAGAACGGCTTGGAACCGATGCTGCTGGCGCACCACACCTACTCGTTCCAATATCCCGGCCTGGTCTACTGCGATGCCGTGCTGGACGGCGAGAACTTCCCCATTGTCAGCCTGAACAGTGCCGACTGGATTGACAGCGTGGGGCTCGACAAGTACGAAGTCACGCAGAGCGGACGGATGTGGGGCATCACCCCCTTCTGGATGCCGTTTGTCTCGGAGGGCGGCTTTGACAACAAGAACAAAAGCCAGTATCCGAAATGGCAATGGCGCATGGCGCGACAGGCGCAGTCTGTGTTTGCGCACTTCGAAATCGCCACGGTTTATCAGGGGCAGGGCGCCGATGTCTACAAGGCGTATTGGCACGATGTGCTGGGCTGGGGCGCCAGCGATCCGAAGCTGCCATTTGTGCCGTATTGGCAGGCGGCGCCGGCGCTGACCGTCGCCGGCCAGGGCAGCGACGCGCTGGTGTCATTCTATCGGGGCAATGGCCGGCTGCTGCTGGTTGCGAGCAACCGGCTGAAACAGGAACGCGAACTCCGCATCACCCTTGACCGCAAGGCGTTGGGTCTGAAACCCGGCGCGACGGCCAAGGACGTGGACTCCGGCGCCGTTCCGCCCGCCGGCGAAGACTTCGTCAAGGAACAGCAGGCCGCGGCAGGGAAGGTCAAGGAAAAAGACCCCGGCGTATGGCTCGGTGACGGCGGTGACACGACGGCGAGCGACGAACTCGAAGACGACGCCATTAAGGCAAAAGAGAAACAGCAGGGGTTCGTCCCGCGGTTCGAGGGGGATACGCTGATCCTGCCGGTGCGCGCCCGCGATTTCCGGGTGGTGGCAATCGAGTGATCCCGGATTTCGCAGCAGGGGATAAAGTACCCGCTCGCGGAAGTGATGGACGCCACGGTACAACGGCCCCAACTGCGAAATCTGGGATTGCGGACCGGGCTCGTGCCACGACTGTATCCTCCGCAAACGGTACCAGCCTGCCGGCCTGCCGGCGATCTCGTCCCTGGCGGCGGTCGCCTTCAACCGCGGCTGAAGAGAGCGGGGTTGCGTTTCCGGCTTGCGGGAAGGCAGAATGAATGCTGAAACCCGCGGAGAATGACGTCCCGCAGGGACGCAGAGGCGCAGGGAAAGACAGAAAAAGGATTTGGAATTCGAACCAGCATATTCATCCGACCTCGCCTTTCGGCAGGTGATGGTGAGGTTCGCCGGAGAAAAGGCACGAATGTCGGATACCGAATGGTGAACCGCAGAATGACGAAGGACACCCGGCAGCGCTCTGGAGCGCCAAAGGCGCGGCAACATACCAGCCCAGGGCAGCGCCCTGGGTCATGCAGAAGAGACCGATCGAGCCCTGTAGGGGCGATACATACGACCGCGTCGAGGGCGCCGAGAAAGGGTCGGGGGGAATAACGCCGCCCTTCAGGCTGCAAATTGCGGGTTTGGCATATACCCAGGGCGCTGCCCTGGGCTGATATAGGGCGCCCCCTTGGGGCTGAAGACAAGAACGCCTTCGGCGAACAGAGCCCATGCACTGGACCTCGTGCCTCGGCGCGTGCTGGTGATGATCGCCTCCGGACCCGGCCAAAAAGCCAGACAGCAATGTAATATATTGCAGTGCAACTGGATACTGTGGAGACAAGAAGAAGGTTTGCCAAATATTCCGGCGCGTGATACAATCCTTTCCAAAATGGATAAGGGCACTGTTCTTGGGCAGGGCGCCCGAGTTTTGCGATTGGACGCCCATATAACGTTAGGAAACGGGACAAATGACACGCGTTGCGATCCCGGCAATTCTGTTCGCCTTGCTGGTGGGTTGTGTTTCCAGCCAAGACGGCCACGAAACGATGTCCACACGGGAGATACACGCATCGCAACGCGCGATTCCCAAGGCCAGTGCTACCGACCTCGCGGCGCGCGTCCGACAGACGGGAAAGCGGGCGCTGCCAGAGGCCATTGAGGCGTTGGCCGAAGGGCTGGAAGGCGATCCGGGACGGCAGACTATCATGCACGCCGTGATCGACGCGGGTATGGTAACCCCCTATGCGTACGATGCGACGCGGCGGATCTACGCCGAGGTGCTTGAGAAGCCGGGGACCAGGACGCCGGTCGGGCTGCGCAACGCGAGCGCGGTCATGAATCTCCTCAAGACCGGGCTGATCCTCCGTTCGGACCCGAGAGTGAGCGTTGACGATCAGGCGCCGTTCATGTCGAATGCCGGCGGTCAGGAATTCGGTCCGCTCTCAGAGGCGAGCATCCTGTTGGCGCGCGTCACCTGCTGGCCCGGCCATGCCCGCGGCGCCAGGAACTGCTTCTACGTGTTCAAATACCCCGGGCCACAGGGCGGCGACTATGCTTCCTGGACCCCGCTGCATCAGATCGCCGTAGCCGAACTGGCGGCCAAGGCGACCTATCCAAAGCACCTGCGCGACAGTGAGATCGACTTCTACCTGCGAGAAGCGACGGCTGACCGGTACGCCTGGAGCGTCCGCCTGCACGCATTGGCAGCGTTGCGGCGCCACTGGCCGGACCAGGCGGCCACGGTGGACAGCCGGTCGGATAAGGAGGATCTGCCTGGCGAGACCGTCCGCGAACTGGTGACCCTCCTGATCGTCGATGAGCCGGCAGGGGTCCGCTGCGAGGCGCTGGCACTCCTGCGCTCGCACGGGAAGGCGCAGGCTGCCGGCGCCGAACTTAGGACTTGGGCCGCACAGGCAGGAATCTCGGAGCACGAGGCAGCCCGGATCGCCTTCGCCGCGCGGCTGCTCGGGCCTCTGGCAGCCAATTCGAAGGATGGTTCCTAACGAGTGCATTCACGCGGACGTGCTGACGCTCGTTGCGCCAGCACGCCGGTGATGCTCGCGTTGCGGCTAGCAGGCTGTCGGACTTACCCGTTGTGGCATGCTTGAATCGGTTGACGACAGGCTGCTAGTCAAATGAGACAGAGCTGAAAAGGAAGACACACGATGAAGGCAAAAAGTTGGCAGGCAGGGCAGATGGCGTTTTTGGGAATAATCTTGCTGCTGGGCGCCGCCGCGCAGGTTGCGGCGGCAGACGCGGGTCCGGCCGCCAGTGTCAGTGCCGGTTACACAACGCCGCGGATCACCGTGCCGTACGCCTGGACCAAACCGACCATCGACGGCACGGTGAATGACGCGGAATGGCAGGCGGCGGCAAGCGTGAAGGCCCTGCAGACGACCGCCAGGGCCGTGTCCACGCGCCAGACTCGCTTCTGGATCATGTGGGACGAGGACAGCCTGTATGTCGCCATGCGCTCGCCGCTGCGCGAAGGCGAACGGCCGGTGGATGCCCTGCGCGACCGGAACGCCGACATCAACGTGGTCTTCGACGATGCCTATGAGCTGTTCTTCGACGTCGGGACGCGCTCGAAGGACGGCCAGCCGTGCTTCTTCCAGTTTCTCAGCAATTTCTACGGCACGCGCTACGACGTCATGTTCGAGCCGGCAGTCGGCAATTCGCGGATCGGCTACAGCAGCGGCTGGCAGCCGAAGAACAGGCTGACGCCGGACGGCAAGGCCTGGGAGATGGAGCTTCGCATTCCCCGCGACAGCCTGTTTGTGCAGACGCCGTTCCACGACGGCATGCTGATTCGGAGCCTGTTTGCCCGCGACTTCAAACGGCCCTGGGAACAGAATTCGTTCGAGGGCACGGGCAATTTCTCGCAGAAGGAGACCTTCTCGTCGCTGCTGCTCGCGAAGAATGCCCCGGCCATTCACCTGCTGGGCGTGGCCGACGTCGCCAAGCCGAGCTTCGGCGTGGCCCTGGCCGCCTTCTCGCGCGCCGCGCAAGAGCTGAAGTGGGTCTTCGAGAGTGACGGCGGCGTGAAAAAGGAAGGAACGCTGGTGCTCGCCCCGCAGGCCGTCGCCACGGCCGCGGCCGGACTGGACCTCGAGCCGGCGGCAGGCGATAAACCGGGCGAGGGTTTCTTCCGCATTCGGGTCACGTCGGCGGACGGCCAGGTAATCTACCTCGACTGGTGCGCGAAACGGGCGTTCGGCGGGAAGCCCGAAGTGGCGGCGCAGAAGATCGACGACAAAGGCGACGTCGTGACCCTCAGCCTGACGCTCAACCCCGTGGCCGACTACCTGAAGGTGACCGGCGATTTCATCCAGTACGACAACCGCGCGGCCATCGACAAGTGCCGGGTGACGGTCAGTGGCCAGGGCGGCAAGGTCCTGGCAACCAAGGAGATGGCGCTTGACCCCGACGCCTACGTGAAGAGCACGATTCCTCTCGGCACGCTCACCCCCGGCACCTACGCCGCCAAGCTGGTGTGCCTCGACCGCGACGGCAAGACCATCCTCGAACGTGAAGAGCAGTGTGAAAAGAAGGATCCGGCCAAGGCCTTCGCCTGGTGGAACACCACCGCGGGCAACATCGAGA
>Ga0247841_10011706_pt1 | contig 11600 bp, 9 predicted proteins | sample LaCruzMarch2015__2_FD_192410 | JGI IMG/M metagenome (GOLD analysis project Ga0247841, IMG submission 192410) | Freshwater microbial communities from meromictic Lake La Cruz, Castile-La Mancha, Spain - LaCruzMarch2015_18m | ecosystem: Environmental > Aquatic > Freshwater > Lake | place: Spain...
TGAAAAGAGGTATAATGCCATATTTTTCGCTTATATAATCACACAGCTCTGCAACCTTTTGCTGGAAATCAAGCTCTGATTTTTTCCACTCTCTAACCGATACAGCAAAATATTTTTCATTCTCACTTAAATTTTCTACTTCAAATATTTCCTTTATTCGCTTATCATCTGATGGCTTTATAGAAAAAGCAGGGTCGGTTGTAACTCTTATTTTCGGCTTATCAACCCCAAGCCTTTGAAGCTCTGCCTGAGATTCTGGGTCCCTAAGTGTAATTATGTTGACCTTATTTAATACTTTTTTAGAAAGCGACCTATTTTTCAAATTATTAATAGGACCTATGCCATTTGCATAAACCATAACCTTCATACCACATTTTTTAGCAATACGAATTATGCTGATATAATAAAAAAGTGATTTTGTGCTTGTAACGTCCTGCATTAAGCTTCCACCGCCACTAATTAAAAGCTTGGTATGTTTCATTAATTTAATGATTTTAAATATATTAAACCGATGCACGCTTTTAACCTTGTAAATTTCGCTTGTTTCCTTAGGTAGTGCCGATAGCACAGTTATATCTATATTTGGTCTGATTTGCCTTAAACTTTTAACTATTGCCTGCAAAAGTGAATCATCACCAATATTTTTATAGCCATAATACCCAGAAATAAGCACATCGTTTTGCCTGTATGGGTTAAACGATAGCAAGGATTTATACGCCATTTCGCAATCATCAGCCATTCTAAAAGCAGAATATCGACCTATAATTGTTCTCCTGTTGTACATCCCCATCTCTTTTTGTTCCTGCTTTGTTTTATCTAAAATTGCAGAAATATCATTAAAAAGTGCTTCATTCGTAGGCATATCGCACCCTCGACAGCAAAAATTTGTATCAATTGAAATATCTAATTTATCCTGTGCAAATGTGCCGATATAGCCCTCGTTGCCTGCAATTATTACTGGCTTTTCAGCCGCCATTGCTTCAAGTGCCGCACGAGATACCCCAACGAATATATCCCCCGCTGCTACAAATTTATTAATATCCGTTCGAGAGCCTGTTGAAATTATAACCCTTTGCCCTATTTTTGCATTGGTTTCCTCTGTTTTTTTAATAAGGCGATCATAATCATTGCCACCACCTACGATTACTATTTCTAAATTACTATATTTTTCATAAAGCCTGTGTGCAATTTCAATAAGATTAAACGCAACTGCACTCCTGTCAATATCCATTCGGCTAACATAAATTATTCTTGTTTTACCCTGCACCATATTAAATTCCGAAATAACTCCACCCTCGTCAGTTTTAGGGGAAAATTTATTAGTGTCTATTCCGTTTATCGTAACGGTTATATGATTTGCAGGTAATTTATAATTATCTATTAAATATTTTTTTATATCCTCACTAACAGCAATTGTACGCTCACCCCAATTGGTCATAAGGTTAAGCAAAATGCCTGTTTTAAACACCCAATGGGTGGTTGTAATAAACCTGAATTTAAGCTTTTTCTGCAAAAGCCCACAAATAAAAGCAGGAATTCTTGCATGTGCGTGGACAAGGTCAAAATCCTCGCTCTTAATAATATTTTCAAGCCCTTTATATGATTTTATGAAATTTTTAATTTTTTTGCTATGAAGTGGAAGGGAAATATGGCGAATTCCTGCCTCGTGTAATTCCTGCTCGAAAACGCCTCCGTTCGAGGCGATAACTATCTCGTTCCCCCTGCGTGCAAGCTCCTTTGCAAGCTCTACAACGTGGGTTTCTGCACCACCAATATCAAGCCCCATAAGTGTCATAAGTATTTTCATTTAAGCACACCTTTCTGCTTCAAGCCCTCAAAGCCTGTTTGCCTAAAATATTCATAGGTTGCTATTGCTACGGAATTAGATAAATTAAGCGAACGAGCATCATCAACCATAGGTATTCTAACGCACTTTTCATAATTATCTTTAAGTAGCCCTTCTGGAAGCCCTGCTGTTTCTTTTCCAAACAGCAAATATGCCTCGTCTGGATACGTGACATCACTATACACATTTGGTGCCTTTGTGCTTAAAAAGTATAAATTATCCTCTTTATGTTGCTCCATAAAATCCTGCAAGCTGTCATAGTATTTTATATCAAGCAGCCACCAATAATCAAGCCCTGCCCTTTTTAGCTTTTTATCATCTATTTCAAAGCCCATTGGTTTTACAAGGTGAAGCCTTGCACCAGTCGCCGCACAGGTTCGTGCAATATTTCCTGTATTTTGTGGTATTTCAGGCTCTACAAGTACTATATTTAACACTATGCCATTCACGCTCCCCAAAATTTTCTGTCTAAGCTTCTGTATTGAATAGCCTCTGCTATGTGATTTATACTGATATTTTCTGAATTATCTAAATCTGCAATAGTCCTTGCAACCTTTAAAATTCTATCGTGCGCTCTGGCAGACAATCCTAAATTGTCAAAAGCCATTTTAAGCAGTTCCTTTTCGCCTTTGCCAAGCTTGCAATATTTACGTATTTGTGCAGGAGATAGCGAAGAATTACTAAATATCCCCTCGTTCGTATACCTTGATAATTGCACACGTCTTGCAGTATTTACTCGCTTTTTAATCTCTGCACTGGTTTCGGTCTGCTCGTCAGAATCCATATCAGCATATTTCACCGATGCAACCTCGATATGAATATCTATTCTGTCCAAAAGAGGCCCCGATATTTTGCCTATATATTTAGAAATCTGTGGAGGGGTACAAGTGCATTCCCTCACAGTATCGCCATAATACCCACATTTGCAGGGGTTCATAGATGCCGCAAAAAGCGTATTGCAGGGATATGTAAGCGTTGCATTTATCCTTGAAATTGTAACCACGCCGTCCTCTAATGGTTGCCTCATTACCTCTAACACATTTCGCTGAAATTCTGGCAGTTCATCAAGAAAAAGGATTCCGTTATGCGAAAGGCTAAGCTCCCCCGGGCGTGGCATTCCACCACCACCTGCAAGTGCAACAGGGGAAATTGTATGATGTGGGCTTCTAAATGGTCTTGTAGTTAGCAGGGCAACGCCATTCGGCAATGTTCCTGCAATTGAATGAATTTTCGTTGTTTCAAGTGCTTCCTCAAAGGTTAAATCTGGCAAAATTGTGGGTATCCTCTTTGCAAGCATAGATTTTCCACTTCCAGGGCTTCCTATCATTATAATATTATGCCCACCTGCAACTGCAACCTCTAATGCCCTTTTAACATTTTGCTGACCTTTAACATCTGAAAAATCAATTGGATATTGATTATTAACCTTAAAAAGCTCGTCTATATCAACCGTATAGGGCATGATTTCTATTTCACCACGTAGGTGCTGAACAATTTCATATAAATTATCTGCACCAAGCACATCTATGCCACTAACCACAGCTGCCTCGTCCATATTTTGCTTTGGCAGGAAAACCTTTTTAATTCCATTTTGCTCTGCTGCAATAACCATAGGCAATGCACCATTTATAGGGCGAAGCTTGCCATCGAGTGATAGCTCACCCAAAAACATATAATCGTTTATATTATTTATTTTAATTTGCTCGGAAGCAATAAGAATTGCAATAGTTATTGGCAGGTCGTACGCTGGACCTTCTTTTTTCTTATCGGCAGGGGCAAGGTTTACTGTAATTCTTTTTATTGGGCATTCTAAATTACTATTTTTCATCGCCGCACGAACACGTTCCTTGCTCTCTTTAACAGCTGTGTCTGGAAGCCCTACAATATCAAAGGCAGGAAGCCCCATTGAAATATCAACCTCTGCATCAACTATAAATCCATCAAGCCCAATTAACCCACAGCTTTGTACCTTTGCTATCATTTTTTCACCATCCCAACTATGCAATTATTATAACTAATATATGGTTTTTTTGCAAGTGTTTTGGTTTTATGCTATAATATACTTCAAAGGGGGGTATAAATTTGGATAATATTAGCCTAAATGAAGCTTGCAAAATTTTATCTATATCAACTGCGACTGGTCGCAATTGGCTTAAAAGTGGACGTTTAACCTCTCCTTTATCGAAACACGCTGTAACCGAATTATTAATTAACATACAAAGTAATAATATAGATAAATTAAAAAGCAGGCGAAATAAAAATCATATTTCAGGTGTTTTTGCCCCAAAAGGCTATACCAATGATAATAGCTATAAAACAGTTTGCAACATAATCAGCAAGGCAATAAATGGTTATGAGAAGGTTATCTTAGCTGAATATTCCTTGAAATTACTTCGTAGTGTTGGGTTAATAAAAAGTGAGCATTCAATATTATTAGAAGAATATTTCGTAAAAAATCCACTCATAGATGATTTATTAGGCAATAATTCTATCAATGATGAAATAAAGCCAGCACTAATTTTTGATGTTGAATTTACAGCAGGGCAGGATTTTTTAGGGCTTTTATATATGTCACTTCAAACCCTAACAAGCAGGAAATCTAACGGAGTTTACTACACGCCTATTAGCGTTGTAGAGGATACAATAAAGAATTTGCAAATTGATAAACCATCTGCAACCATCGTTGACCCCTGCTGTGGTACTGGGAATTTTTTAATTAACGCATTTATACATAAAAATATAATGATAGAAAATATTTATGGGCAGGATATTGATAGTATAAGCATTATGCTAACCAGAATAAATATGCTTTTGGTATCCAAAACTGATAATATTGAAGTATTGTATAAGAATTTTCGCTGTGAGGATAGCCTGTTTTCAAACAACAATAATAAATATGACGTTATAATTGGCAACCCACCTTGGGGGGCTAACTTAAATCAGCCGAAAAAAGCCAGAAATATTGAATCATTCTGCATATTTATAGAAAGGGCAATAAATATTTGTAGTGATAATGGCATAATTTGTTTTATTTTGCCAGAGGCAATTTTGAATGTGAAAACCCACAATTTAATTAGGGAATATATTGCTTTAAAATGCAGAATAAAAATGATAAAATATTGGGGCAATGTATTTAGTGGGGTGTATACTCCCGCCATAACGCTTACACTTCTTAAAAATTATAATTTTACAACAACTGGAATTATAATTCGTAATGAAAAAACAACCTTCGAAATAAACACTAATCGAAAATTTGGTAATTTTAATTTTAACTTAACCGATAATCAATATAAAATAATGCAAAAAATAGAAAGTTTAAAAGATGTTGCATACCTTAAAAATAATGCAGATTTTGCACTTGGGATTGTGACAGGGGATAATTCAAAATTTATTAAAAACGAAAAAACGGAAAATTCCGAAATAATTTTAAAGGGAAGCGATATATATAAATATTCGTTTAAAAAAGCTAATAATTATATAGAATTCACACCAAATTTGTTTCAGCAGGTTTCAAAAACCAAATTTTACAGGACAAAGGAAAAATTATTATATCGGTTTATTTGCGAAAGTCTTGTTTTTGCCTATGATAATTCACAAACACTTTCGCTTAATAGTGCTAATATTTTAATACCAAAAATAGATGAGCTTCATATTAAATATATTTTAGCAGTTTTAAATTCAAGGGCTGTTCAATTTTATTTTTCGCTAAAATATAATTCTATAAAAATTTTGCGTTCCCACATTGAAAGCATACCAATCCCTGTTGTAGATATTGCCACACAGCAAAAAATAATAGATAAGGTAAACACGATAACCCCAGATATTTACGAGGAAATAGATAAAATTATAATGGACTTATATAATCTAAACAAATTAGAAATTGACGAAATCGAAACTACAATTCAAAATTATAACCTTTTTATATAAAAACCCTTTTGTTAATTGTATTTTTGTGGTATAATATATAGGTGTATGTGAATTAGGAGGAAAGTTTATGATAAAAAGTATGACAGGATACGGCAGAAACGAGCAAACGATTGATAATTTTGATGTATCTATTGAGATTAAATCTGTAAACCACAGATATGCTGATTATAACATTCGAGTACCTAAATATTATAGCTTTTTAGAGGAAAAGATAAAGTCACACCTGCAAAAAAACATTGCAAGGGGCAAGGTTGACGTTTTCGTTTCAGTATATAAAACAATTGATGATAGCAAGGAAATTTCGCTTAATTCCTCCCTTGCCGAGAGCTATATAAACGCCCTTCGCACCTTGGCTACTGATTTTGGAATTAAGGATGATATAAGTGTTTCTACCGTTGCAAGGTATAACGATATTTTCGAGGTCAACCACAAGGCAGAGGACGAAGCCGAGCTTTGGGGCAGGGTTATAACTGTTTTAGAGCATGCCCTTGAAGGCTTTTTAGATATGCGAACTCGTGAGGGTGAAAAGCTTGCAACCGATATGCTAATGAGGAATGATTTAATTCGAACCGAGCTTAAAAGAGTGGAGGAAATAGCACCTCAAACTGTTATAGAGTATCGTGAAAAGATAGAGCAACGAATTCGAGAATTGCTTGAAAATGCAACTATTGATGAGAATAGGCTTTTAACAGAAACTGCAATATATGCCGATAAATTATCTATCACAGAGGAAATAATTCGTCTAAGCAGTCATTTAGATGAATTTGACCTTATTATGAAGCAGGGCGAGGCAGTTGGCAGAAAGCTTGATTTCCTTTTGCAGGAAATGAACCGAGAAATTAACACAATTGGGTCAAAATCAAATAACCTTGATATTGCAAAAATTGTTGTAAACATAAAGTCCGAGCTTGAAAAAATTCGTGAGCAATTGCAAAACATTGAATAGGTGGTGGGGAAAATGAAACTCATTAATATTGGATTTGGTAATATCGCATCTGCAAGCAGGATAATCGCCATAGTAAGCCCAGATTCTGCACCTATTCGCAGGATTATTCAAGAAGCCAAGGATAGTGGAATGTTAATTGATGCAACCTGTGGCAGGCGTACAAGGGCAGTAATAATTGCAGATAGTGACCATATAATTCTTAGTGCTGTTCAGCCTGAAACGGTCGCACACAGAATGGTCTCTAAGGGAGGCAACACCGATGAGCAAGAATAATCTCTGCAAAAAGGGTGTTATGCTTGTTGTTTCTGGGCCTTCTGGCGTGGGCAAGGGTACAATTTGTGCAGAGCTTGTCAAAAATAATTCGGACATTTTCTTGTCGATTTCTGCAACATCAAGAACCCCACGCAAGGGCGAGGTGGACGGTGTGCATTATTACTTTAAAACCCAACAGGAATTTGATGAAATGATTGCAAATGACGAGCTATTAGAATATGCACATTATATTACAAGTACATACGGAACGCCGAGTGCACCCTGTATGAAGCATCTTGAAAATGGTGAAAATGTTGTTCTTGAAATAGAGGTTCAAGGTGGTATGAAGGTAAAACAAAAATACCCCGATACGGTAATGATTTTTGTTGTTCCACCAACACTTACCGAGCTTAAAGACCGTCTGCAAGGGCGTGGAACCGAAACAGACGAGATTATTCAAAAACGCACCGAAATGGCACGAGTGGAATTCAATTTGATTGATAATTATGACTATATAGTTGTAAATGATACAGTCGAGGGTGCAGCAGAGCAGATTAAATCAATAATTGTGGCAGAAACCTGTCGCAAGGATCACTGTATAACAAATATAAAAAAGGAGTTGGGATTATGATATATCCTTCACTAAGCAAGTTAATGAAAAAGGTTGACAGCAGATATTCACTTGTTGTTGCAACTGCAAAACGCGCAAGAGAGCTTGTAGAGGGTGCAGAGCCACTTGTAAAATGTGGTCAAGACAATCCTGTTACCATCGCAATCAACGAGATTTATAATTCTTCGATAACTTTCGAGGAAGCATCTGACAAGCAGGTTAGAGTGGTGTATGGCAGAAATGCTTAAAGGTAAAACAATTGTCATAGGCGTATGTGGTGGCATTGCAGCATACAAGGCGGCGGATATTATCAGTCGTCTTAAAAAGCTGGGCGCAAATGTTAAGGTGTGTATGACAAGGTCGTCGCAGAATTTCATTTCGCCACTTACACTTCAAAGCCTTTCGCAAAATAGTGTCGCAACAGATATGTTCGAAGCCCCAAGTAATTGGGAAATCGAGCATATTTCCTTTGCAAATTCGGCAGATGTTATGCTAATTGTTCCTGCAACTGCAAATGTTATTGGCAAGGTGGCAAACGGAATTGCAGATGATTTTCTGACCACCACAGTTATGGCGACACAGGGCAAGGTTATTTTTGCCCCTGCAATGAACTGTAATATGTATTCTAACCCTATCACCCAGCGTAATATTAATGTTTTAAAAGGCGTGGGTTATGTTTTTATAGAGCCAACCTATGGGCGATTAGCCTGTGGAATAGAAGGCAAGGGACACCTTGCAGAGGTTGATGAAATAATAAGCACAGTTATACAGTATGCCTTATACGAAGAGGACTTATTAGGCAAAAATATAGTTGTTACAGCAGGTCCAACTCGTGAAAAAATTGACGATGTTCGCTTTATAACCAACCATTCCTCTGGCAAAATGGGCTATGCAATAGCACAGGTTGCAAAAAGGCGTGGTGCAAATGTTACCCTTGTTAGTGGTCGTGTACACCTGCCACAAATTAGTGGAATTAAAACCATTTATATTGAAAGTGCAAAGGAAATGTATGATGAGGTTATGAAGCACAGCGAAAACGCAGATATTATAATTAAAGCCGCCGCAGTTGGGGATTTTTACGTTAAAAATTCTGCAAGTGGCAAGGTAAAAAAAGATAAATTTACTCATATTGAGCTTGAAAAAAACATTGATATTTTGCAGGAGCTTGGGAAAAACAAAAAATTTGTGCTTGTTGGTTTTTGTATGGAAACAGCCGACCTATCACAAAATGCTGTGCAAAAGCTTATAAATAAAAACGCCGATTTAATAATTGCAAACGACCTTACAAAAGAGGGTGCAGGCTTTGGCGTTGATACAAATATAGTTAAAATTTTTCACAAAAATGGATTGGTTGAAGACCTGCCACTTATGTCAAAAGAGGCACTTTCTGATGAAATATTAAATAGGGCAAAAGGGATTGATAATATTTGCAAATAGCAGAAGTAGTTATCGCTAACACTTCAAGAGAGCTTGACAGGATTTTTCACTACAATGTGCCAAATGATGCTATTGTGTCGGTTGGCTCGAGGGTGCTTGTGCCTTTTGGTATGGGCAACAAGACTGCCGAGGGAATTATTGTAGGCTTTGTTTCCGAAAGCATTTTTAAAAGGCTAAAAAACATTAACCTTGTTTTGGATAATGCACCCCTTTGCACAAAGGAGCTTTGCGACCTTGCCCTTTGGATGCGAAAAAAATATCTTTGCACATACTATCAGGCACTAAAATCAGTTATGCCCTCTGGCATTTCTGTTAAAACCACCGAGTGGATAACGCTTATAAATTCAAATATTGATAAAGCTTTTATAGATAAAGCCTGTGGCAAATCTACTATTCAAAAAAGTATTATTCTTCGCTTAAAAGATGCAGGGGGAACACTTGATTTTGGCTCGATTGCCGATATATCCTCTGCACGCATAGCCATAAAAGCCCTTGCAGAAAAGGGCATAGTTTCGCTTGATGAATCCACAGCACAAAATGTTAAGAGCAAAAGCATCAGAATGGTTGACATAACATCCTCATACGATGAAATTACTGATAACATTCATTTGTTACATAAAAAAGCACCAAAGCAGGCAAAAATGCTTGAAATTTTGAGGCAAACTGGCTCGATTTCGGTTGCCGATTTAGTTGCATTTTCTGGTGGCTCATATTCTGCAGTTAATTCGCTACATTCAAAGGGCTTAGTAGCCTACGAGGATAAAATAATCCTCCGCACAGCTTATGACGAAGAAAATTACGCAAAAACAACCTCACTTACACCAACTGACGAGCAATCGGTTGTGCTATCTAACCTTAAAAAAGCTGAAATTGCTAACGATTTAACCCCAATTTTGCTTAAAGGTGTAACAGGTAGTGGCAAGACAGAGGTTTTTTTGCAAATTATAGAGCATATTATTGAAAAGAAAAAGCAGGCGATTGTACTTGTGCCTGAAATTTCGCTTACTCCTCAAATGGTTTCACGCTTTGTTGCACGTTTTGGCAAGCAGGTTTCCGTTTTACATAGTGGTCTTTCACTTGGCGAGAGGTATGACGAATGGAGCAAAATTCGTAGTGGCAAGGTTAGCGTTGCTGTTGGTGCGAGGTCTGCTATTTTTGCACCCTTTGAAAATTTGGGTATAATAATTATTGATGAGGAGCAAGAGCTTACCTACAAATCCGAAAGCCCTCCACATTATAACGCAAAAGAGGTTGCAATTTTTCGCAGTAAAAACGAAGGTGCAATGGTGATTTTAGCCTCTGCAACACCGTCAATTGACAGCTATTACAAGGCAAAAAGTGGTGAATATAAATTATTCGAAATGAAAAGTCGGCATAATTTTGCCTGCCTGCCTCACGTTGAAGTTATAGATATGAGAAATGAACTCCAAACTGGAAACAAAAGCGTTTTTAGTGCAAAATTAAAAAGTGAGATTGAAAAAAACCTTGAAAATGGCGAGCAGACTATACTTTTTCACAACAGGCGTGGGTTTAACAGCTTTGTTATGTGTCGCACCTGTGGGGAATCTTTAATGTGTAATAATTGTAGCGTAACCCTTACATTCCACAAGCACACAGGTCAGCTTAAATGCCATTATTGTGGCTTCGAGCGTGAAAATGTTACTTCTTGCCCATCTTGCGATAGCCCTCATATTCGGTTTGTTGGCACAGGTACAGAAAAAATAGAGGAAGAGATTATAAAACTTTTTGGCTTAAAATCCTTTATTCGAATGGACGCAGACACCACAGCAGGCAAGCATTCTCATGAAATTATTCTTCGCAGGTTCGAGCGTGAAAACATACCAATCCTACTTGGCACACAGATGGTTACAAAGGGGCTTGATTTCCCAAATGTTACGTTAGTTGGCGTTTTGGTTGCAGATTTATCACTTAATATAGACGATTTCCGTGCGGCAGAACGCACATTTAGTCAGCTTACACAGGTGTGTGGGCGTGCAGGGCGAGGCGATTTATCTGGGCGTGCAATAGTGCAAACCTATCAGCCAGAGCATTATGCTGTTCAGCTTGCGAAAAACCACGATTATACCATGTTTTACGACCACGAAATTAATATTAGAAGACAGCTTGATTTCCCACCATTTTGCGACCTTGTAATGCTACTTATGCAGGGTGATAATGAAAAAAGTGTCTGCCTTGACATTATGCAAATTGCAGAAAAATTAAAAGGCTTGGATATTAAAATTTTAGGGCCAATTCCTGCACCATATCCTAAAATTAAGAATAAATATAGATGGCGAATTCTTATAAAATGCCAAAATAGTGAAAAGATACTTGAAGTCCTGCATAATATAATTACAGAGCATACAAAAAAAGATAATTTACTTACAATAGATATAAACCCAAATAATATGAATTAAATTTAGAGAATTTAGGAACGGTCAAGACCGTTCCCTACAAATTATTATTAAAAATTTAATATTGTAGGGAAGAGTCTTGACTCTTCCTAAAAATAGAATTAACCAGTTAAAGGAGGCAAAAATAATGGCGATGCGAAATATTGTTAAAATTGGTGATGAAATATT
>Ga0247841_10011707_pt1 | contig 11599 bp, 9 predicted proteins | sample LaCruzMarch2015__2_FD_192410 | JGI IMG/M metagenome (GOLD analysis project Ga0247841, IMG submission 192410) | Freshwater microbial communities from meromictic Lake La Cruz, Castile-La Mancha, Spain - LaCruzMarch2015_18m | ecosystem: Environmental > Aquatic > Freshwater > Lake | place: Spain...
GCTTTTACAGTTGATCCGGCTAAGCCTTTAGTCTGGGGGGCAAACGGCATTGTTTACAAGACTGAAAAGATTAAGGAAATTTGGAGCCAGAAAGGGTACCTGGGAGATAATGACGCTTTTCAGTTTATGATTGAAAAAGGGGACAACAAAGCAGCTTATTTTGATTCTGCTTTTGTATACCATCATCATGTGGCAAGGCTATGGGATTGGATTAAGAAATGGAGAAGAAACCTTAACCAGCACTTGATAGATAAACAAGATACCCGGAACATGAATTGGGTATTCACAGGTAATTTCTATAGAAAATTATTTTTTTGGTCGATTTACAGCGCGGTTCCGATCCCGGCTTTAATCCATAGTTTGTATCTTTGCCTGAAAAGTAAGAATTTATACTGGTTTTATCATCCTCTGGCAAGTTGCGCGCAATTTTGGACTTATGTAAGCTTGATAGCCTCAACGTCGAAAGGGCGCGCTTTTATAATGAAGAGTTTTAAGACAGAAAGGTAGCGGCAGCTTGAAAATAGGAATTTTTATCAGTGAACTTGCCCCCGGCAGCGCTCCTAAGGTCATAGGCCAAACATATAAGGGTTTGGAGAAATTAGGCCATCAGTGCGAAGCCATTGTCTTAATTGATTCCAAGAAGGGGGACCAGGTCTCCAGCGTTTACAGCTTTCATCTTTCCGGGGTAAAGATTAAATATATATATGGCAAGAGGCCGGCATGGGATTTTAAGTTGCCGGGATTTTCTTTTTTTTCGCTGCACCATCTTTTAAGTTTTTTTGCCGCCCCATTTGTTATAAAGCGCAAGGAATACGATATTATTATTGCTAATGGCCAATTTGCCGCATTCGCGGCCTGGGGGCTTAAGTTATTCAGGGGGATACCTTACATTTTTTATGTGCATTGCGATCCCTGCACTTATACCTTGAAAAAAACTTATTCCAAGACCTGGTTGAGGTTTTTGTACCCTTTCATATATGCATTTGCCTGGCTCTTGGACGCCTCAGCCAGCCTGGGGGCGAATGCGTTGATAACCAGCGGTAAATTACACAAGGAGAGGTTTTGCCGTTTATCAAAGAACCCCTGTGAAAATCTTGTCCTGGGGTGCTTTAGCAGTGAAGTATTCTCGCCTTATAATCAACGGGAAAAGGCAATTTTAACCTATGACCGCTGGGATATAGGGAATAAGCCGGATATATTCCTGGATTTGTTAGAGCATACCGATAAGAGTATTAAATTAAAAATAGGAGGTTTTTGGTATTTGGAATCGATAAAAGAAAACTTCCTTAAAGAAATAAAGAAAAGAGGGTTAGAGACCCGGGTCGAGCTTCTTGGGGCTTTAGATGAAAAAATGATTTTGGAGTTGTGTTCTAAGGTGATTTTACACGTTCATCATAACCAAGAGGCTTTTGGCATGCAGACTTTGGAGGCGGCAGCATGCGGGGCGTGTATAATCGTTCCGGCCGGTTCTGGAGTGGCGGATTTATTTGAGCATGGCGTACACGGATATTTTCCGGAAGAGAATAACCTCGCGGAATTAACCCGTTACGTGAAGCTTGTTTTTTCCGATTTAAATAAGGCAGAAATAATGGGAAAACGGGCATGGGAAAAGGCTAAAGAATACAATTGGCCTAATTATTCACAACATTTAGAAGCGATTTTAAAAAAACATATCTAAAGCCATGAAAAAGATTAATTTGGGTTGCGGCCCTGTGGGAAAAGATGATTGGATAAATATTGATTGGGGTATCCTTGCTTTTTTACATGCCAGCCCTTTATTTTTGAGGCTATTGATAACGCTTAGGCTATTGCCTCCCGAATATAGCGTCAGGTGGCCTGGTAATTTAATGCTGCGTGACTGTCGGAGGAAGCTGCCTTCTAAAGATTCTGCAGTCGATTACATTTACACTTCTCATTTTTTGGAGCATCTAAAGAGATTTGAGGCAGAGAAAGTGTTGAGGGATTGCTGCAGGGTGTTAAAGAATGAGGGTACATTAAGGATTGTTGTTCCCGATTTAGAGTTAATCCTGAAAAAGTATACCGAAAGAGACAGGAAGTTTTTTATTGATTCGTTTCACCGTGATGATAAGAAGGCGGTTGAGAGCCTTGCTTTAGGAGATTTGTTATCGGGAGTATTTTATCCTGAAGCGAATAAGCTTCAGCAAACCCGGTTAAAAAAAATAGCCACTTTCTTTATCAGGCCTCATTTATGGATGTACGATTATGATTCTTTAGCTCAATTATTAAAGAAAAGCGGGTTCAAGTCTATTGAAAAAATGAAATTCCGCGAAGGCAGCGTTCCTGATCTCGAGACTTTGGACGTATTTCCTGAGATTAGTATTTATCTAGAGGCAAAAAAATAAAATATGAAGAATAAAGTTGTTTTATTCCAGGGTACAGCTAGTTCTTTTGAAAGGGTTGTCCCTATAGCTCCTTTACCGTTATTGCATATCTCATCGTTTTTGGTTAAGGATGGGTTTGAGGTTAAGGTAATTTCAGACGCCTTATACCAGGATTATATGCAGGAGGCTATCCGGGAGTGCAAGGATAGCATTTGTTTAGGGATAACTGCTTTAACCGGAAGCCAGATTTCCAATGGTTTAAAATTGGCCAGCCAAGTACGTAAGCTTTATCCGGGCTTGCCGATAATCTGGGGAGGGTGGCATCCTTCAATAATGCCTGAATCAACATTGGAAGATCCCAATGTTGATATGGTTGTTGTCGGCCAGGGTGAAAGGAAGTTCTATGATTTAGTTAAATGCCTGCAGGAAGGTAATTTCAATAAGATTGATTCTATTCCTGGCGTATTGTACAAAAAGGATGGGAAGCTGGTTATTAAAGAAATACCTCCCGTTGAGGATATGAATAATTTTCCGCGGGTTCCTTATGAAATCATAGATGTCAAAAAATGTATTAGTAAAACTGAATACGGCAACAGGACATTACAGTTTATCTCTAGTTATGGATGTCCTTATAGATGTTCGTTTTGCATAGAGCCCATAGTCAGCAAACGTAAATGGGTGGGCTTAAGCGCCCAGCGCCTGCTTGATGAGTGGGCTTATCTATACAAAAAATATAATATTGATTCCCTTGCCATATACGATAGTAATTTTTTTGTGGACAAAAAAAGAGTAGTGGACATATGCGAAGGTTTGATAAGAAATAATTTAAAGATTAAGCTGGGAAATTTAAACGGAAGGATTCCCCAGTTAGTCAAATATGAGAAAGAAATTTGGAGTTTAATGGAGCAAGCAGGAGTCTCGATGATTCTCACTGGTTCTGAATCCGGTGAGCAGGAAGTGCTGGATTTAATAAAGAAAGATGCCGCGGTAGAAGATATATATAAATTTACCCAGCTCTGCCGTGACCATAAGATTAAGGTTCTTTTCTCCTATATGTCGGGTATCCCCTGGTCGAACGACTCCGTTTATAACGAGAAAATGGTAGATAAAGAAATTTCTTCAATCCTGACTCAAATCGATAAGTTACTCAAAATTTCGATTAAAAACAGGTTTATGGTCTATGCATATACACCTCTACCTGGAAGTGAATTGTATTATCAGGCAGTCAAATATGGCTTCCAGGAGCCCAAGACTCTGCAGGATTGGAGTGGTCTATTAAATACCCCTGATGACATTTTTCAGAGTAAAGGTTTTGAAAAGCAATGGATAACCAGGAAGCAACTGTTTTTAATTACCATGTTAGAGCAGTACATTTTGGGGATGATGGATTTGGATGCCAAAGAGTGGATCGCGGTAAAAATAGGCAATAAATTTTTACGGGCAATCTTTAAATTTGCGTTTAGTATGGGTTATCAGGTTGCCCGGTTCAGGTTAAAACATAAAATATTCATATTTCCGGTTGATTTCTGGTTATTCATCAAGGTGAAGAAATTACTGGAAGTTTAACTAATGGAGGAATAAATGGCAGGTTTTAAGGATAGATTTTATTCTATGCAGGATCCGGAGCTGGGATTAGGTAACCTTGACGCCAGGCATGAAACATTACTTTCCACTCTAAACGGGGTAATCGGGAAAGATGTCCTTGAAATAGCCTGTGGCAGCGGTGATTTTGCAAAAAAAGTCATTGACCGGTTCAAGCTCGGCAAAATTTACGGAGCAGATATCTCTGAACAGGCGATCAAGTTAGCCGCAGAGAAAGGCGTAGAGGGGGCGTGCCTGAATCTGGACAAAGATAACCTGCCTTACCAGGATGGTTTTTTTGATACGGTAATCTGCGGAGAAGTGATAGAGCACCTTGTTGACCCTGACCACCTGTTGGAGGAAATTTATCGGGTGTTGAAGGCAGATGGGCATCTTCTTATTACAACGCCAAACCTTGCCTCCTGGTATAACAGGTTATTATTATTATTTGGTTATCAACCGTTTTTTACAAGCATCAGCATCCGGCATACCTATCCTAAGCCGGTGCCTATTCACTCCTGTGGGCATTTGTGTTCTTATACACTCGGGGCTTTAAAATTTTTATTGGAGAAGTACCATTTTAAGGCCGTAAAGTGTATCGGGTTGAATATCAATGAATCGGTGGGGTACGGGGGAAAATTTCGATGGCTGGCTAAATTGGCAAACTTTGTTTTTCGTTCGCCTTCGCTTAATTCGGGAATATGTATATTAGCAAAAAAGGTTAACCCGTAAGATGAGAGCATTATTAGTGATGCCTTTAGCTTTGCCGGCTTACCTTTTTCAGCTGGCTTCTATTTCATCGTTCCTTAGATCTAAAGCTCATACGGTCAGGTATGAAGAATTAGTCATCAGCGGAGATTTTACTAAAGAGCATCAAGACCAGTTAGACAGGGCAATCAAGGAATTTAAGCCGGATATTATCGGGCTTAGTTCTTATGAGATGAGCTTTGAGTGGATTAAGCTGATTACAGACTACCTGAAAAAAAATAGCCCAAACGTTCCGATAATTGTCGGCGGATACCACGCCACCTTATCGCCTGAAGAAGTATTAGCGCACCCTTCTGTTGATATAATCTGTACTGGAGAAGGGGAGTATCCCCTTCATGAGCTTTTAGAATCCCTCAAAAAAGGGGGATTTGATAAGAATATCCCTAATTTATGGTTTAAAGATGGCGCAAGGGTGATCAGAAATCCTTTGCGCCCTTTAATGGATAATCTTGATGTTCTGCCGTTTGTAGACCGGGAATTATTTACCTCGGAAAATCGGAAGAACGGAATTTTAGAAATCATGGCCAGCCGGGGCTGTCCTTTTGATTGCACTAATTGCGCAAACCACGCCCTGAAAAAAATATATGCCGGAAAAGGCCCTTACTTAAGATACCGTTCGCCGGATAACGTTTTAAAAGAAATAGAATACTGCTTGAGCAAAGAACATTTTAAGGTCATACAATTCGATGATGATATGTTTACGTCAAATCAGAATTGGCTCAAGGATTTCTGTGTCAAGTATAAAACTAGGATTAACCTCCCCTTTATCTGCAATATCCGTCCTGAGGCCGGGGTATCTGAAACCTTAGGTATATTAAAAGAGGCTGGATGCGTCCAGGTTTCTATCGGAGTAGAGGCCGGAGATGAGAAAGTCCGCCGAAGTGTGTTGCATAGGGATATGCCTGATAAGCTGATTATTCAGGCTTTTAGAAACGCCAGGAAGTCGGGCATAAAAACAAAGTCATTTAATATGGTCGGTTTGCCTCATGAGACACCGCGTGCTTTATGGAAGACTATCTGGTTAAACCTGAAGCTTGCGCCGGATAGCGTCCAGACCTCTGTCTATTATCCTTTTAAGGGTACTGTTTTGGGCGACGAATGCTATGAAAATGGATGGGTGGACCTGGAACGTAAGAAAAAATTAAAACTCTATGCTAATGATTCCATACTTAATCTCCCTACAGTTTCACGGCCGCTGATTAGGGCTGCTAAATGGCTTAATTCCGCTACGGTCCTAAGAAGTGGTAATTTTTCGATTATTAAAATAGGATTCTTGATGATAATAAGGCGTTTTCTGCCGCATAAAAAACAATGTCGTCCAGCATGCCAGATATAAAACCGTTAGTCTCCGTAATTATAGTCACTTATAACCGCAAGGGCGATGTGGTTGAGTGTATTGATTCTGTTTTAGGCTCGACTTACAAGCGCATAGAAATCATAGTGCTGGACAATGCTTCTTCCGATGGGACAGCTGAAGAGCTGGAGCGCCGATATGGCAATAAGATAAATTTGATCAAAAGTTACAGGAATCTTTATGCCGGAGGCGGCAGAAATCTTGGGGCAAAAAATGCCTCAGGCGAATATTTGCTATTTGTTGACAGTGACAACATTATTGACAGCGATATGATAAAGAATATGGTAGAAGTGGAAGTCAGGAACAGGTACCTTAATATCGGAATAAGCGGTCCCTTTACCTATTATAAATCAGAGCCTAAGCGCCTGTGTTGGACAAATAACCGGATGAGCCTGTTAACAAGCATTACTTTGTTCGAGGGTAGCGGGGAGGTCGATCAAGGGCAATATGACAATTTTGAGTTGATTAAAGTCCACCATATCCCCAATGTCTTTATGCTCCCTAAAAAAATATTTAAAGAGGCAGGCGGCATAGATAGAGATTATGTTATGCATTATGAGGAATCGGATTTAGCCGAAAGAATAAAGAAAAATGGTTTTATAGTAGCGTTAATCCCCCAGGCAAAAGTATGGCATAATGTGCCGCTTGGCAGGCAGGAAGGGCATAAATCTTTTAAAGGGGAAAACCCCAGCATGGTTTACTACGTTTCTAGAAACAGGATTATCTTCATGCGGAAAAATTCCAGGGGTATGCGTTTATTTGTATTTTTAGTAATATTTAATAATATTTTTTTATTGTACAATTTAGGAATTTTATTGCTTAACGGAAAATTTTCATTGATGATGCTAGCTTTAAAAGGTTATTTTGACGGCTTATTCATGCCTTTGGATAAGGGTAATCACTAATGAAGTTATTATTTGTTAACCCCTGGACTAAATCCTTATTTGGAGATGAGAAACAGGTCAGCGGCCATCCGCATATCGGCCTGTCTTATCTTATTGCCGCATGCAAAAAGGATGGCTATAAGGATGTTAAAGTATTTGACCAGGGATTAGAGAAAGACGATAGCAAATTATTTTCGCTGATCTCTTCTTATAAGCCGGATTTAGTGGGAGTTACAACTTTCAGTTTTTGCTATAAATACGCTAAAACGGTTATCGATGAAATCAAAGATAAATTCCCCGGATTATTGTTAATTGCCGGCGGCCCGCATGTTTCCGCCACCAAGGCGCATATCCTAAAGAATACAAAAGCGGACTTTGCCATGAAAGGGGAGTCCGAGCTTAGTTTAATAAAGTTTTTGAAAGAACTAGAACAGTTAAAGCCCGATTTCAGCCGAGTAAGCAATCTTATCTGGAGAGATGGCGATAGATTTGTAGAGAACCAGGATGAAGCGTATATCAGGGATTTGGATAGTATATCATTCCCTGATTACGAAGCATCCGGCATAGAAAGGTATCCTGCATACGGCCAGCATCTGATGCCGATAATAACCTCGAGAGGCTGCCCTTACGGCTGTAATTATTGCTGCATCAGGCTTACCATGGGCAGGAATTTCAGGGCCCGCAGCCCTGAAAACGTAGTAGCCGAAATGAAACACCTGAAAGATACATACCAGATCAATCATTTTGAAATTAACGACGATTGCTTCGCCTTTGATTTAAAGAGAGCGGAAAAGATTTGTGATTTGATTACGGATAGCCGGTTGGATATCCGTTACGAACTTTATAACGGTATAAGGGCTGATAATGTAAGCGAACAGCTTCTTAGGAAGATGAAGGAGAGCGGTTGCATCTTTATCTCATATGGCTGTGAGTCGGGAAACCAGGAGATCGTCAACAAATATATCGGTAAGAACCTGGATTTAAAAAAAGTTATCCAGGCGGTTGAGCTTACCAACAAAATCGGGATAAAGAATTCAGTCAATTTTATTATCGGCCATCCGGGAGAGACTTATAAGACGGCGATGGATACGCTCAGGTTTGCCGGAACGCTAAAAACTAACTTCGTGAACATGTATAATCTTATCCCATATCCCGGGACAGAACTTTTTGACTGGATAACCAAGAATTCAACTTATATGATGCCGGTAGAGGATTATCTGGAAACAGTTGGCAGCAGGGATTTCCCTCCTGTTTTTGAAACTGAGGAATTTACAAGAGAAGAGAGGACCCGGGTACTTAAAAAAGGGTATGCCTTATACGAAAAAACAATACTGCAGTTCCGCCTGGGAAAGCCTCTGGGGTTGATCGTATATTATCTTTGCAGGAACAGGTTTGTCTTTACTTTGGCTAGAAGTTTAGTTTTTGATGGGGGGGTAGGCTCAAAGCTTTTCAGATTATTAAGCAGGAAATCAAGAGCGGCGGATTAAATATGGGTAATATCCATAACGAAGAGCTGGTTGAAATTTGGGAGAAACACTGGCAGTTATTGGAAGTGGATGAAAATTCAATTATTAATAACCAGCTGGATTCCTGGGCCAGGCCCCACAAGGAGATACTAGATAAGTATCTGGGGCAGTTAGATAAAAATAGCGTTATTGTTAATGCGGGATGCGGATTAGGGCAATGGGTGTTTTACAGCTATAAAAAAGGATTTTCTTCGATAGGCCTTGATATCGCAAAGGATACAATAAGCAGGTTAAATCATTACATCTCCGATATGGGGATGGCTCCTTCCAGGATTAAATTTATAGAAGATGATATCAGGGATATTAAGCATATAAAAAACGACTTTTGCGATTTGATACTCACTTTTGGCGTGCTGGAGCACTTTAAAGATAATATTGCTGTTTTAGAGCAGTTTTATAAAATCATGAAAAAGGGCGGTTATGTCATAATAACGGTTCCGAATTTATATTCTACATTAACCATCACAAAGCCTATTTCTAAACTCCTGGGTTTATGGAAGCTCGGTATGCAGAAACATTATTCAGGTAAGGCCCTAAGAAAGATAATCCCTGAGGATAAATTTGAAATTATTGAGGAGGGGACTATGATTTATACTGAATTATTCGGCTCTAGCGCTAATCGCATTCCCGTTATAGGCCGTTCAATAGCCAAGGCTTTACAAAAGATTAGCAATATTTTCGTGTCTCATTATAACTTTCTGGGATTTATGCGTTTTATTGTAGTGAAAAAAATATAGCTATGAAAATCTGTTTAGTCAATCCGCCTTTAGTGCTATCGGCGCTGCATATAAACCGGCCGACCCCATTTTATCCTATGGGGTTACTCCATATAGCTTCCATGCTTGAAACTAAACACCAGGTTTCAATAATCGATGCCCTGGCAGAGGGCTGGAAGAACGTCCATAAAATTGAAGTAAACGGTGAAGATAAGTGGTATGGAGGGCTGGAATTCGAAGAAATTACAAAGAGAATACAGGAGAGCGGCATCAAAGTGGTCGGAATAACGGTCCCTTTCTCGATTAGTTATTGGAGCGCGCAGAAGCTGGCTTCGGCTATAAAGGGCATTGATAAAAATATTATTACCGTGCTGGGAGGCCATCATGTAACAGTCAGGCCGCAAGAAGTTTTACTAAATAATGACGTTGATTTTATTGTTATAGGCGAAGGTGAATATACGATGCTTGAGTTAATAGATGCGCTCCAAAATAATAATATTGCCAGTTTGGAACGAATCCAGGGTATCGGGTATAAGATTAGCGGTAAGACGGTTGTTAATCCTGGCCGGGCCCCAATCCAGGATTTGGATGCCTTGCCTTTCCCTGCAAGGCATCTTTTGAACTTAGAAAATTATTCTTCGGCTGTAGAGGCAGGGCAATCATCGCGCGGCGATTATCTTCTTCCCGGTAAAAAATGGGCTACCGTGATAACCAGTCGGGGATGCCCATATGAATGTGTCTTTTGCGCTATAAATTTAACTATGGGTAGAAAGTGGAGGAAACGCAGCGCGCAGAACGTGGTAAAAGAGATAGAAGAATTGATCAGTAGATATGGCATAAAGCATTTTACTATAGAAGATGACAATATGACCCTGGACATAGCCAGAGCAAAAGAGATATGCGATATGATTATTCAAAGAAATCTGGGTATTACCTGGTGTATGCCAAACGGCGTAAGGGCTGATGCCTTGGATGAGGAATTAATAAAAAAAATGAAAGCATCCGGTTGTACGGAAGTATTTGTAGCCCCTGAATCCGGGGACCAGGAGGTGGTAAATAACATAATAAAAAAGAGGATGGATTTGAAAAAAGTAGAAGAAGCGGTCAGGCTTTTTAGCAAATACGGAGTAAATGTTAATGCGGTCTTTGTTATTGGCTGTATCGGAGAGACTAAAGAGAACATCAGGCAAAGTATGCGTTTTGCCAGGAGGCTGATAGAATTAGGTGCAAAAGGAGTATGCGCCAATATTGCTACGCCATATTATGGCACAGAATTGTACAGGCAGGCCAAAGAAAAGGGTTTTTTATTGGGTATGCTTAATGATGAGCATTTAAGCTCGGCTCAACCTTTAATTTTGACGCCCGAGCTCAATCCTAAAGAGCTTCAGGAATACAGAGATCAATTTTATTTAGTCAATCCTATGACGGGCGTGTTAAAAATCGTGGCGAGTGCAGTTTTCACCAATCCAAGATTATTAATTAAATCATTATTTTCTTTAAAGACATGGCGTTTCTTTTTTGCTGAGATCAGGAGCCGGATATTGTGAAAATAAATTGTCCGTCGTGCGGCAATGTAGAGTACAAATTAATTTTTCAAGCCAGAGACTTGCGCCTGAGGACTTCCGGGGAGATGTTTAACATTGTAAGGTGCGCCAGCTGCGGATTAGGTTATTTGAATCCCCGCCCTGACAATGACCAGATTATTAGTTTTTATCCTTCAGATTTTAACCAGGAGACTCCAGCTTTAATACATAAGATTTGGAGCGCATGCGTATCCCCGATTGAGAATTCAATAATAAGGACTATAAAAAGCTATAAGAAAAACGGAAAACTTCTTGATATCGGCTGCGGAAGCGGAAGATTCCTGTCGCTAATGCATAAGCAGGGTTTTGATGTTTGGGGTTGTGAGCTGAACCTGAATTCAAAGGATTTTGCCCCTAAATCCCTTGAGGGGCGTATTTTCTATAACGAGCTTTCAAAATGCGGATTCGCGCCAAAATCATTTGATGTCGTAATAATGATACAGTCGTTGGAACATATGAGCCAGCTTGATGAGCTGCTTGTTGAAATCAGGAGGATTATTAAAGACAACGGAATAGTATTTATTTATGTGCCAAATATGGATTTCTTTGAATTTCGTCTTTTCGGGACTTATTATTATAACCTTGAAGCGCCCAGACATTTATATCATTTTACCCGCCGTAGTATCAGCAACCTTTTATCAAGGCATGGATTTAAGGTAGACAGATTCTTTAGAAAGCATCCTTTAGAAATATTTTCATCGCCAACTTCTTTACACTATGGGTTATGGGCCTACTGGGAAGATAAGAATATTCTAAAGAATAAAACGCTTAAACGTTTGACTTTTTTTCCGCTGGTTATCATCGGGTTCATTTTACGGTTTTTCCTATTCTATGAGGAACAAAGC
>Ga0247841_10011709_pt1 | contig 11597 bp, 14 predicted proteins | sample LaCruzMarch2015__2_FD_192410 | JGI IMG/M metagenome (GOLD analysis project Ga0247841, IMG submission 192410) | Freshwater microbial communities from meromictic Lake La Cruz, Castile-La Mancha, Spain - LaCruzMarch2015_18m | ecosystem: Environmental > Aquatic > Freshwater > Lake | place: Spain...
TGTCTTTTAACCTGCCCATTTTAACCTCGCGCATTATGACGGTTTCCATGTTAGGAATGTTGATTTCGGCAGTTTTAAGCACCGTGCTTTTACCTCCGGTTCCAAAAACAATGCCTTGGTATAAGAGGATAATAAAAAGAGCATCGGTATTTGTGCAGTGGATTTTTTTGCCGGTAACTCTAATTATATTTGGTTCTCTGCCGGCTTTAGATTCTCAAATTCGTTTAATGCTAAACAGGAGATTAGGCTTCTGGGTCACCGAAAAAATTCGCAAATAGCCCTCATTTGACATGCGTTTTTGTCTGCGTATAATAGAAGTATATTAAGGAATCATAAAATCATGGCAAAAATAACAATAGAAAAATTGGCAGTTATAATCAATAAAGGGTTCCAGGGGCAGATGGATTATATGGAAAAAAAGTTTTCACAAGTAGCCTCAAAAGAGGATTTGAAAGAAGTTAAAAAAGATTTGGGAAAACGATTGGAAAGGGTGGAGGAAAGTTTGGGAGAGGTTAAGACAGTTTTAACTGATGCGCATGTTTTATAAAAATAATTAAAATTAAACAAAAATTTTATGCCGAAAGAACCCGGCGAATCTAAATTACCAGATCCGTTTGAATTGGCAGCTGAAGTGATGGAAGACATCAGAAAAGATAAGGGTGAGAGAATCAAAAAGATTGATAAAGATATTGTAGAGGGTCGGGAGGCATTAGTAAAAATTGATCAAATAAAAGAAAAATTAAGTCGAGGGGAAATTTTAACAGATGAAGAACAAAAAACTTTAGATAGATGGACAAAATAAAAAAAATCAGCGGGTAAAAGCGCTGATTTTTGTTGTAATTATTCAAAGTGGATGCGTTTTTGGAAGTTTTTTAATCTTTCGCGAAGTTCGGGGTAATTTTTAAGTTCTGCATCTTTTTCCAAAAGTTCTTTGGCTGCAGCTCTTGTTTTTTCCACCAAAAAAATGTTTGATAAACCTTGCATTGCCATATCTGGCAAACCCCACTGCTGTGTGCCATAAAGCGAACCGGGACCACGTATTTCTAGATCTTTTTGTGCTAATTCAAAACCGTTGTTTGATTCCACTAAAGCTTTTAACCTTTTTCTATTTAGCATTGAGGGATCTGTGGTAAATAAAAAGCAGTATGATTGCATATCGCTTCTACCCACCCTGCCACGGAACTGGTGAAGTTGGGATAAGCCAAAACGCTCAGCGCCTTCAATCATCATAATTGTGGCACGTGGCACATCAACGCCCACTTCTACCACAGAAGTGGAAAGCAAAATATCTATTTCTCCGTTTTTAAAATCAATCATTATTTTTTCTTTTTCAGGAGCTTTCATTTTGCCGTGGAGCATTGTGATGCGCAAATCCGGAAAAACATCTTTTGATAACTTTTCATATTCTTCTTTTAAGGCTTTTACTTCACTTATGGCCAGTTGGGCTAAACTAAAATTTGCTGGCGCGTAATTTTGAGGCACAAAACCCGCAGAGCCAGAAACAGGGCCGTGTTTTTCAATGGCCTCGGCAAGTTTTGAGGCAGTAGATTCTATTTTTGGAAAAATAACAAAAACTCCCTTGCCTTCTTTGACTTCTTTTTCAATAAATTCATAGGCCTGTTTTCTTTGAGAAGGTTCTACAATAATAGTTTTTACTTTTTTGCGGTTTTTTGGCATTTCGTCAATAAGCGATAAATCCAAATCTCCATAAACAGTTAAGGCCAAAGTACGGGGAATAGGCGTGGCGGTCATAGAAAGCAAGTGGGGGACAAGCTTTTTATTTTTGATTAAATGGTCTCTTTGTTCCACTCCAAAACGGTGCTGTTCATCTAAGATTACCATGCCCAATTTACTAAATTCAATTCCTTTTTGAATTAAAGAATGCGTGCCAATGGCAATGTTTATTTGGTCAAACTCTAGGTCGCCAGTAAAGCTTTTTTTAGAAACTTCTACAGTCTGTCCATTTCTAAAGATTCTGGCATCTTTGCCGGTTAAAAGACCCACGCTAACCTTAAAATCTTTTAGTAATTCTGAAATAGACCTAAAATGTTGTTTTGCCAAGATTTCTGTTGGCGCCATAAAAGCCACCTGATGGCCATTTTTTATTACGCTTAAAGCAGCCATTGCCCCCACGATTGTTTTGCCGGAACCTACATCACCCTCCAAAAGTCGAGACATTGGAACTGGTTTTTCTAAATCTTTTAAAATTGTAAAAGCACATTTTTTTTGAGAATCTGTAAGCGTAAATGGCAGAGAATCTGTAAAGCGCTTCATCAAATCTGCATCCATTGGGCAAGCAGGTGATTTTTTTTGCATCAGTTTTAATTTTTCTTTTAAAACATTTAGTTGTATTAAAAAAAGTTCTTCAAAAGAAAAACGCGCTTTGGCGGCGTCTGCATAATCTAAAGACTCTGGAAAATGAAGTTGCCAAACGGCTTCCTGTATGGGAATAAATTTATATTTTTTAATTATTTCTTCTGGTAAAGTTTCTTGTATTTGGTCTAAAAATCTGTAAAGCAAAGGTTTTATTATGTATCTTAGCCACCTTGAAGTGAGGCCACGGGTTTCAGAATAAACCGGCACAATACGGCCCGTGTGAGTAAGCTCTTCGTTTTTGCCAAATTCATTTATTCTTTCATGAACAGGATTGCTTAAATAAATTTCTTTATTGTAAAAACCCACCTTTCCTGCCAGAGAAACAAAATCGTCTTCATGCAAAGATTTTGCCATGTATGGCTGATTAAACCATATAACTTTAATTTGGCTAGATTGATCTTCCACAAGAGCCTCTGTATAGCTCATATATTTTTTAAAACTATGGCTGTTTTCTATTTGTACAACTCTGCCTTGAAAACAAACATTTTCTCCCAGTTTTTGTCGTGCTTGTTTTATGGAAATTATTTCAGAAAAATCGTCATATCTTGCCGGAAAATAAAAAAGCAAGTCCCGGATTGTTTTTACCCCGAACTTTTTTAATTTCTTAGCATAAGCGGTTCCAACTTTTGGCAACTCTTCAATTGGAGTATCAAGATTTACCATAGTTTTATATTAGTTCATTTGCCGCGTAAATTCAATTTTCACAAAAAAAAGACCGCAGCTCAAAGATTGAGCGAACGGTCGGGTGTGTTGTGTTACCCCCTATTTGCGGAGGTGTGCCTTATTCGGTTGGGAACAAAGACATCTGTCTGGACGCTTCCCATTTGCGTCGCTTTTCTGCTTTCTTCATTCGGTCGTCTGATTCGACAAGTATTGAGCAGATGCCTGCAAATATGGCAATTAAGGGGAAAACTGCCCCCCATATCCCCATGACTACGACCGCGGGAAGGGCTACAAAAAATTGAGCTTGCTGGGAACATCCCATTAGATCCATTATTATCATGATGAGTAATGTTGGAACCACCAGATACGGCAAGGACTTTTTCGTTTTATGCCAGGTTTCATATGCAAAGTCCCACATAGTTTTGACCTCCTTCGGACTCGGGGTTCAGAAAAAATTGACAAGATACTACTTGTGCGCCCAAGAGGATTCGAACCTCTATCAAAAGCTCCGCAAGCTTTTATTCTATCCATTGAACTATGGGCGCTATATTAATTTTTTGGCATTGTTACTTTAAAATCTCCTGCTGCGCCGGCTGCCACCTGATATTGCGGGAAATAAAAAGTAATAGTTGCCTGCCCTGAGCTTGTCGAAGGGTTTATTAAAAATACAGAAAAGTTTTCTTCTTTTGGTCCCGCTCCTTCATCCAACCACGAAGTGTTAGACATATCTATTGCCCCCGAAGCAGTCATTTGTTTAGTTAGGTCGTTAATGCAGTATTCGGAAATTTTTTGTAGATAATCTGTTTGACCTAAAAATAAATCAGCCAATTTTATTTCTTTTTTGTTTTTAATATCATAATTTAAAGCAGAAAAATAATTGGCTCCATGCGCTCCGCCAGTAAAGTTTGAAATGTTAAAAACAACGCTTATTGTATTTTCATTAACCAGCCCTTTGTCATAATTTATGCTTAAATAATATTCTCTGGGGAATTCAGCATAACTTTCAGGGTCAATTTCTTTTACTGCCACATCATTTGCCGTTGAATTTTTTTTAAATTCAAATAATTCGTTGTTAACCAAATCTTCGCCTTTTTTATTAAAATCATCCAGCCCGGCAACAGATGGGTAAGTAATTTCTATAGTAAAAGGTTTTGTATTGTCTGTTATTTTTTTATCTTCTATACTTATATCTGTTTTTTGATTATCATCTGCGGGCTTATTTTTTGATATAGAATCTCTGTAAAAATAAACCGCAACGCCCCCTGCGCCAAAAATTAAAATGATTATCAGTATAGAAATAATTTTTTTTATATTCATAGGCGGAGGAGGTGAGATTCGAACTCACAAGACCCATAACAGGTCAGAGTTTAGCAAACTCTTGCATTGACCATTGATGCTACTCCTCCTTGTATTTTATATTGCCTTATTTATGGTATTTATTCAAGTGCTTTGGGTTGCTGGATCCTATTAAATTAAAATACATTTTCATATCTTTTTGGCTGTCAATTCGGATATCTCTATAATTGGATAATCTTGGCTTTAATCCTATAGATTTTAAAATTCTATAAACAGATTTTCGCATTGGCTGTGAATAGCTCGTAAAAGATAATTTTGTGTAATTATAAAATCTATTATTTACTTTATATTTATGATTAAAAATACATCCATCCGTGTCCACTAATCCCCGAACACATGCGATAGAGTATGTCTTATTATTCTTTATCCAATTTGGTATATCAACCTGCAATTTTATTTTATTTCCTTTTTTCAAGCCTAACCTAGTTAAATAGTCAATAAGGTCCATGCTGGAAACCGATATCACAAACACGCCATCGCTTTTTCTCTCACATATTCCAGGCTTCCTTTCAAAAAGTTTTTCTATAAGACTACAAACATATTTGATATATTCCGCATCGTCTTTATAATTTAATGTTATATGAATTTGTTTTGCTTTTGAGGTGATACTGCCATCGCCAAGCATTATTCCAATAAATTCTGCTAATTCTAGATTTTTTGAAGGCTTGTTTATCGGCTTTCTTTGAAATAAATGATTTTCTAAAAATTTACCTTTTTTATTCCACCATTTTTTCCATGCCTTCTTCCTGTTTGGTCCGCCGACACAGCCATATTTTTTTATACAAGCAGCTGAACCCATAAATCCACCTAATTTAGCTCCTTTTATGGCATACCAATAATCATTTTTTTCTTCAAAATTCTTAGGTTTAGAAATATTGACTTTTTTACATAATTTTATCATCGCATCTTTATGCATCAAAAATTTTCCTCGACGCCAATCTCTAATTGTCCTTTCAGAAAGATTGCAAATTTTGGCTGCTTTTGTAGCAGAAATTTTAGAAAGGATTTTTTCCATTAATCTTTGTTGTTCCCCATCTTTTAGTAATATTCTCATAACGATTTATCCACACCTCCATTATACCATAAAAACACATTGATAATAGTCTGCATTTGTGATAATGTGTGTAAATAAAAAATATGGAAATGGGATTATGTCCCGCAAAAGACGGGATCCCGCTGTGGCGGGAGAAAAAATTGAAAAGACCAATTATGGTTCAGGCTCCAATGTCTGGAGTTTCTGACGAAGCATTTAGGCTAATGCTTTTAAAATATGGTGCACCAGACGCTTTTTGGACAGAATTTGTTTCTGTGGATGGGCTGTTTTCTCGTGGCAAAGATTATTGTTTGGGAGTTTTAAAACATTCTAATAAATTAAAACCAATTGTTGCCCAATTTTTTGGTTCGGTTCCTGAAAACTTTGAAAAAGCCGCAAAAATGGCAAAAGAACTTGGTTTTGATGGAATTGACATAAATATGGGTTGCCCAGACAGGAATATTGGCAAAACAGGAGCAGGGGCTGACCTAATAAAAAATCCAAAACTAGCAGTTGAAATTATTAGAGCCACAAAAAGGGGAGCAGGAAAAATACCTGTTTCTGTAAAAACTAGAATTGGTTATAAAAAAAATGAAATAAAAGAATGGATATCTGTTATTTTAAAAGAAAAACCTGCTGTTTTGACAGTCCATTTTAGAACAAAAGAGCAAATGTACGCACCTCCGGCAAATTGGGAACTGGCAAAAGAAATTATAAAAATAAGAGATAAAATTTCTTCTGAAACTCTTATTTTTGGAAATGGAGATGTGGTTTCTTTGGCGCAGGCAGAAGAATTGGCAAAAAAATATAATTTGGATGGAATTATGGTGGGGAGAGCTCTTTTGGGAAACCCATGGTTTTTTTACGGCAAAGAGCCGGATTTGAAAGAGCGGTTAAGCGCAATTGTAGAACACGCCAAAATTTTTAATAATTTATATAATAAAAAAAGCTGGGATAGATTAAAAAAACATTTTCATTCTTATGCCAAAAATTTTCGCGGGTCAAAAGAGCTTCGTGAAAGTTTAATGAAAACAAAAAATGTTGAGGATGTTAAGAAAGTAATAGTTGATTTTTTGTCAAATTTGTGTTAAAGTATTTTTATGGAAGAAGAAATAAAATATCCTGTGAGGATAAATAAATACTTGGCTTTACAAAAAATCTGCGCAAGACGCGAAGCAGATGAGCTTATAGTACAAGGGAAAGTAAAAATAAATGGTAAAAAGGCTGTTTTGGGAGAAAAAGTAATGCAAAACGATAAAGTGACCGTGGAAAAAATAAGCAAAAAATTTATTTACTTAGCGTTTAACAAACCAAGAGGCGTGATAACTCATAGCCCGCAAGAAGGAGAAAAGTCCATAAAAGATGTTATAAACTTTGATGGAGAAGCTTTCCCGCTTGGCAGGCTAGATAAAGATTCTTCGGGTTTAATTATTTTAACAAATGACGGCAGAATAACGGACAGGCTTTTGAACCCCAAATATGAACACGAAAAAGAATATATTGTAAAAATAAAAGGCTCAATTACAGAAAGTTTTTTAAATAAAATGACAAACGGAATAAAATTAGATGATGGATATATTACAAAACCTTGCGAAGTGCAAAAAATAAGTAATAATAGGTTTTCAATAATTTTAACAGAAGGTAAAAAACACCAAATAAGAAGAATGTGCGATAAACTGGGGCAGGTAATTTCTGACTTAAAAAGAGTGCGTGTGATGAATATAAAATTGCAAAGTTTGGTGGAAGGGGATTATAGAGAAATAAAAGGCACAGAACTTTCAGACTTTCTACAACTTTTGGAATTATAAAAAAAAGGGGTCAACGGCCGTTGACCCCTTTTTGATTGCGAAAAATCTGGTAAAATAGACGTATGGAAAATTTGTTAAAAAAGCATTTTGGGTTTGACGCTTTTCGCCCGCTTCAAAAAGAAATTATTGAGCGAGTTTTGCTTAAAAAAGACTCAGTGGTTTTGATGCCAACTGGCGGAGGAAAATCATTGTGTTTTCAACTGCCGGCTTTGATGCTCGAGGGCGTGGCAATTGTTATATCTCCACTTATTTCCTTGATGAAAGACCAAGTGGATGGGCTTTGCGCAAATGGAATTTCTGCCGATTGCATCAACAGCAGTTTAACTCCGGCAAAAATTTATGAAGTTATGGAAAAAGCCCGCTCGGGCGCACTAAAAATTATATATATAGCTCCCGAAAGGCTTAGTGTCCCTGGATTCGAGGATTTTTTGCATACGCTTTGCATTAATGTTATTGCCATTGACGAGGCGCATTGTATCTCGCAATGGGGACATGATTTCAGGCCGGATTACCGAAATTTAACTGTGTTGAGGCAAAATTTTCCAAATATTCCGATTATTGCACTTACAGCCACAGCCACCGAGGAGGTGCGCGATGACATTGTAAGACAGCTTTCTTTAAATGACCATCAAATATTTATTTCCAGTTTTAATCGTCCGAATCTGAGCTATGAGGTAATGCCCAAGAAAAATTCTTTTGTTTCAATATTTGGTTTGTTGCGCGACTATAAAGACGCCAGCGTAATTATTTATTGTTTTTCGCGTAATGACACTCAAACGCTTGTGGAAAAATTGAATAATTTCGGGTTGAAAGCAGTTGCCTATCATGCCGGTTTAAATGCAAAAAACAGAAAAGAAAATCAGGAAAAATTTATAAATGACGAGGTGAATATTATTGTGGCAACAATTGCTTTTGGCATGGGAATTGATAAGCCCGATGTCCGGCTTGTTATCCATCACAGCCTGCCAAAATCTATCGAAGGATATTATCAGGAAACCGGCAGGGCGGGTCGGGATGGGTTGCCCGCACGATGCGTTTTGTTTTTTTCTTACGCCGATAAATTTAAACAGGATTATTTTATAAATAATATTACAGATGACGGCGAGCGAAGAAAGGCACAAGAAAATCTTAGCCAAGTTTTACGTTATGGAGATTTACACAGTTGCCGGCGCAAATTTTTGCTTAATTATTTTAACGAAGATTTCCGGGATAAAAATTGCGGGAACTGCGACATATGCGCAGAGAAGCCTGCACCTTTCAAGATTGTTTCCAGGTTGCGACATTTGGTTGGAGGAATAAAAATTGAGAGTGAGAATGAAAATGACGGCTACGACAAAATATTGTTTGAAAAATTAAAAGCATTGAGAACAAAAGAGGCGCAACGCCTGCGCGTTCCACCTTATGTGGTGTTTGGCGATAAAACGTTGATACAAATGGCAAAACATATGCCAAAAACTCCTGAAGATTTTTTAGAAATCCATGGCGTTGCAAATAAAAAGCTGGAGCAATTCGGTGAGCAATTTATGCAAGTAATTCGAGATTATATTGTTGAAAATATGTAAGCGGAGGAGGCGGGACTCGAACCCGCACATCCTTACGGACGCCACTTTTCAAGAGTGGTGCTCTACCATTGAGCGACTCCTCCGCATTTTTTTTATCATAAAAAGCTCAAAAAATCAACTTTTGTGCTATTAACATATTTTTATTTATGATATAATGGAATAATGGTTAAGTTAATATATTCAAATAGGGCAATATTCCCCAAAGGAGAACAATCTAAATTTCTATTAAAGATAGCAGAAAAACCAAATTTTTCTTGGTTTCAGTTATCTCAAAAAATAGGCATAAATAGTCGGACATTAAATGATTGGAAAAGAGAAGCATATTCCATGCCCATTGATAAATTAGAAAAAATTTGTAAACTTTTTGATTTGAGGTTGCCGGGAAATATCGAGATTAAAAGTCCTTTTTGGTATGTTAATCTGGGGGCCAAAAACGGTGGATTGGCTACTATTAAAAAATATGGAACAATCGGAGACCCTGAATATAGAAGAAAAAAGTGGTTTGAATGGTGGTATAAAAAAGGCAGGGCTAAAAACGTAATAAAAATTAAAATACCTCATTTTTCCAAAAAATTGGCGGAGTTTGCAGGAATTGTTATGGGCGATGGAGGAATTACCAAAAATCAGGTAATAATTTCCACAAATAGTGTAGATGATAAAGAATATGGACATTTTATAAAAGATTTGATAAAAGATTTATTTGACACTGATGCGACGATTTATTATGCGAAAGGGGCGCAAGTAATGACTATTGCGGTTTCCAGAATAAAATTGGTTGAATTTTGTAATCAAAAATTAGAACTGCGTATTGGGAATAAATTAAAACAAGGTTTGGATGTTCCTGTTTGGATCAAAGGAAATTTAGAATTTGAAAGGGCTTGCGTGAGGGGTTTAATTGACACAGATGGGTGCGTTTTTAACGAATGCCATAACATAAATGGCAAAAAATATAATTACAAAAGATTAAATTTTACAAGCGCTTCGCCAGAATTAATTAAATCAGTTTTTGATATTTTAGAAAAAAATGGCTTATCGCCCAAGATAAAGAATAGCAGGCAAGTTAATATAGAAAATAAAAGAAATATTGAAAAGTATTTTAAAATAATAGGAACAAGTAATCCAAAACACTTGAAAAGATATTATAAATGAAATAATATTAAATAAAAATATTAAGTAAGTATTATTTAAAAATATGGCACATGGAACATTTGTAACAGCAATAAACTGCATGGACGGCAGAGTTCAGGATGCAGTTAAAAATTATATGCAAAAAAACTATGGCGTGGATTTTGTGGACGCCATAACCGAACCCGGCCCAAATAAGATTTTGGCTGAAAGCTCAAACGCGCCAATAATTGAAAACATTAAAAAAAGAGTTGCTATTTCTGTGGAAAAACACGGGTCTAAAGTGGTTGCCATTGTGGGCCATCATGATTGCGCAGGAAACCCTGTGGCAAAAGAAGAGCAGATAAACCACTTAAAAGAAGCCAAAAAAGTTGTGGAAGGTTTTGGCTTTCCTGTGGAAGTTATTTTACTGTATGTGGAAGGAGACTGGACCACTGTAGAGCCCGCGGAATAGCCTTTTTTGAGGGTGGTCATTTATACCGCAAAAATTTAAAAATGGCCCCTTGGGGCTATCTATGTGCAAAAAGGCATATTGTAGAATATGTCTTTTTGCTTGCCAATTGCCCCAACAAGCTCCCAAAATTTTTGTGCGGTATTTTGACATTATTTAAACAAAAATGATATATTGCTATTAGTGAGATGTCGTTTTTGTTGTTTTACAACTTGGAGGGCTTAGACATGAGTTATGACCCAGAAAGAGATTGGAAAAGATTTAAGGAACTTGTGGAAGGATATTGTGAACGAATGATTCGCGATTGTCCGGGGGCATCCAAAAGTAATTGGACAGTCGTCTGTTATCAATCGTTTGACGCTTTCGTAAAAAGGCTTTCTTCTCCTGAAGTTCGGGACGAAGTTATAGAACGCCTTGAGCAAACAGAAGAAGCATTAAAGGATGCTATCAGGGCTTGTGAGCCAATTTTAGACGCCTTTCTAAACAAAAAGTAGTAAAAATTATACAACGCGATGCCATTGGAGCGCCAATGGCTTTTTTGTTAGAAAATTTGATAGTTACTATGGAGATTTTTAATATAAAAAAAGACCCTTGGTAAAAAGGGCCAGTTGTTTCTTGTTGCTCAAATTTGGCAACCTTTGGGGCAATAAACCCCGCCACCACCATCAAAGGGCGCAAGATCTGCGTCACAAAGCGGGCATTTACCCTGATTTTTCTGGACTTCTTCAGGAATAAGGGGAGCCATAATATCTTCTTCGTCCTCTAACAAAAGTAATTGACTGTCTAGTATAGAAACTCTTTTATGATCTTTGTTTGATTTGCCACAGAATGGGCAATTTGTTCCTTCCCAAAGTTCAACACTTGGAGCGATTTCAACCCCTGTTGACCTTATCGGCACAGATTTTTCTTCTTCCTCTCCGCAATCATTGCAGCGAAGAATGTAGACATCCGTTTTTTTGGAATGCATTTCAGAATCAAGCAAACATTGAGTGTTTCTTTGTCCGCAATTAATGCATGCTAACGCAGACATGGTGGGTTCTCCGTAAAAAGTGCTGATGATAAAACCTTATTAATAATATAAACCAATTAGCCTTCTCTTGCAAGGGCAATGCCAAAGACGGATTTGGCGCCCGAAGCGCGGAGCGCGAGGGCGCATTCTTGCATTGTACTTCCTGTTGTATAAACATCATCCACCAAAAATATCTTTAAAAACTTTGTGAAGT
>Ga0247841_10011713_pt1 | contig 11594 bp, 12 predicted proteins | sample LaCruzMarch2015__2_FD_192410 | JGI IMG/M metagenome (GOLD analysis project Ga0247841, IMG submission 192410) | Freshwater microbial communities from meromictic Lake La Cruz, Castile-La Mancha, Spain - LaCruzMarch2015_18m | ecosystem: Environmental > Aquatic > Freshwater > Lake | place: Spain...
GCCATAGCCCCCATATTTGTTCTGATACTTGCTAGGGAGCCCAGCAGCCACCAAAGCCTGGTCGTAGGCCATCAATGCCTCTTTTTCGGCCGAACCGTCTTCTAGGTCATTAAATTCAGTTTTACTGGTATCGGCGTAGTTAGTGACTGCTTCTGGCGTGACACCATATTTCTTGTTTACCCCAGCAATAGCAACCTTTTGCGCTAATGAACCAGTATTTTCCATGCTTCGGTCGGCAGCTGTCAATGTACTATTCGCCTTTTCGTTGTTATAAGTGCCCTGATAATAATTCAAAGCATTATCGTTATCCTCGAGCCACACGCTACGTTTGGCCTCACTTTGAACTGTGTACTCAATTAATGCCTGTTTTTCGGTATCATTCAAACTAGTATTGACATCTTTGGTAGTAGTGCCCAATAACACATCATGCAACATATCAGCTTTGTCTTCATCAGACGCGCCCGAATATAATTTGCTACTTAGCAATAGGTTGGCATAGGCTTCGGCATTTTTCGACTTGACTTCATTCGCAGGCATAACCTCAAATTTAGCATCAGCCAAACGATTGATTTCATCATTTAGCGACTGCACCCCAGAGCCATCACCAGATTTGGCACCATTCCCAGCCACAGATATTAATGACGAGCCAAGCGACGCCTGAACATTATTTTTGATTGGAGTACCAAGATTATCAGTTTTGACAGGTAGCGTCTCACGAGCACCAGGTATTCGGTTTTTAATAACATCTATTGGGCTACCCGAAGTGTCGCGCTTATATTCATCAGTACCACTAGCGATATTATTTACAAACCCAGCGGCAGGGACAACATTCGACATTGAGAAGCCAGCCGAAGCGATTAGCCTTTCAGTCGCATATTTCTTTTGTTCGGCCGTGCCGGTCAACGCTTGGCTGATATAACTAGCATTTTTCAATATATTCTCGGCACCCATGTTTTCAAGCATTTGCCCCATAGTACCATTAAACGCTTCGTCAAAACTACCGCCACTGGCAATAACCATAGGTAGCACAACCGGTAGAGCAAATGCACCTAGGAAACGACCTGGTTGGATTTGAATTGTATTGCCATCGCCAGTATCAATCGCAATAGCATTTGGCACGATGCCCTCACGTTCCCACCTGGCACGTTCATTTGGATCAGATGGGTATTCGCCAGTCCAATCGGCAACGCCCGATAATATAGCCCCAGTAGAAATTGCGGCTGCCCCGCCAGCAATGGCACCATCGATTAGGCTACGAGAAATCATCATTTGCCCAAGTTGGCGCGAGGTTTCGCCACCAGCACGGATGAGTTTAAGGCCTCGGATTACCCCTGGTACGCCACCTAACATAGCGTTAGCACTTTTAGCACCCACACGATAAACAGCCCCAGAGAAACCAGACAGAGCAGGCATAATCAAGTCGTTCAACTCACGAGCTACACGAGGCGATACCCCAAGGTTTTTCAGGCCGTTATTGACTGCATTATCAATTTTTGAAAAGAATTTAGGCTCATTACCGACCTTACTACCGATTGAAGTGGGTAGCGACACATAACCGGCATAGGCATCTCGGACACCTTGTAGTGTTTCGGCGTATTCTGGGCTGTTGAGGCTTTTTCGCAGATAAGCCTCAAGATTTGCCCGGCCAGTCACACCCTCAGCCTGAGCCCTAGCCAAAGTCATCAAGTTAGTCATTCTGACGGTCTGGGTTGTTAAATCACCGGCACTAGTTAGCGCAGTAGACCCAGCACGATAACCAATATCTAATTTACCCAAAACATTTTTACCATCAGCAGTTGACATATTAGTTCGGAAATCTTGAGCTATTTCGTTTTTAAGCGCGCCCTTTGAATATTGTCTCGCGACACTACGCGCATCACGACCAGTCGCAAAGGCTTTTTCAGTGCCCAATACTTTAGACGACACCGTATCAGATATGTTCATGAATGTGTTGGACGATTTGATAATCGCAGCCTGTACTTGGTCGATCGCACGAACAACTATATTTGAGAACATATTGGAACGAATGGCGCCCTGTAAATATGCCCCACGTTGAGCCGTCAAGCGAGCAATAGCCAATCTGCCCTCGGCCGTATCTTTAGGTATATTTTCCATTAATTGGTTGAAACCGTCATCGATGGTTTTGTTCATTTCGGCACCGAGTCTGTCAATGTCACTCTTACTCAAATCACCTTTAGCGAGCTCAACCTCAATCTGGTCTTTTTTAGCAATATATTCTTTGGCTTTGACCGAAAAATCAGCTCTAGCTTGTTCAGGTATTTTAATACCAGTTTCGACACGTTCGACTACCCCATTAGGGTTTTTCAAAGTTTTGTTTTCGATAATATCTATAACACTATCGCTTACTACTTTTTCGGCATTACCATAGCGTCGAATGGCCTGCTCGATTGGCGTGGTGGTCAAATCGAGCTCACTGTGGGTCAAGCTACTATTTTTGGAACGGTGCAGTTCATTCACCAAATCTGGCGTATATTCAGTATCGACATATTGGCGTGGAGCATACCCTTTAACGGTGCCCCCAGTAACAAGCGACGGATCAGCGCGATTACGCAAATAGGTTTGTTCATTAACAAAGTTTTTAGCAAGATTATATTCTTCATCAGATAGGCCAACTTGAGCAGGGGTCTTTTTACCCTTTGACTCCCAAATCTTGTGGTATCGATCCATAATCGACTCGAACGTAGTGCCAAGCGCTTTAGCCTCAGATTGAGCCATTTCGGCAGCAGCAGTGGCTAAGTCGGTCGCAGCAACATCATCTATTTTGCCACCAGCTTGAACGTATGATTGAACAACGCTACCAAGTTTCGATTGCGTTGGATCAAACGGCGTACCGTCAGCAGTGGCTAGTGGAGTTTTTGTCTCAACTGGTAAAATGGCATTTTGGGCTGCCTCTGCTGAGGCTTGCTCAACTGGCATTTGTGGAGTTTCAGCTTTTGGAGTAATTGGAGCTTTTGGAGCCGGTGCTTCAACCAATTCTATTGGCACATCTTTTATGCCAAGTTCTTGGTAAGCCTGGAAGCGATGTTTACCATCTTCAATACCGTATTTGTCGCCCTCGCGGATAACCTTAATAGGCTCGATTGGTTGGCCTGCTTGAATTTGCGCCTTATATTCGGCAACAGTTTTCAAATCAGGTGCACCCTCATGCGAAACTAGCAAGTTAGATGGAGCAGTAATAACATCATTGGCGACTGGTAAAGGCAATGGCTCAGTTGGCTGAATAGGCGCTGGAGCACGATTAATTTGTGGCATATTAGTCAATGGCGCCTCGACTGGAGCTGATGGGATTAATGCTGGGGTCTCATTTATGCGAGGGATTACTGGAGATGGGGGGACTTGTGCTCGAACTGGGGCAGATATTGAACCACCACGGTCAAGCGCCACGACCGTTTGTGGTTTCGCAGGGATCATACCGGCATCAGTCGCAATAGGGTTGGTAGCATTTAATTTGGCAACATTAGGCATTTTAGGAGTAGTTTTTAGATTGTCAGCCTGGTCTGCGACATCCATAAGTAATTGACGCGTATTATTAAATGGCATACGATCCGCAACTGCCCTAAAAGCAGCCGTATCGTTTGCTTGTGCTGCGCGTGACAAATCTGCAATAATTTTTGGCTCATCGCGTAAATACTGCATCAACATTTTGCTCTCGGCGTTGCCCACATATTTAGATGGGGCATTTAGCATACCGCTTATGCCGTTGGAAGCACTTAACATAGTCGGGACAGTCAAGGCAGCATTTCCACCAATCATCAAGTTGTTCAACCACGCAGGGTTTTCAGTGTTAACCCCCATACTAGCCGTTTCTTGGTTCACACTGTTTGTAAGGTTAGCCAATAGCCAATCTTTAGTCCATTGGTCAGTATTTGGATCATTGACGATTTTATTGTATTGCTCATTATAAGCAATCGAAGCACCTAATGGTCTTATGAAATTAAGTGGAGATAATAGCGAACTATCAAAATTTTCACCCAATGCTTTGTCGGCTCGTTCTGTGATACCTTTGTTGCCAGTCAATCGCCCATACCCCATCATAGCCAAATCGGCAGGCAATTTAGCCGTATTGACAACAGGGTCGACCACCATCTTTTTGGCATTGCCGAGCCACTCTTTGCCAAACTCGCCTGCCCATACAAATGGGTTAGAGTAGTCGATTTCTGGCTTCGGCATTGTAGATTGAGGCGCTGGTTTAGTATTCAATTTCTGAGCAGCATTAATAACCTTTGGCGCATAAGGCACGCCAGTACCAGTGGCCTTAATTTTCTGAGCCGCTTTCGCAACATCAGACTGGTTGACCGACGGTTGCATCGCAGTTGGATTTTCAAATAGTGGGCGCTGAGTAATTGGGGCGTTGGGAACCGTCGGGTTAAGATTTGGAGTTAACGGGTTATTGAATAAATTAGTATTTAATGGGCGAGGGGTCGAAACTTGGCGTCGAACACCAGCCGTAGTGGTCGAATTTACTCGCGCAGCGTTTTGGGCATCTTCATTAGCACGGCCTCGATTGTCTTGGAAGCCATGCCCTGTAACGAAGTTACCGATGCTCTCGAGTAGATTACCCCACATAATGGAGCCCCTACGCTAACTCTTGGTCGCGCTTTTTTGTATTCGTGATTATTGAACTGGTTGGGATCGCAGACCCACCAACAACATCAACGGACATATCATTTTGACCACCAAGATACTTGGCGAGTTCGGCTGGGGTGAAAGCAAGTTTACCCCTATCATAAGTTGGAGCAGCAGTTCGAGAGGCAGCCGTAACATCTGGTTGGAAACCGACGCCCTTAGAAACATAACTGTCGGCCGTACCGGTATCACCAGCATTGCCATAAAGTTGAGCTAATTGAGCATAAATATTTTGATGCTGGCTAGCAACATCGCCACGGGATCGAACATTGGCATTTTCAAATGCAGCCGCCGCATCAGCTTCACGTTTTCTATTAGCCGTTTCGGTATCATTCCAAGCGTCAGTTAAAGATGTGGCATTTGTGTCAAACACGTTTTTAGCAGTACCAATATCGCGATTAGCTTCACCGGCAACAGCACGATTAGCCAAAAGTTCACCAGTCCCACCGAGGGCACCGATAGCAGCTAAAGTGGCTTTCAGGCCACGGGCACCTTGAGCAGCTGCCAGTTGAGCAGCTTGAATTGAGTTGCCCTTATTTTGTTCGTTTGTAGTTGTAGCTGTATTGTATTTGCGTTCAGCATTTTCCATTTCGCCTTTGTAGCCACCCATAACTGAGTCGAATTGGCCTTTGTTAGATGTAAGCAAATTTTGCAAGATTTCGGGGAGTGCACCTAGTTGTGAAAGATAACTGCTAACAGCAGCCATGTTGACGCCACCGCCACCAGTGCCACCAGTGCCACCACCGCCTAAGCCGGTACCAGTATCAACTCCGTTGATGACCGTGCTATCTGCTATCCCTGTTGGAGACACGACTGGGGTAGCCATCGCTTTATCGTAGGCCTGAGCAGTACCCAAACCATAAGCCAATGGGCTTTCTGTTATATCAACACCGACTGGGTTGGCTGAATTTACTGTTTTTTTACCACCCGCTAAGGCTTCTGAAATACCAATTTCTGGTAGGTGTAGGAAAGACCCTACGTTGTCGACTGCATCTGCAAACCAATTACCCATTTTTGTTTCTCCTTGAATTGACTAGTTTCATACATTCCCCTTTTATGAATGAATTATATCACGCAAGTGGTTATTTATTCAAACTTTTCGCAAGATTGTCAGCCCATAGAGTGGTGACTTTAGCGTTTTCGAGCTGGTAAACACCGTCGTCATTCAATTTTGCCCCTGCTGGAGCCACTTCGACAAACGAAGTCATGTAAACATCCTCACCAAGCACCCGAATTTTCTCGGCCACTTTGCCCTCTATTTGATTGAGCAATTCAGTTATGGCTCTATAACTGCCATTGCGAATTAGCATAAATAAATGTGCCGCCACTAGCGATTTTATCATTGGGTCAGGTTGTTGTAGCACCCCTACCGAAATTTCGCCAGGGATTTCATCTTGGCGTTTAATCAACATTTCGACAACGCCACTTGGGCACTCGCCCATTTCGCGAATTGTGTCGCGAATACCGGCCAACTCCATGTTTATTGGGTCGGGTTTGACGATAACGGCAGGCATATTGGCATCAGTCTCGCCCTCGGCGACACTTTTAGCATTTGGGTATAATGTGATGAATTTCGGATATTCCACCTCAACTGGTTGCTCGACATTACCATCGATACGGGCAATTGCCTCTTTCATAGCCGCCAATTTACCCTTAAAAATGGCACGGATAAGTTGAATTATAGCCATCTCGCCAGAGGTGTAATCGCCAGACTGAGATTTTTCCAAAAATTCGGAATATCTCCAGTTCAGGACTTCGCGCAGGAAATAGCTTAGCATCCCCAATAACCTCCCAAGTAATCCATCGGATCTTTATGATTTTTTTCACAGTTTTCTATAAATGTGAGCCACTGCATATTATCACTAGTATACCCCAAATCCGGATCAACACGATCAATACTAGGCGCAAGCATTAAGTTAAAATCACTGCGCACCCAGTCCAAATAGATAACCACAAACATAATAAAATGCGGGTTAGTTTTACACCAAATCGAAAAATCTTCGCGCGAAAGCAATTCTTTGCCCTGACTACACGAGTGATTTGTACTACGCCCCTCTACCCGAGCCTTCATCTCGGCATATCGACGCGCCCAAATCATTGTAAAATCATAATGCCGGTGCTCTTCTGCTCGAGCTAATCGGACGGCGCGTTTTTCTTCGGTCTCCACCTTGACCACCATGTTACCAATCCTTGCTTAATATAGTTTGTTTGGCTTTTTCTTCCTCTTCCGAGTTGAGTTTAACTTTGACATCAGCGTCAGCAGATGTATAGACACCCATGAATAATTCCTTGGTGTTTTCGGTCGTAGCACCCTCTAGTAGGAAAATTTGTACGATTTTGTCGTCGATATTGCGCATACTCGATCGCTTGAAATTGGCACTCAGTATAGCGTTACGCAAATGCGTTTTACCCAAAGCCGTGTAACTGTTCGAGTCGCACCACCATTCGTAGGCCATGCGAAGTTTCGAGAAATTCGAGAAATATTGAACGCCCATATCCACCAAATACTGGGCAAATGTTTCGGCCGTATTGACCACATCGTCATATTCGGCTTTGACATGCTGGGTGGCCTCGGAGAATTTATACTGGTAACGGTTGGCCTTGAGTTCTTTGGCCGCCTCTAGGCAAAGGTGCAAAAAACCAGCAATGAAATCGGGCGTAAATGTTTTAGCTTCGAATAACGGGTCATCTTTAAACCGATTTTGGAATTTGATAATCAAGGTACGCCTACGAGCGCCGTTGCTCTTATCGCCAAAAATTGGCATGTTGTTAGTTGAGAATATGTGGTGGAGGTTGCCCGAAATCACCACCTGATCCTGTGAGTTGAATTTGTGCACCATGAAATCGTCGTGCGTTCCGATGGCCTTGTAGGTTCGCGAGTCTTCAATCATGCCCTCACTGGACTCGCCAACAATATTGCCCAATTTGCCATTCAATACCGGCGTGTCGCGCTCGTCTTCGAGTTGCTTCAGCGTAACCGAGGCGAGGTACGGCCGCAAAATCGCCGTAATCAGGTGCATCGTGGCAGATTTGGAGTTGCTGCCTGAGCCCTGCCACCAAATCACGCCTGCTGGCTTGACTGTCGTGAACAATGGCGCAATACTTTGTAAAATATCACTTCGTACTCCAGGGTCATTATTGGCCACCTCGAGCAGGAATTGATTGACAGCTTCTAGGGCAGTTTCGCTGGGTTGGATCGGCGTGCAATAAATACAGTCTTCGACCGGCACCGAGGTGGTAAAATCAGCCTTATCCATATCCCAGACCCACTCCCCAAACGCGATATATTTCGCCATGTGGGTGCAGTCTTTGGCCGTGCCACGCGTGAATTTCTCCAAATCGCGCACCATCGTGTGGCTCATCGGCGCAACTTGATAAGCCAATCGCGCGAACTGGTCACTAGTAAGGTGGTGGTAAATCCCATCATCGGCCATATACATAATGTCGCCCTTAAATAGTACAATTCGGTGCTGGTCTTTAAGCACTTGGCTCCGGCGCTCGCGCAGATTTGGCGCGTTTTTATGTGTCGACTGAGTGACTAAATCGTCATTCGTTTCTTTTTCTTTTGGCATAAAGTAGACCCCCTTGTTTTACCAAGAGGGTCTTACCACTAACCACTCTCAGTGTACTATAATTGTTAAATTGAGTCAAGGGATGCAACAGGTTAGTGGCATTTCTTAACTACTCCGATATTAGCATGTGCTTTGTTTTTTGTCTACGCGATATATGGCGAAATTGTCGATAACTTGTGCATAGACTGTCATCGCTCCGCGATGTGCCCTTTTAATGTTTGCAGCTACAACAAAGCAAGGCCACGGCCAACATACCCAGGTAGATTAACCCGAGCATAATAGCCAAAATGATTGGGAACGCGATGCAAGCGTAGGTAAATAGCACGAGCAGAATTATAAATAATTTGAATTTATTGCTCATTTTATTTGTCTCCCCAAATCATCAAACAGACGACTTCCCAGGCTTTGTCAAATTGTGGCTTATTTAGGGTTGAAGCCAAAAGAATAGGGTCATTGCTTTGCACGATCCATTTCAAATAATTCAAATAGCCGTCGTTATAAATATCGGCCGTAAACTGCCCGTCTTTTTTTACTGGAATTTTATATTCCTGATTAAATCGCTTTAATTGGGCGATAATACTCGGGTCTTTATAGGGTGCTTTTTTATTAGCCATATTGTTCTCCTTGTTTATATATCCATTTTAGCGCATATATATGTATATGTCAAGTGCTTTTTTAATAAAAAATTTGGGGGAGGTGACATGATATAGGTATTTATACTTGAATTTCGTAGCCCCCCCTATATCCAGGCCGTGCCATTTTGTGCCGCTTTTTGGCCTTGTTTTGGTGCTCGATCCATAACAAAAAAACAAACATAATTGAACAATAAATCTTGTATGGCAAAACTTAGCCAACGCTAGCATGTTCTATATGTCATATACCATCTATTTATAACTTCACTGTACTGACTGAATTATGCCATACAAGATTTAGGGGGGTTTTATGGGGTGTTTGTCGGGGCTCTGTATGGCATAACTAACAGATACAAAGTTTGACAGATTAAAGTTTTTATGTCATGCTTTTTTGTATGGCAGAATTTAACCATTATTTTGCCATACAAGAATTAGAACAAAACTAGAACATAGGATCAATACATTTTATCTACTAAAAAACTATAAACATAATTGATAAAAACTATTGACAAATACAACATGGTTTGATATACTAGGTACAGTGAATAAGGACAACAACTTAACCACTAACCAACGATTGACAACTAGGCAAGCAACCAGGGCACATTACGGCGAATTTAGCCATGGCCACCGGATCGCAAGCCTAGCGGATCAATCGAAACATAACAATTAATAAGGAGCACTAGCACTATGAAAAAGCAGCGTAGTCAAGCATTCAAAAAAGAAATCTATTTATTAGGCAGTGACGCCGAGGGCGTGAAATACTGGCTAGAAACACCGTCATGGGATTGTGGCTGGTACTGGGGTTTTGGTTATGTCGAAACTTACACCAACAACACCGACCCAAGCAAGGCGCGAGACGTCGAGAGCCACCAACACGCAGACGGCGAATATAAAAGCCAATGTGTCAACCCAACAAGCGACACCAACATTTTTACCGGTGATTTTCTGATCCAAAAGACATTCAAGGACACAGAGGGCTGGAAATTGCGCGAATTAATGGCCACATTTTACCACCTAAAAGAACAGGCTACATTTTTCGACCATGGTGGTATGCACATTACAACCAACCCACTGGCTCGACAGTTCGCCAAGCCTGAACGCGCCAAGAATATCAACGAAAAAGATATTCCAGCAGTCACGGCTGAAATCCTCGCGATATTGTCGCCCGAAGCCTAGACCCCAGCGATTTGGCCATTACGGTGGCCATCTCGGTGCGATTTAGCACTAGAACATTGACAAACAATCAGCACATGGCGACACCAGCAAGCTCAAGCGTCGAACGCTTCAAAATTATGGGTTACTGGTGTCGGCCATCTAGCGATCTAAACCACGCCTAAGCCAGAGCAGGCGCCTGGCTAAGAAATAACTCGGATGTCTTAAAAACGAGTGGGCAGGTGGATTGTCTGAACGCTAGACCATGCGCCGATTGTTTGCCGGTGAAAAAACTAACCAAAAAAGGAGCAAGTCATGGATGATATTGATTTTATCACCGACGAAGTAGAACAAATACAAAAAGGCCAAACTAAAAAAGGCCACAAACGCGACACCAAAACTGTCAAGCACATCAAAGTGCGTGGATCTGTCGAAGTAGCCCGAGACAACAAAAAAGCAGCGATAAAATTACATCGCAAGAATATCAAGGACTTGAAGCGTAGCATACACGCCCACAAGCTCATGATAAAACAGGCCAAAATTGCTTATAAAATTGTCAAACTTAATGCCAATGAAAAACACTGGTGGAGCCGATAATGGTAGCTCACAACCCACCAAAGGGAATTTTACGCAAACCAATGCGCGAGCAAATCGAGAAATCTAAACGGTTCAAACGAGCCAAAAGGAATAAATCAAATGGCTAAATATACAGCTATCAAGACCGAGCACGAAAAACGCTATGCAGAATTATTTGACCAATGCGGCGTGTTCTGGGCGTTTTCAAATGAACAATTTGCAGAGGGCAAGGCTAAACACCCGATCCCAGAGGACGAAAAATACGTCTCAATCGGTGCCGGTGGATTTTTGCCAAAGTCTAACTTCGACGCGCTACAAACTGGCTTGACTGCCATCAAAAAATGGAAAACTCAGGCCATGAAAGAAGTCAAGGCTGAGGAAGCTATTTTGTACGAGCTGAACAATTACGAGGCATTTTATAGCGGCGAGCTTGACGATGTTTTCGACGCACTCGACGGCAAATATACCGCCGACGAAATCCGTACAGTCTATCGCAAATATCAAAGCAGGGGCGGACTTGTCGCCATCTCAAACGAGGGGAGTTTGTAGCTATGAAATATTCAAGATCAGATTATCGCGGCTGGACGCTTCACGCTTTCGGTTATTCCCTCGAGCACGTCAGCCGCAAACATGTGCCGCGCGTTCTAGCATTGTATAAACATTATAATAGCCGGCTCGTCTGGCGGATTGGAGCATAATTATGAAAACATTACGAGCAACAATGACGATTGACATTCTTGATAAAATGCCGCTAATATTACATGAAACTGTTGGTTCAGGTACGTTTAAGGGCGAGAAATTCGACCTTATCAGGTCAACAAACCAAAACACCCATATTTTGACCTACAAAGGCAAATCATACGAATATACCACTGAAAATATAATGATTGCTATTATTGACGCTATCGAAAAAGGTAAGAAATAATCATGGGCGCGCTGGTATTCTACGAGCAATCGAACATCGGCAAAGCCAAATATGTCGTGAACTTTCACGCCGGAACCGAGAAACACA
>Ga0247841_10011714_pt1 | contig 11594 bp, 9 predicted proteins | sample LaCruzMarch2015__2_FD_192410 | JGI IMG/M metagenome (GOLD analysis project Ga0247841, IMG submission 192410) | Freshwater microbial communities from meromictic Lake La Cruz, Castile-La Mancha, Spain - LaCruzMarch2015_18m | ecosystem: Environmental > Aquatic > Freshwater > Lake | place: Spain...
CTTATCTCGATGCAAGAACCAACCAAAGATATGAAAATTGAGGCAGCCACGGCGGGATTTTATGAATCCTCATTATGGAATAAAAAATATCCGAAGATTCAGCTTTTAACTGTGTCGGAATTATTGAGTGGCAAGACAGTCGAAATGCCTCCCATTAAGCAAATGAGCGCCACATTCAAGAAAGCGCCAAAACCAACAAACAAATTGACGGAACAACACGAAATGGATGTTTGAAAGGGAACTCTGCATAGCATAGGGAACATTCTCCACACGGTCTTCTACAAATGTCAGAATCGTCAGATTGTTTAAATGAGGTCAGCGTCTCATCCCTACGCCCAGGAAACTCGACCAAAGCTTCACCAGACCAATCTCCAAGACAGAATCTTTCAAAGTGTTCCGTGACTACTTAAGTCTATTCCCTTCCCGCGTACATCACAGCTGCCGACATCCCTGCATACCGCATATCTGGATGCAGTTGAAAGATAATAGCAAGGAGAGAATATAAAGCGTCCAATGGAAAGCTGCAATGGCTGTAGTTGTTGATACTATCTCGTGATGCTGCTTAGCTGTTGCTACTGTCTCATTACTGCTATAGCTGCTGGTATGCTGCTTGGTGTAGCAATGTTTTTCCATATGCTGGAACTGCATTAGCTGCTACTACGGCTGCTACTGCCTCATCTAATACTAAAGCCGCCCTTATCCAGTCTGCTGCCCATTGAAAACCATGCCAAGACTTCAATCCCTGGCACCATACTGAAACGTAAACTTTTGATTGCAAAGAGATGGCTAAAGGATGGGAACGCTGCTAACGGGGAACTGTAAACTTGGGTATTGAGGGAGATGGTTTCTCGGTGACCGGCCCCACATTATAGACGGCTTTTTTGACGGCTTTTATTCCCGAAAACGACCTTAAAGGGCCTTAAAAGCATGTAAAATCAGGTGGAATACGCTCTTAATCGCCCTTTCACGCCTGTAACCGGGGTTCGACTCCCCGTGGGGACGCCAATAATAAAAACAAGGGGTTAGAAAGAAATTTCGGCCCCTTTTTTCATTGGCTATTTCTAATTCCCCACTGCATTCCCCACATCCGAAAGCAATAAACCCATATCGATCCAGGAGGCGATGACAGAGCGGTATGCTCATCTCAGCCCCAATCATAAACGTACTGCAGCATCGGGCGTCAACGATATGCTGAAAGAGGCCCAGGAGAAGAAGGCATCAGAAGATCAGCAGAGTGTGGAAGGGACAACCACTGAGAAAAAGAAAATACAATCAAAACCCACTAAAAAGAAAAAGAATGGAACAAAGACGGTGACCCGAAAGAAAAAGACCACGCCACCTGATCAGCCAAAATAAAAGAGAAATCCCCAACAGCTTTTCAGCCACTGGGGATCTTCAAAACGGATAACACACCAGTTAAGCTACATCAGACACTGCCGCCCTTTTCTGGACGACCGTCTCTTTGATAGCTGCTACCTGCTTCCGAATCTCTGCGGCCTCTTCGGCTACGGGATCGGCCAAAACAGAGCCAACGAGGGCGCCAACGAGGGCAACTGAAAATTTCAGTAGCCCTGTCGCCGGTTCAATAGAAACCACGGCCAGTGCCGCACCAGCCACCATCATGATGGTTTTGAAATTCATATCCTGCTTCCTCCTTTTAGTTTTGATGTTTACTCCATAATTTCTCTATGAAATCGCTAATTCCCAGAATATTTGACTGTTTCAGGACGGTAAAGATTCAGTCCTGATTCATCGCCGTGATTCCTCTTCCCGATCGCGCCGGTAGAATTCCCATCAGACAAAACCTGATCTTTACCAGCAAATATCCCGATCAATATAATAGCCCGTTTCTCATCTTACATTCATCATTCCCCTGATTGTTAGAAATTGCTCTTGGGATTATCTTAGGGCCGAAAGAAAGAGAGAGGAGACATAAAGACGATGACAACCACCGATACCCAAAGAATCGAATTCAATCCCGGGAGAGACATCCTTGGGAAGACGATAGAAAGAAACAGGACCAGCCGTCACCACATGGCAGGTCTCAAAGGATTATAAACCGCAGTAAAAGAGAGAGGAGGCAAGGATCATGAAAAAGGACAAGAAAGCATACAAGGGTTGGGTTGACCCGATGGCTACGCCTTACCAATATAAAAAAGGCTGATTGCCAGATAGAGATAGAGTCTGCCATAGCGGCAGCAGTTGTCGAGAGAGGTAAAGAGACCGGATGCTACAAAAAACCTACCTCTCTTAGGTTAAGGGCGGAGTTGAACAGGCTTCGCCCTTATTTTTTTCGGGAATTAACAGATCACACATTCTTCATCTGATCCAGAGTTTTAATTCCTTGACAATAGAACGATCGTTCTGTTATAAAATAGGGAACAGAAGATAGATCGAAAGGATCAAAATCAGGAAATCAGGAAATATATTTATACCTTGTCCTCTTCCGGAAAGAAGAATTCATGAAGATGAGATGGCCATTAGTTACTGTGCTGGTCATTGCAAAAATTACAATACATGCGATCCGGTTCAGAAGGTCCAGAAGAACGTATCGAAAAAGGAGTGAAGATGGTAAAAGCGGCTTAAGCTTGAGTTTATAATGGGCATTGAATAGACTCTGTCCTTAGCCTTTACAAAATGGCAGATCCCTTCCTGTCCGAAGTCCCTGTCATCATCTGATTCAGGTACTTTTTCTTTTTGACCTCAGATGTCGTTTCCGCTATGCTCTCCACCTGATTTTGCCGATAAAAATATCCATGCAAAGGACGATCAGGACAAACCTTATATCGATGCTAACGGAACAATCGTTATACCTTTCAATATCGATAAGAAATATCACTTCTGGAACGGCGGGCAGCACTTATCCAATACCATGCAGGAAATAAATGCACCAGAGGACGTTTGGAGAAAGCATATGGAAATACCATACCCTGGGAATGCGACCTGATCTGGGACATAGGTTTTTATTGAAGGTAAAAAAATGGCAAAGCAACAAACAACAAGACGGCAGAAAGATATATCTCGCCTGTTACGGGAACAGAAAAATATAAGGAAACCGAAATCCGACCGTCCTGTTAAGAAGAAATGAAAAGATTCAGTGAAATGCTTTATGGTGCAGTTGCTTCGCTTATGCTCATGGCCAGATCTCGCCGGTAAAAATATCATGCCAGAAAATTACGACACATCATGGGACCTCATAGAATCCAACAAAGGTTATCTCCCTGTTGATGATGATGCCTTCGAACGAAAATACGAAGAATGGAGAACAAGAGAATGGCCCCTGTGGCTAAAAGAGCACCTTACCTTTCCATTCATGGTAGAACGTATGGAAGACGACGATGACGCCTATTTTACCGATATAGCCAAACATGAACCCTTCAGACTTGGCCATATCATGAAGGTCATTGGTGTCGAACCTGAAGAGGAAGATAAATATGGAGTGATTGTCCAAGTCAGGGAAGGTAGACGGAAAGGTTATGTCCCCCCATGCGATTTTGAGGTCACGTCCAGAGAAGATAAAAACTTCTGGCCCGTCCGGGAATATGTTGTCTGGTTTGCAAACCGATGTCCATAAATATGAAATCACGACTGCTTATTATTGATAAGGACTTCGTACCTGCCCCCATGGATGACGGTGACGAGCTTTATCCAAATGGAATTTTTATGTTCAATATAACGAAGATGATCGAGTATCTGAAAGAACATCAGAAAACAATAACGCCGGAAATCATATCCGTTAAAGCAAGCAGAAGCTCCTTTTTTAAACCGAATGAGGATCATATAAATACGACAGATTTCACCATTCCCATTATTCTGGCGGAAATCAGCCCTGGTAGATACAATGTGATCGATGGAAATCATCGGATCGAAAAAGCATATAGATCGAATGTGGAGTCGATTCTTGCTTATAAACTAAGTCCCGAACAGCACATTCCTTTCTTGACATCATTAAAAGGGTACCATGCGTATATTGACTATTGGAATAGCAAGATTAAGGATTTGATGCGCTACACCAAACTTAAAGAAAAACGAGAGCATGAAGTCCTTCAGCAATAAGAGTTACCTCGTAAGCCTGATCCGTCAAGTCACTACAGAAGGTAGATTTGCCTATATATATGAGAAAATACGTGGTCTAATTTGCAAACCACTATCAAAAACAATTTACTGGACTTTTTTAGAGATTTTGTTGATAACCGATCGAAAGCGTGCATGTTGGGGAGGGTGATTTTTCAGGATGATGGCGACATCCGCTCCTTCCTGAAATCTACCATGCGGCAATTTTGATGGGCATCAAACCTTTCAAACGGTAAACAGTATCGAATGGCGTATTCTCCCTTTGACATCTCCGTGGGTTTCCGGCAGCTTCCATACGGTTTTATTCACTCATCAATAATCAATCTTTTCGTTTCCAGCCCACGCCGCTTATCACAACAAGAGAGTATCGGATGACAGATATATACAAAACATATCAAAAACTACTCGAAGATAATTCCTTTTTAAGGCAGAGAATCAAGGAGTTGGAACTCTCGGACTCAGAGCACAAGCTGGCGGAGGAGGAGTCACGGAGATTAGCGGCCGTGGTCCGGCACAGCCGGGAACTCATAAATCTGGCAACACCCGAAGGTACGATGGTTTTTCTGAACGATGCCGGAAAAAAAATGCTCGGCATTTCCGAGGAGGATGTTGCCCAAACCAATATTATGGAGGTTATACCAGAACATCTTCAGGATAAAGTTCGACGGGAGGTTGTGCTCTCTATTGAAAGGGATGGCTACTGGGAAGGGGACCTTCAATACCTCAACATCAAAAACGGTGGGCTGACTGATGTGCATGCGATAACGTTCAAAATTGCCGATCCAGTAACAGGCACTATGCAATTCCTGGCCAACATATCACTGGACATCACCGAGCGCAAACTGGCCGAGGATGAGTTGCGCCGTTCGGAGGCGAAGTTCCGTACGCTCTACGACTCGACCAGCGATGCGGTAATGCTACTGAACGAGAAATGCTTTTTCGACTGCAACAAGGCGACCCTATCAATTTTCGGCTGCGCTACCATGGAGGAGTTCTGCTCGAAGCACCCCGCCGATTTGTCGCCGACTGAGCAGCCTTGCGGCACGGATTCCATGACACTGAGCAACGAGCATATTGCCACAGTGATGGAAAAAGGCAGCACCCACTTTGAATGGATGCACAAGAGAAAAGACACTGGCGAAGTCTTTTCCGCTGATGTCCATCTAACTGCCATCGAACTGAATGGCAAACCGGCTGTTCAGGCGGTTATACGCGATATCACCAAGCGCAAGCAGGTGGAGGATGCGCTGAAGGAGAGCAAGCTATATTACGAGAATTTGATCAATTCAACAAACGATCCTCTTCATGTTGTTGATGATAAACTGACTATAGTATTCGCCAACAATAAGTTTAAAAGATGGTCTTATGCTATTGGCATTCAGAACGATATAGTTGGTAAGCGAGTCAATGAAGTGTTTACTTTTCTGACGGAGAAAGTTTGCGAAGAATATCGCAAAGTCTTCAGCACCGGACAATCTTTGATCACAAGTGAAATTTCGGAAGTTGGAGGCGTTAAGTACTACACGGAAACCACAAAAGCGCCAGTCTTGCGGCCGGATGGGACCGTCACTCATGTGATTACCGTCGTAAGGGATATTACCGAAAGAAAACGAGCTGAGGAGAAAAGAAGGCAAGCTGACAGACGGCTAACTGACATTATTGAGTTTCTCCCAGATGCGACGCTTGTCATTGATAAAGATGGAAAGGTCATTGCCTGGAATAAAGCCATTGAAGAGATTACAGGGATTTGCAAAGCTGACATGTTAGGGAAGGGAGATTATGAATATGCCCTGCCGTTTTATGGTGAACGAAGACCCCTTCTTGTCGACCTTGTCCTTAAACCCCGGGAAGAAATTGAAACATCATATATAATTATGAACAGAGGAGATGATATGATCCTTTCGGCTGAGGCATATATGACATTTCTTAGGGGGGGTGGGAAGTATTTAGCCGGGAAGGCGTGCGTCTTGCGGGACACAATGGGCAATATCGTCGGCGCCATCGAATCCATCCGCGACATTACCGACCGTAAGCACCTTGAATCACAGTTCCGCCATGCCCAGAAGATGGAAGCCATCGGGACGCTGGCGGGGGGGATTGCCCACGATTTCAACAATATCCTAAGCGCCATCATGGGATACACCGACATGGCCATTAGAATGGCTGACGATAATGATCGGCTTCAGTACTATCTTAAGCAAGTATTCAAGGCCAGCGAGCGGGCTAAAGATCTTGTGAAGCAGATTCTCGCGTTCAGCCGCCAACGCGAAGAAAAGCTTCGTCCTTTGAGAGTCAGCCCCATTATCAAAGAAGTATTGAAACTTCTCAGGGCGTCCCTGCCCTCAACCATAGAGATACGACAGAACATCCGATCAGATCCGGACACTGTTCTTGCCGATCCCACCCATATCCACCAGATACTGATGAATCTTTGCACCAACGCAGCCCATGCGATGCGTGAGAGAGCAGGGGTACTGAACATCAGTTGCAACTCTGTGGATGTGGGCCTTGGCGATATTTTAACTACACGTGATTTAGATCCCGGCATGTACCTGAAACTCACAGTGAGCGATACAGGGGTCGGCATAGACGCTGTGACAATGGAGCGGATCTTCGATCCCTTCTTCACCACCAAGAGGCCCGGTGAAGGAACCGGCCTGGGACTTTCCGTGGTACACGGCATCGTAAAAAGCTATGGTGGCACGATTACCGTAAAGAGTGAGGTGGGGAGGGGATCTGAATTCAGCGTCTACCTTCCGCTGCTGATGGAAACAGAAGAGAGGCAGGTAATAACGCCCGGGGAACCCATTCCCGCGGGAATGGAACGCATACTCCTTGTAGACGATGAGGAGATGATCGTTGAGATTGGGGAAAGCATGCTGACCGGTCTGGGTTATGACGTTGTCGGGCTGACGAGCAGTCTGGAAGCGCTGGAACTCTTTCGTGCCCAACCTGAGCGGTTTGATCTGGTCATCACCGACATAACCATGCCAAATATGACTGGTATTGAGTTAACCCGGGAACTATTGCGTATTCGCCCCGATATATCGGTCATTGGCTGCACGGGGTTTAGCGAAATGATCTCTTCGGAGAGTGCGACTTCTATAGGCCTGAAGGATTTAATCATGAAACCCGTCATCAAGCGCCAGCTTGCCGAAGCCATCCGGCGCACACTGGGGAAAAGAATAGCAGGAGCACATGGGAAAAGTCTTAATCATAGACGATGATCAGTCCAATACCGAGATGCTGTTTGATATGATCAGCGACATGGGACATGACGTCACCTGCGCCTTCACGGCTGAAGAGGGCATCAGCAAATCCGTGTCACATCCCTTTGATATCGTTTTCTTGGATGTGCAGCTCCCGGACGGGAATGGGCTGATGTTACTGCCAAGCATCCAGGCAACTCCTTCCACCCCTGAGGTGATCATCATCACCGGATTCGGAAGCCCTGACGGTGCCGAACTGGCAATAAAAAACGGCGCCTGGGACTTTATTGAAAAGCCGTTAGTCAGAAACATGATCGAGTTGCCTCTGGTACGGGCCCTTCAGTACCGGGAAGCAAAAAGGGTAAAAAGAGAACCTCTGGTGTTCCGGCGCGAAGGTATTATCGGCAGCAGTCAGGTAATGGGCGCTTGTATGGAACGTGTCGCTCAGGCGGCCGCCACCAAAGCACATGTTCTCATCACCGGTGAAACCGGGACCGGCAAAGAACTATTCGCAAGAGCGATCCATAACAACAGTTTGTGTTCAGACGAGGTGTTCGTGACTGTAGATTGCGCCTCCCTCCCCCCCACGATCATCGAAAGCGTCCTATTCGGTCACGAGAAGGGGGCATTTACCGGGGCGGACAGATCCCGGAAAGGCTTAATCAAACAGGCCGATGGGGGGACCCTCTTCCTCGATGAAGTCGGGGAACTTGCCCCTACGGCCCAGAAGGCCTTCCTCCGGGTTTTGCAGGAACATCGTTTCCGCCCGGTGGGAGGAAACATAGAAATAAAAAGTGACTTCCGATTGATCGCCGCCACCAACCGTGACCTCAACCGCATGGTTCAGGCGGGCGAATTCAGGGAAGACCTCCTTTTCCGCCTACGCGCTTTTACTGTCGAACTGCCGCCGCTGAAAAATCGTCCCGTAGATATCAGGGAACTGATCTTTCATTACGTGCATAAGCTCTGCGCACGTTATGACAAAGATATAAAAGGGTTTTCCCCCGAATTTCTGGATGCCCTTTGTGCTTATGAATGGCCTGGTAATGTCCGCGAACTGGTCAATACCCTGGAAAGCACCCTGGCGGTGGCCAGCGCTGAGCCCATTTTATTTCCCAAACACCTGCCCACGGACATTCGTGTTCATTTGATCAGGGACTCCGTCCATAAAGCCGAAGACATATCCATGTCTCATGAGTACATGGGCACATTGAAGGAACACCGAGCGGCTATCATCGCCCGGGAGGAGGAGAAGTATCTCCGGGGGCTCATGGCGGCAACAGGAGGAAGCATCATCAAGGCCTGTGAAATATCCGGCCTTTCGCGGGTCAGGATGTATGTTCTTCTTAAAAAATACCGCATCGTAAGATAATCCCCGCTTGCTGTTTCGTGAAACGATACTTGTTTCACCCGACGAAACATGGCACAACTTATCGATATCGCTGTTAATTAATTATTTGTTTCTTAATCGTGTTTCGTTATAGAAAACATTTCGGACGGATCATCCCTCCTTCATTATCGCGGTAAAATAATCAAGCAATTGAATATATTATAGTAATTCATGGGCCAGGCACCCTGGCACGCCTTTTGATTATAGGGGTTGTCGTGAAATCAAGCTCATATAAGCAATCGGCAGAATACATGGTCATTTTCTATTCAGCAACGCATGGAGAACCTGGAGAACGGCTTTTGAGAATCATTCAAACGGTCGCCCCTGGTAAAGACACGAAAATATGCCGGGACACGGATGTGCTTGCAAATGCCCTTCGCCAGCCCAGAAACAGTGAGGTGATTGCGATACTTCACGCCTCCAGCCGAAGTGAACTTCCAGATATCCTTTTTCTCCGTGAACTGTTGTGGAATGTGAAGCTCATTCTTGTTTTACCGGACAATAATAAGGATACAGTTACGAAAGGACATAGTCTCGGACCTAGATTCTTGAGTTATCACAATGGCGATTTCCGGGATATTGCTGCCGTGCTCAAACGAATGATCGAAAATATGGATATCAATCATTAAAATTTTGGGGAGGATAAAAGACATGAAGAAAAGGACGCTTGGTTTTAAACTCGTTGCGGGCGGCATTATTGCCGTATTAATACCCCTGCTGGTTATCGGGATCTTTGCCACCATCAAGGCATCCGGTGCGCTTGAACTCGCCGCAAAAGAACGTGCTGTCGGGGGGGCAGGCAAACTTGCAGATCTGGTCCAGGAAGTACTTGCCGTAGAGCTTAAGGTTGCAAACGAGATCGCCATCAGTAGTGATGCAATCAACGCCGCCGCCGATACCAACGTCGATGTAATGAACAGGCGCCTGGCCGATGCCATGGGCAAAATTGGCAAGGATTATGAAGCCATCCTGATAACCGACGCGAATGGCGCCGTTGTTGCGGATGGCAACAATGGTGAATATAAAGGGATTTCTCTGGCAGAGCGGGATTACTTCCAGAAGGCGAAAAGCGGCAAGGCCAACGTCGGCGCCGTAGTCAAATCGAAAAAGTCGGGGAACCCCGTTGCCACTGTGTGCGTACCCATTACCAAAGACGGCAAATTTGTAGGTTCCGTTGTCCTTGCCCTAAAAATTGATTATCTCGCCAATAAGGTGACGGCGAAAATGGGGCAGACGGGATACGGCTTTATGGTGGACCATACGGGGCTTGTCATCGCCCATCCCAATAAGGACAACATCCTGACGGTCAATATTGCGACATTAAACGGCATGGAAGAGATCTCAAAAAGCATGCTGGCGAAACAGACGGCGGTGCAGGATTATGTCTACAAAGGAACAAAGAAGGTCGCCGGATTCGCCCCCGTGGAGCTTACCGGTTGGAGTGTCTGCATAACCCAGGATGCGTCCGAGTTTCTGGCGGCCGCCCATTCCATCCGCAATTTCATTGCCGCGATCGGTATCATCTTTCTTGCGGTGACCATTGTAGGGGTGGTGTTTTTTGCGCGGAGCATTTCTTCGCCCATCAAGAACGCCGTAGAGCAGATGAGCGAAGCGGCAAACCAGGTTGCCGCCGCATCGAGCCAGGTTTCCTCCTCCAGCCAGTCCCTGGCGGAAGGGGCTTCTGAACAGGCTTCCGCCCTTGAGGAAACCTCGTCGTCCCTTGAAGAGATGTCTTCCATGACGAAGCAGAACGCCGGCAATGCCGCCCAGGCAGACAGTCTCATGAAGCAGGCGTCTCAGGTGATCCATAAGGCTAATGCGACCATGAACAACCTGACCAGGTCAATGACGGAGATTACCGCAGCCAGTGAAGAGACTTCGAAGATCATAAAAACAATCGATGAAATCGCCTTTCAGACCAATCTCCTGGCTCTGAACGCCGCCGTTGAGGCAGCCCGGGCAGGTGAAGCGGGGGCGGGATTTGCCGTTGTGGCCGAAGAGGTGAGGAATCTGGCCATGCGGGCCGCCGATGCTGCCAAGAGCACATCCGGCCTGATTGAAGGGACGGTAAGGAAAATAAAGGACGGGTCCGATCTGGTGGGAAAAACTAACGAAGCCTTCGGTGAAATTTCTTCAAGCGCATCCAAGGTGGGAGAACTGGTAGGTGAAATTTCGGCGGCATCGCAGGAACAGTCTCAGGGGATCGACCAGATCAATAAAGCGGTGGCGGAAATGGACAAGGTAACCCAGTCGACAGCGGCCACTGCGGAGGAGTCCGCTTCCGCCTCCGAAGAAATGAATGCCCAGGCGGAGCAGATGAAACAGGTAGCCTTCACGCTGACCAGCATCATTGGCGGCAACGGTAACGGCGCCGGTAATGGCAATATGGGAGACATCCGGGTGAAACAGGGATTGCATGGGTTTTTATCGGCAGTTACTCCCAAAAAAAGCAGCCGAAGGGAAACAGTATCCTATGATCAGGGCGGAAAAGGTCGCCCTGAACTGGTGATTCCCATGGACGCCGATAGATTTCAAGACTTTTGATGGCAATTGATATACAAAGGAAGGTGATGTCTGCCTTCCCTTCCACACTTCCTACTGTGAATATAATTGATTTTATATCATCAAAATAAAGAAAGGCTGAATGCATGACGGAATTAGCAAAAACAATGGATCAGGCAGTAAAGGCTATGGCTCACCGTGAGGGCAAGTACCTCACCTTTTCTCTGGCAGGCGAGGAATATGGCATCGGTATCCGGAAGGTCAAGGAGATCATCGGCATGATGGCGATCACCACAGTGCCCATCATACCTCCTTACTTCAAAGGGGTCATCAACCTGCGTGGAAAGGTAATTCCCGTGATCGACCTCCGGTTGAAGTTCGGTATGGAAGAGATTGAATACACGGATCGGACCTGCATC
>Ga0247841_10011715_pt1 | contig 11594 bp, 12 predicted proteins | sample LaCruzMarch2015__2_FD_192410 | JGI IMG/M metagenome (GOLD analysis project Ga0247841, IMG submission 192410) | Freshwater microbial communities from meromictic Lake La Cruz, Castile-La Mancha, Spain - LaCruzMarch2015_18m | ecosystem: Environmental > Aquatic > Freshwater > Lake | place: Spain...
AGCTTCACGTTCTCCCACCTCTCAACGGAGAGGAGCATGCTCACGCGGCAGGCGGCGTTCCGCAGCGACTTCTACCGCAAGGTCCTTACCTCGCGCCACATGCACCCGACGGCGGCTTCCGCCTCTCCGGACGCGGAAGGCGAATTCGAGCACTACCTCATGACGACGCCGCACTTCGCGCCCGCGCCCCTCCTCATGCTGCGAAGCGATGGGCTCGGCTTCGAATCGCGCTTCGCGTTCCAGAACGCGGTGGCGGGGTACCTCGAAGAGCATTTGAAGGGAATCGCGAACACGCCCGCGGACGAGGAACCGGCGAACGAATAAAAGCCCGAATGCGGCAATCGTACATGCCGAGGTGGCAGAATCCGGCATTGCGCCAGACTTGAGATCTGGTTCCCGCAAGGGAATAGGAGTTCAAATCTCCTCCTCGGCGTCATTTTTCCCGCTTTCTTTGCACGTCAATCCGCGGGGATACCTATTTATTGTTGAATCTCGCGGCTTTCTCATTCTCAAGCAGGTGGAGGGGAACGGGTGGAGTCGCGCGAACGGCAACGAAAAGCATTTCTGAAGGAAATCGGAATTCAAACCGGGCCCATTACTCACGAAGACAGGAAACGGGAGGACGGGTCCAAGAAGTACGACCCCGCGACCGGGGAATGGACCGGGCCGGTGAGCGACGAACTCAAGGAGTGCGTTCCGATGGCGTTCAGCGAGAATCCCGCCGAGCGCAAGAAAGCGATGGAGCGGGCGGGAAAACAGGGAAGCGCGAAGGAGTGGGCGGTCAAGTTGCTGCACGCCGGACTCGACGACCCCGAGAACGACGTGCGATTCGACGCTCTCGAAGGCCTCGGAAGGATAGGCGCGGACGACCCGCGAACGCGTTCGAGGCTCGCCGACATCGCGGGAAGGCAGAACGGCCACTCGAAAGAGTTTCAAGAAACGGCCGGGAAGATTCTGGAAGGCATCCGGAACAAAGACGCCGAGGAGCGCCGCCTCAACCAGCAGCGTATTGATAAACAGCTTGCGAAGACCCGCGGCCCGAACGACCGCGCGCGCCTCGCCGCGGTGAATGAGCTTAGGACGACCCTCGTCCAATGGGATTTTGTCGTCTCCACTGGGAAGTACCGCGTGCTCGACCGGCTGCAAGAAATGACGGACGACGACAAGGAAAAACCCGAGGTTCGCAAGGCCGCGGCGGAGATGCTCATTGACATCGGAATCCTCGCAGGCTCGAACAAGGAGGTCCTCGGGAGCGAATACAGCCGGGACTTCTCCAAGATGCAGGCCATGAGCATTCTCGCAGACCTCGCCTATCCCGACATTTCACGCGAGGAAATCCAAAAGGTGGCGCTCGGAACCAGTTCGCCTGCGCTCTACAAGCACGCGGTCAAGTGCCTGGAAAGACTCGACGCCATTGACAAGGACCGGGCCACGAATACGCAGGAGACCAAGGGAAGAAAAAGCAAGGTTGCATGATAGCGAGGGGATTTGCATGGGTGGGAAGAAAACAGAAGAGCCTGTTGCCGTGCCGGGCGAAAGCCCGCTAGACAACAAGACGCTCGGCGAGGTTAGGGAAAATGAGCAGCGACGGGAACTCCTCGGCGCCAACCCGGCCCTCAAGGCGGTCGTTGAATGGCTTGCGAATGGAGCGCCAAAGGAGACGGAGTTCGTACGCCAACCGTCTGCCGAACAATTCGCGGAAGTCGTCCACCTTATCAACGGCGCGGTGGAAACCGGGATGAAGGATGAAACGCTCCGGCGCGTCGTTCTCGACGACATTTACGCGAACGAGAGGCTTCATGACGGGGAACTCCCCCTGCCCGTTGGCATCACGCAAAAGCTCGTGCGCGCGGTGAACGGCGCGGCGCTCGTCTGCGAGCACGCAAACCTCTTGAAAGTCGTCGACCTCAGCAGGGGGAAACCGCCCCATGACGGCGAACCGCTTTCCACGAAGGATATCGAATTGCTCGCGGCGCACATCCGCGATGGCCATTGGACGCACAAGCCGGCGTACGTTAAAAGCATTGAAGAACTCTCGAGAATCATGGGGGCGCCGTCAACCAATCTCGCGGAGCGCTTCGTTTCTGCCGGGCTGACGAATGAGGACGCCATTGAGATACGGAAGGCGGTCGATGACGGGATGGAAAAAATCCGGAACGTCAAGAACCTGAAGAGCCTGCCGCTCCCCGGCTTCGACGCGAAGACGGAACATTCGGTCCCCAGAAAAAAAGTCCGCTGAAGCGGCGCGGCCTCCGTTGCTCGGGTGAGCGCACTGCCCGCGCGTCCCGAACGGCAGCAATAAATAGTGGCGCGAACGCAAGATTTGAAGCGTACGGGGTGTTGCACGGATGGCGCATAAACAACTCATGAACGTCGATGACGCGCGGGAAGTGCTCCAGTGCGCCGTAGGATACTCGAAACGCGAGCATATCCGGATTTCACCGCGGCAGTCCATGCCGTATGAGCGGCCGACGCCCGAAGATGTTATTGCGGCAATCGGCGCGGTTGACAAGCATCCGGCGAAGGATGACATTACGAAAATCGCCGCCATCCGCGGCGGTTTCTCGGATGAGCGCGTCCAGCAAAAAGCGCAGGAATTCCTCCGCAAGCATGTGCCCGCGAAGCCGGAAACGAGGCAGATGACGCTCCGGAAGGACTGAATGAGCCAATTGATATAAACTCCCGTAGCCGAAGGCTTAGCGGATGTTCCTCGACCGGACCGACGTGAGGGTGGCTGAAGAGGTGTGCGCGGATGGCAGGGCCTTACTCAAGACCATCGCGGCCAAGTCCGGAGTGAGCACGCAGACGGTATCCTCGCGCCTCAAACGCCTCGAGCGCGAGCTCGGCCTGAAGTACGTTCCCGAAATCGACCTTCCCGCGGTAGGCATGCGCTCGGAGCACTTCGTCCGCATGAAGCTTTCCGGCGAGCCCGACGGAGGCAAACTCAAGGCCGCGCTCGCGATGCCGAACGTCCAGCTCGCCTGCCGAACCGCCGGCGATTTCGACCTCCTCCTGTGGGTGATTGCCCGCGATGCGCGCGCTTTTGCGCGCGAGGCGGAACCGGAGCTCCGCGACGCGCTCGGGGATTGGGCGGAGGACTGGGTGGCCCACGCGCTCGTCGCGCGCACGGCCGGCTTCATCCCGGTTTCCGCCCATGCAGTCGAACTGTTCTCCCTGCCCAAGTCGCGCAAGAAGACGCTCGCCGCGCTCAGCGAGAACAGCCGCATGGCAGTGACCGCCCTCGCCGACGAGCTGGGCGTGACGGAGCCGACAGCGGAATATCACTTGAAGAAGGCCAAGCCGTTCATCCGGCGCTACACCGCGTATTTCTCGGGGAAAGGGGAGTTCGCGCACGTCGCGCGCTTCCTCCAGCTGAAAGGCCGCAAGACAGACGCGCGCGACGCGGAGCGCGCGCTCGCCTCCCTCTTCTTCGCCTCCGACCCGCGCCTGTTCAACCGCCTCGCGTTCGCCGCATCCTGCTCGGGAGGGATGGACGCCGCGTTCCTCGAAACGTATTCCCCGCTCGAGGATTCGGCGGGTTCGGAGAGCCGCGAGGCGCTTACGGGCGTCAAGGCGGTCGGAAAGCAGGCGGTCGGGAATGTGGTTAAAATCCTCAAGGGAGCGATTCCCGTGCGCAAAGTTCGGCTTGCAGAGGAATGCCCGTACCTTATTTCCCCGCCGGAAGCGGGCGAGCAAAAGTGATTTCCGTGAAGCCCGTCATGCCGCGCCTTTTCTATGCGTACGCCCACGGGTGCGGCGACGTGCTCGTGAAGCGCGGGACGATTGCGCAAGCTGAACTGGATTCCGTACGCGGGAAACTCAAGCGCGCGGGCCCCGTCGTCGCCGGCCCCCACATATTCGAGAAGGCAATTTTGCGCGTGAAGCGGTCTGCCCGAGCACAAAAACGGGCGGTCACTCCCGCGTTCATCCGCGAGTATTTCCTCGCGAGGCACAACCCCGTCGTCGTCCGTCAGGCGAAGATAAAGCGGGACGTTAAGCCGCGGCGGTGCTGGATTACGCCTGCGAGAATCGTTTCCGTTCGCGGGAAAACGGCTCGCGCAAAGACGCCGTTCGGGCCCGCAAACATTAATATTGAATTCGCACCAAACCTTGAAGTCGGGAACATGATTTCGACTCATTACGGGTTCGCGTGCGAAAAAATCACGAAGCGCGAATTCGTGCGGTTGTGGAGGCAGTTGGAATGAATTTTGACCTTGAAGGCAAGAACTCGGGCTTCGCGTTCGCCATCTCGGCGGCAATCATTTCGGGAGTGTCAGTATTCCTCAACAAGTCCGCGGTCGCGTCGTTCAACCCGTTCGAGTTCACGGGAATGAAGAACCTCGTTGTTGCGCTGCTCATGCTCGCCGGCCTGCTCCTGTGCGCGCGCGGAACCGAATTGCGCTCCCTCTCGCGCAAGGACTGGCGGAACCTCGTCCTGATTGGCCTCGTAGGAGGTTCTGTCCCCTTCCTCCTCTTCTTCTGGGGGCTTTCCCACGCGAACGCGGCGGATGCATCCCTCCTCCAAAAATCGTTGTTCATTCCGGCGGGCGCCTTGGCGTTCGTGTTCCTCAAAGAGAGGCTTTCATTCAAACAGCTCGCGGCAACCGGCCTGCTCTTCATCGGCGCGACGCTTTTCTCGGGCCTTGATTTCGCCGCTCTCGGCACACCGGAGTACGCGATTCTCGCGGCTGTTCTCCTCTGGAGCGTGGAAGACGTGATTTCGAAACGTGTCTTATCCTCGCTCTCACCCGCTGTCGTCGTGTTCGGGAGAATGTTCTTCGGCTCGCTCGCCATCTTCGCGTTCCTCGGAGCGACGGGCCAGGTGCCGGACGTCATCGCGTTTTCGGCGAACCAGTGGCTCTGGCTCTCCCTCACCTCCCTCTTCCTGCTCGGCTACAACTGGGCGTTCTATTCGGGCCTGCAGAAGCTGAAAGTGGGCGAGACGACGGGCATCCTCCTGCTCGGAAGCGTGGTCACGACGGCGCTCTCGTTCTCCGCGGGAACGGCGCCGAAGCCCCTCGAGCTGTTGGGAGCGGTTGCGGTGCTCGCGGGAGTCGGTGCAATCGTGGCGTTCGCGAAGACGGAGAAGAGCGAATTGCGTTCGCCCGCGCCCGCTTAAGGCAGGACCATCCAGTCGCCTACCTCCCCGTACACGATGCGGGCAGCCGTTTCGTTATCCAATCGGTACTGGACAGCTAGGCGGGCATTGCACCGAGCGCCTTCGTGAACCGGGCAGCAGGGACCGATATTGTTTCCGCTTCCGTCCCCCAAAATGAAGGCTTTATCGCCTTGCGGAATTCTCACGGAATTGTTGAGGGGCGCGAGCGTGACGTTTGGCATTCGCAGGCTGGCGGGAACAAAGTTGCCGGGCAGCAAGCATATTTGGGCATCCGGAGGGTTCTGCGGAATTTCTTCGCAGCCGGCGGCGGTAACGATGATGTCGCGGCCCGTGCTTTGCATGAGACTGAGGGAAAGCTCTCCGGCGAGATTAATCTTGTAGTCGTAGCAGACGACTGGGCCCCAAATGTTACAGAAGCTTCCTCCGGAATCCGGTTTATGAATGCCGGAGATGAACCAGTAGACGGCGATGCAGGCGAGGAGAACGAGTACGACGAGGCCGCCTGCAAGTGGCCAGCTGCGGCTGGACGGTTTCGGTGTCGTTGCAAAAACGCCTTTTCCTTTCAGGTCCATAGCCTTACGCCTGCTTCTGCAGATAAATGGTCTGCGTCGGGAACGCGAACTCGATTTTCTCCTTCTCGAAGGCGTCCTTGAGCGCGAGGTTGATTGCCTGCTGCGCGTCGAGGTACTGGTAGATGTCGTTCGTCTTCACCGCGTAGCGCACTTCGTAAATGAGCGCGGAATCGCCGAATTTCGTGAAGTGCACGCGGTCAAGCTCCGCGTGCTCGACTGCGGAAACGACCTCTTTGACGATTTCGGAAATCTTCTTGAGTTTCGGCGTGCTCGTATCGTATGTGACTCCGAAGTGGAACATGACGAAGCGCTCGCGCATCTTGCCGAAATTGTTGATTTTCGTTTCCGTGAGGAGGCGGTTTGGCACGACGAGCTCGTCGCCTTGGAGGGTTTGCAGGCGCGTCGTCTTGATGCCGATTTTCTTGACGACTCCCTGGTCCGTACCCACGAGGATGGTGTCTCCCACCTTGAACGGCTTGTCGAAGTAGATGGAGAACGAGGAGAAGACGTCGGTGAGTATCGCCTGCAGCGCGAACGCGATGGCGATGCCTCCCACGCCGAGTCCTGCGACGATTGCGTCCACGCGGATGCCGACGTTCTGGAGGAGCAGGACGACGGCGACGACCCACAGCGAGTACTTCGCGAGCCGCACCATCAAGTCGAGAACGGACGAGTCCGCTTTCGCCTTCCCGTCCCCTCCCGTCTGCGCGGAGCGGGCGGCAAAAAAGTCGATGACGCGCTGGGCGGAGACGACCGCGTAATAGACGCCGACGAAGAGCGCGAGCGTGTCGAGGCCGGAGTGGACGGACGCGGGGACGGCGAGGAACTGGATTGTCGCGTACAGCGAAATCGTGCCGTAAAACGGCCAGCCGAGGCGCTCGAGAATCTCGACGAGCATGTCGTCGAGGTCTGTTTTCGTCTTCGCGGCGAACGCCTTGAGCTGGCTCACGACGACTTTCTCGAAGAACTTGAGGAGCACGGTGACGAGCAGGAAGACGCAGAGGGCGATGGCGTACTCGCGCACCGTGTTGCCGAGGAAGGCGATGGCGAGGAGCGAGTCTATCGCGCCGACTTGGTCGCCTCCGGGGGCGGAGGTGGCGGCGAACGCTGGCGCGCAGGAAAGCAGGAGGGACGCGAATGCAAGCGGAGTTTTCATATGCTCACTGGGGAGGGAAAGTATTTTTCGGCGGGAGTATATAAATATTGTAAACGAAGAATAACGCGGATCGCATGGAATCGAGGACGTTTTTTCTCGCGGCAGCCGTCGCAGCCCTGCTTCTTCTCGCCGGATGCTTCGGGGGCGGCGCACCGGCTCCGGGAAACGGGAAGCTGCTCGTCGTGGCCTCCTTTTATCCGCTCTACGATTTCGCGCGCAACGTCGGCGGAGACCGGGTGGCCGTTTCGGTCCTCATCCCGCCCGGCGTGGAGCCGCACGACTACGAGTTCTCGCCTTCCGACGCGCGGAACGTGGGCGACGCGGACGTTTTCCTCTACAACGGCGCGGGGCTGGAGCCGTGGGTGACGCAGCTCCTTGAAGGAATCGGGAATCCGGACCTGCGCGCGGTAGACACGAGCGCGAACGTCTCCCTCGTCTCATCGCAGGACCCCGACGCGCCGGGAAGCGACCCTCACGTGTGGCTCGACCCCATCCTCGCGAAAAAGCAAGTGGAAGCGATTCGGAACGCGTTCATCGAGAAAGACCCGGACGGAGCGGCGGAGTACGAGGCGAACGCGGCGGCATACCTCGCGAAGCTCGACGCGCTGGACGCGGCGCTGCGCTCCGGCCTGGCGCATTGCCAGCGGCGCGACGTCTTCATTACTCACGCCACGCTTGCGTACTTCTGCAAAGAGTACGACTGCGCGCAATTCCCGATTGAGGGCGTGAACGCGGAGGCCGAACCGCTCCCCGGGGACCTCGCCTCATTCATCCGGAAGGCAAAGGCGGACAACGCGACCACCGTGTTCGCCGAGCCGCAGTTCGACCCGCGGGCGGCGCAGACAATCGCCTCCGAAATCAACGGGAGTGTCGCGGTGTTCAACTCCGTCCACGGCCTCACGGCGCAGCAGCAGGCGGCGGGCGAGGATTATATATCGCTCATGAACGAGAACGTTCAGGCGTTGATAAACGGTCTCGGTTGCGGCTGAACTGGTGTTTTCGTGGGCGGGAAAGCGAATCCGGTGGTGGAGCTTGAAGGCGTTTCGTACAGTTACGGGCGGCAGCGCGTGCTCGACCGCGTGAACCTCTCGGTTGAACGCGGCGATTTTGTCGGCGTTATCGGGCCAAACGGCTCGGGAAAGACGACGATTGCGAAGCTCATTCTCGGCCTCCTCAAGCCGGACTCGGGAACGGTCAGGCTCTTCGGCGAGGACATTTCGCGGTTCAGGGACGCTAAGCGCATCGGCTACGTGCCCCAGAAGGCGACCGGTTTTGACCAGAACTTTCCCGCGACCGTGTTCGAAGTGGCGAGCATGGGGAGAATACCGCGGGCGGGAATGCTCAAGCAGCTTTCCGCGGGAGACAATGCAGCCGTGGAACGCGCCCTCTCGCTCACCGGCATGCTGCCGCTTCGCGACCGGCGCATCGGGGAACTCTCCGGCGGCCAGCAGCAGCGCGTGTTCATCGCCCGCGCACTTGCGGCTGAACCCGACCTGCTCATCCTCGACGAGCCGACCGTGGGCGTGGACGCGGAGGCGCAACATTCGTTTTATTCCCTCCTCAAGCAGTTGAACAAGGACCTCGGCATGACCCTCATCCTCATCTCTCACGACGTGGGAATGGTTTCGGAGAACGTGAACAAGCTCGCGTGCGTGAATATTCGCGTGACCGTGCACGACGTATCCAAAGGAGTGAAGGAAGCGGACCTGCACTGCGCGTATCCCGCGGGCTTGGAAATGGTTGGGCACCACCATGATTGAGGATGCAGAGCGGTCCTGAGTTGTCTCGCATGGTCTTGGAAGTATTGCAGTACGGGTTCATGCAGCGCGCGTTCCTCGCGGGCATCCTCACCGCGGTCTTGTGCGCGGTCGTGGGCGTCTTCCTCGTCTTGCGGCGCATGTCGCTCCTCGGCGACGGCCTCGCGCACATTTCGTTCGGCGGAATCGCCGCCGGCCTGCTGTTCGGCGTGCAGCCGCTGGTCTCCGCCCTCGTTTTCTCCGTCCTTTCCGCGCTCGGCATCCAGCAGCTCAAGAAAATGAAGGTGTACGGCGACGCGGCCATCGCCATCTTCTTCTCGTTCGGCCTCGCGCTCGGAGTCGCCATCCTGAGCTTTGCCCACGGCTTCAACGCGGACCTCTTCTCCTATTTGTTCGGCAGTATCCTTGCAGTGAGCGAGGCGGACATCCTGCTCATCGCGGCTGCGGGAGTCGCGACGCTCGCCGCGCTCTACCTCTTCTACAAGGAGCTTTTCTTCATCACTTTCGACGAGGAATCCGCCCGCGCGGCGGGCTTGCCCGTGGATACGCTCAACAACCTGCTCGTCGTCTTGACTGCCGTGACGGTCGTGCTCTCGCTGCGCATCGTCGGAATACTCCTCGTCTCGTCATTCATCGTTATTCCCGCCTCAACCGCGCTCCTCGTCTGCAAAGGCTTCAGGCAGGCAATCGCCGTTTCCGCAGCAATCTCGGTGTTCTCGGTAATCGCCGGCTTGGTGCTTGCGTACTACTTCAACATCGCGGCGGGAGGGGCGATTGTGCTCGTGCTGGTGGCGCTGTTTTCGGGAGTACTGCTTTTGAAAAACTGGGGGCGCGCGAGGTGATGGGGTGAGCGATTGCTGCATGACCGGACTCATCGCCGCGGGCATTGGGGCGGCCGCGTACTTCCACGGGCTCGGGCGCTACAACCTCAAGCGCGCCATCGAACAGACGCCGACGTCGAAAGCCGTCGCGGTCGCGCCCGGCATCGCGGAAGTGAACGGGAAAGCCAGACGCTTCCGGGGACTCCTGACGTCCCCTCTCGACCGGCAGGACTGCATCTACTTCCATACCGACATTTACGCGTGGTCGGGCTCCGGAAAACACCGCAAGCGCTCCCGCGTCGCGACGCTCGAATCCCCCGACCCAATCCTCATCGAGGATGATACGGGAAGCGTCCTCGTCCACGTCAGGAAGGACATGCTGCGCAAGGACACGGGAGCGAGCGAGACGCCCGGGCGGGGCGGTATCGCCGGCTTCTTTCTGGGGCAAAAGGAGCACGGCCCGAACGACCGCGTCTACCAGATGCTCGCGCAATACGCTCCGAAGTACGCGAACTACGGTGACCGCATCGACGTCGACGAGACGTACGTCAAGGAAGGCGACCCCCTATACTGCATCGGAACTGCGACCGAATACCTTCCCGAAGTCGAGAAAGAGGTGCTCGACCCGGACGCGAAGGACGACGTGTACGAAAGCGTCGCCACCGACGCGCGCAAAGGCGTCGTCGAGGCGCCGCGGATGATTATCCGAAACGACAGCTCGCGCCGCATTTATTGCGTTTCCGACGGGACCGAGCGGGACGCGGTCAACGCGGTCGGCTGGGATGCGCTCTTTTCGGCGTGGGGCGGACCGCTCCTTGTCGGCATCGGTTTATTCGTGCTGTTCGCACAGCTGGATCTGGGCGGCTGGATGGCCGCCGTTGCCGTCGCCATCGTTGTGATGGTCGTCTTCGCGCTGTATGCATGGCTCGCGCTCTCCGGCCTCCTCTGGCTCTACAACGGCCTCGTCGCGCTCCGAACCGGCGTGGACCGCGCGCGGGCGAACATCGACGCGATGCTCCAGAAGCGCGCGGACCTGATTCCGCAGCTCGTGGAAGTCACGAAGGCGTACGCCGCGCACGAAACGGGGCTGTTCGAAACGATTGCCGTCGCGCGCTCAGACCCCGCGACTCGCGCGTCCGCCTCCTTCATCGCGCTTGAAGAAAAATACCCGGATTTGAAGGCGAGTGAAACCTTCCTCCCGCTCCAGCAAACACTCGCCAAACTCGAAGAGCACATCGCTGCGTCGCGCATTTACTACAACGACTCCGTCGAACTGTACAACGCGAAAATCGGAAAAATCCCCTACAACCTCATCGCTGCGGCGGCCAACATGCGCCCTATTCCGTACTACGAGTTCAAGGCGTGAAAGCGGGTGAAGGACTACCGAATCGTTTTCCGCGTGCTCGGAAACGAGATTCTCATGTACCGCATAAGGAAACGAATGTTTACGAGAATTGAACCCACACATTCGCGCATTGACGTTGGGGCGGGCGGAAGGGTTAAATGCAGCCCGCGCGAACTTGGCGTGGGTGGGCGCCATGGACGCTAGGGAGAAATCCGGCTGGACGGTCGTAGCGGGCGGCGTGCTCATCAACCTCATGCTGGGAGTGACGTACACGTGGAGCGTGTTCGCCGGCCCGCTCCGCGACGAATTCGGCTGGTCGCAGACGGAAGTGCAGCTCGCGTTCTCCGTGATGCTCGCCGTCTTCGCGCTCGCAATGATTCCGGCGGGGTGGCTGCAGGACCGTCTGGGGCCCCGGCGCGTCGCGCTTGCCGGCGGAGTCCTTCTTGGCGCGGGGTTCGTTGCAACATCGCTGTTCGCGACCTCGCCGTTCATGCTGTACCTTACTTATGGCGTCTTGGCGGGGGCTGGAGTCGGCCTCGCGTATTGCACGCCGATTGCCGCGGGCGTGAAATGGTTTGAAGGCAAGCGGGGGCTCGTGAGCGGAATCATCGTGTTCGGGTTCGGTTTCGGCTCGCTCCTGCTCGCGCCGCTCGCGACCAACTTGATCATTGCGCGGGGAATCAGCACCGCGTTCCTCGCGCTCGGCGTGCTCCTCTCCGGCATCATATGCATTGGCGCACTCCTCCTGCGAAACCCGCCGGAATCGAAGGCGGCAGGAACGTACACCGGCGTGCACCCGTTCCGCATGGTTGGCACGATGCAGT
>Ga0247841_10011716_pt1 | contig 11593 bp, 12 predicted proteins | sample LaCruzMarch2015__2_FD_192410 | JGI IMG/M metagenome (GOLD analysis project Ga0247841, IMG submission 192410) | Freshwater microbial communities from meromictic Lake La Cruz, Castile-La Mancha, Spain - LaCruzMarch2015_18m | ecosystem: Environmental > Aquatic > Freshwater > Lake | place: Spain...
AAGCTGAACGCAAGACCTGGACGATTGCTGGTCCGAAGAAAGAGGCAAGCCTTTCCACCTCCGGCCTGCTCGGTCCTGTCGTCATCCGCGTGCGTGAATAGTTCCAGACAAAATGAAGAGAAAAATCAAAATATTAATCGCCGTAATCGTCGTCCTGCTTGTCGGGATGATTGTCGGCTCTGGCATGCTAATCCGCTCTTCGGCCGAGGGACGGCTCTACTCGGATGTTTCGTTGATTCCCTTTCGCAAAACAGGGATTGTCCTCGGTTGTTCGCGCAAACTTGCTGATGGCAGGAATAACCTCTTTTTCGCTTATCGTGTCTCGGCAGCCGCAAAACTGTTCAAGGCAAACAAAATTAGCTTTTTAATTGTCAGCGGCGATAATCATGTTGTTGGATATGATGAAGCCACAGACATGAAGCATGCGCTTGTCGCAGCCGGGGCCCCCTCCGAAAAGATCTATTGCGATTTTGCTGGCTTCAGAACACTCGATTCCATGGTGAGAGCCAAGGAGGTCTTTGGACAGACAAACATCACGGTCATTTCGCAAGCGTTTCACAACCAACGGGCTATTTACATTGCCCGCCACGTTAAGCTCGACGCAATCGGCTTCAATGCAAAAGAAGTTAACGCCTATCATAGCACCTCCACAAAAATAAGAGAGCAGTTTGCCAGAGTGAAGACCGTACTGGACATATGTCTTCTCGGAACGCAGCCTAAGTTTTTAGGCAAAAAAATCGAAATTAGTGAAAACTCCCCTCAAAGAGAGAAATAGATAATGAGTACGTCTCAAAAAATACCGGTTGCTAAAAATATCTACATTCAGAGTCATCTGAAGAAAAACACTATGCGAATATCAATTTCTCTGTGCGTGTTGATTATTATATTCATGGCTGGAGGAGTCACCGCCAGGCCAATAGATATCAAAACCCCCAATCTTGAATTCAGCCGAGGGGGCAAGCCACGCGACCCTGTCATGGTCCCTCCCGATGTTACCAACAATCTGGCTCTAGGGTGTCTCGTCACCGCAAGCGCCAAACCGCTGACGCAGGATCCGGCAAAACACGCCGTTCCGCTTGGCGAACTTTCCTGCGTGACAGATGGTCTCAAAGAGCATGATGATCACCGCCTCTCACTTCCTGCAGGAAAACAATGGGTGCAGCTCGATTTGGGGAAGACACAGGAGGTCTGGGCTGTCCATATCTGGTACTGGTACGAGTACCCATGCGTCTATCATGATGTAGTGGTACAACTCTCAAATGACCCGGACTTCACAAACAATGTCATCACTGTCTTTAACAATGATCATGACAATACATTGGGATTGGGAAGCGGAATTCACAAGGAATATATTGTAACCAATGAAGGCCGCGGGATTCCTGTTAAGGGTGTTCAGGCACGTTACCTTCGCGTGTATAGCAATGAATCAACTGAGTCATTCAACAACCGCTACACCGAAATTGAAGTCTACGGACACCCACCAACAGATCGCCCAAGCGCTGAAACGACAAACCGCGTACCGTTGAAAATCATGTTGCCTAAGCCAATCTTCATGTAACATCAGCAGCTACCGGCGCGTACTCGTGTTCGGCAAGCTGTCTTGTTGGTCTGTTTAAAATAAATCACTATGAGAGCCCGTGCGCTCAAGCCTGACAGCGTCCGGTGTTGTCCGATAAATCAGAAGCCAGTCAGGGCTGAGATGGCACTCGCGGTGGGCACTCCAGTTTCCGCTTAACGGATGGTCGCGGTGTTTCACGGCCAAGGGCTCTCCCTGAAGAAGGGTCAACACCACCTGTTTAAGAATGCCCACATCAGCGCCCCGCCTCTTCATCCTTGCCAAGTCCTTTTCAAACTTGGTTGTCTGTTGGAGCTGTTTCACAGGTTATCCCATTGCGCAAAGGCCTCTTCAGGCGTGTTAAAAATCTTAACCCCGATGTCCTTGTCGCTCTTCTTCAGCGCAGCAACGGTTTCCTTGTTCGGAATCGCAACATCGAACGGAAGTCCTTTCCGGAGAATCACCTGTTTAAAGAATATGCGTATCGCATCTGATGAGGAAAGGCCGAGCTGGTCGAAAACGTTTTCCGCCTGAGTCTTTACGGCTGGAGCAATGCGTGTATGGAGTACGGCTGTTTTCATGAAATAAATGTAACACAATTGTGATACATAGATCAACCCCTCTTTTTGCCGTTATCAATTTCTCTTGAAAATTGAGGAGTGTGGTGCCGCTAAACGTTACGTGTTTCGCTATGGGTTGCCTCTGAGAATTACATTCTTCTGTAGGGGAGGGTCACGCGTATACCCCTGGGAACGTCGACGTCCTCGTCGGCCTCCTGCTTGCCGACGTGGACGTCGGCGCTCCCAGGAATCCTTGCTGAATGTGTATCTACCTCAGCTTCCCACGCATGCCCACGATTTCAGCAGGTCAACCACCTTAGGGACCAAGGCTTCTATTGTGATGAGGTCGCCTGTGGGCACAGAGAGATGCGGTTGCCCGTTGGAGACACCTGCATCGCAGAAAAGCTGAGCATGCGGACGGATCTCGCCTTCGACCTTCTGATTGATGCAGCCTATTCCCAAGCGCGCCATGGGATGTCCGGAGCAGGCATTGGGACAGCCGGAGATGCGTACCTCATCAGCAACGAGCCGCAGGAGATTCAACTTCTCCGGCGTGTCTGCGGGGAGGTAGTGATCCAACGTCTGTGCGATGGCATCTGCGACCGCTGAAGAGTCCACCATCCCAATCTTACAAACCGTTGCGCCCACGCAGGTCACCAGATGCCCCTTGTAGGAGTTAAAAAGAAGATCAAGCCCGGCAAGTTCATATTTCAACACATCAAAAATCTGCGGCAGACAGGAGCGATGAACAATCGGGATCAGAAGATCCTGGGTCGTCAACAGATTCATCTGCTCTGAACCGCACTGGGTCGCCAGATCAGCCAGGACTCGAAGTTCCGCTGCCTTTAGATTCCCATACGGCACAAATAACCGGACCGAAACCTGCTCGTCACCGAATCGTGTCGGCAGTACGGCAATGGCCTTCCAGGTCTCATACGCTGCTGAATCCATTGCATCATTTGAAAAAGAAAAATTCTTTGATGCTGGGGCATGTGATATCGGAGCAGGAAGTGTCAGAGACGGGAGCCGTTTCTGCACCTCTGCATAATATTCGGAAAAGAGCTTTTTGAAATCCTCTTGCCCGAGACGTTTCAAAAGATAACGAATGCGCGCCTGGTTGCGGTTTGTGCGATCCCCGTGATCATGAAAGAACTCCATACACGCCACGGCCACGCGAAGAACCTCGGTAACCGGGAGAAAATCAAACAGCGTGATCCCGATGGCACTGTCGCGTCCCATGCCTCCCCCGGCATAGACTGTAAAACCATCTTGCCCCGCACGTCGCGTTGCAAGGAATCCGAGATCCTGAACAGCAGCGGAGAGCCGCTCCTGTTCAGACGCAAAGACGCCGATCTTGAGTTTGCGCGGCAACTGGAAGGACTTTTCACTGGCCTGCAGGGTCTGGTTCAGGAGAAGCGCATAGGGATAGACATCAAAGAGTCCCTCTTCAGCAATTCCACTGCGCGCACTGGCTAGAATGTTCCGATAGGTGTTTCCGCCGCCACCCTTGAAAGGCAAGCCTAACAGATCGCACGCTTCGACAAGCCGCGCAGCCTTTTCAGCAGGTACATCATGAAGTTGGATATCCTGACGCGACGTGAGGTGGACAGTTCCCCCCTCACGTTCCAAAATATCAGCGATGCCTTTCAAGGCAGTACACGAAATCACACCCCCAGTCACCCGGATCCGTAACATAAATAGTCCATTTCGCTGTTCGTAGATGCCAAAGGGAGCCGCAATCGGCTTCAGCTTATCCGAGGTTAAGGTTCCCTGCTGATAAGCCTCAAACGCCTCTTTCAATTGCTTATAGTTTGTGTTCATAATATTACTATTTTCAAACATTGCCTTATTGCCTGATTGCCTGATTGCCTTATTCAAACTTTCTGGCGCCTGTCTGTGGTAGCCCAAAATGTCGAAGCCAACTGCCAACTGCTACTGCCAACTGCCACTGCGCCGCCCCGCGCGGCGGCCTCAGATGCAATAATCCGGTATCACATGATGATCCACCAGGAGATTGAGCACTGCCTTCACATTTGCCTCCTGGGATGCCAAGGGATCCACCTTGATCGCTGACGGTATCGCGAGCCCCTCTGCATCACCCAGCGCGACAACCAGCAACTCGTTCGGTTCATTCAACACGCGCAGGCGCTCCAATGTATAACGATCTGCTTGCGGCAGTGCAGTGATGAATAATAATCCCGCATCGGTTAAAATGCGAGCCAATTCACCCATACGATGAATTTGCGCATCATGTTCCGAACGCACATCAGCCACATCCGAGGCGAGTCCGCTGAGGAGACTGGAGAAGCCGAGGAAGTAGGAGTTCAAGCTGAGTTTGAAGAGCTGAAGTTCCAAGGTCTTTCCGAAGGCATTGACCGCCTCCACATTGCTGCCGGTGACGACAACCGTCTTGCCGACATGCCTATTACGGACCAGACGATCCTTGACCGAGACCAAGCCTGTTTCCCAGAAAAACTCGCGGCGTTCTACATGTTCGCGGATCAAGGTCGCTGAATCAGAGACCACGCGAGGCGAGGCTGAATCGACAAAGACAGACTCTGTGATCATGGCCGCGCCAGCCGTGGCATTGCTGATCTCATCCACAAAGACAAGACTGCCCGTCACATGGTTAGTTTCGTAACCATCGAAGTACAATGGCTTCGTGGTCTCCACAACGATACGTCCGATTCCATTCAGCGGCAAGGCGTCCACCGAGTTTTGCTCCATGGTGTTGACATCGATCGCATAGAGAAGCGCTTCAATGCGTGCCTTCACAAAGCGCCCCGCATGACGGACCAGATAGTGTGCCCCAGCCTTCAAGGGAGTCTCATTCATCCAGATCACAATGGCTTCGAAGCGATCCTTGATCTTCGGTTGATTGTTGTCATGAACAATCATGTCGCCGCTACTGATGTCCACTTCATCCGCCAGTTCGAGTGTCACCGCCGCACCTGAACCGGCCTCTTGCAGGTCGCCATCTGCCGTCACAATCCGTTTGACAACTGAGAGCTTATGCGATGGCAGCACACGGATCTTGTCATTCGGCTTGATGATGCCTGAGGCGACTGTGCCCGCAAAGCCTCTGAAGTTCAGATGCGGACGAATCACCGTCTGCACCGGGAATCGGAAGTCCCGTTGATTCAGATCCTGCGAAATGTCAACGGTCTCCAGCATCTCCAGCAAACTCGGACCCGTATACCAAGGGGTCAACTCCGGGGAGCGTGTCGTGACATTTGTCCCTCTCAGCGCGGAAACAGGCACGAACCTCACATCAGGAATCTTTAACTTGGTGACAAAGTCGCTGAAGGTTTGACGGATGGTTAAAAAAGTCGCCTCGTTGTAGCCGCCGATGTCCATTTTGTTCACGGCCACCAGCAGATGCTTGATGCCGAGCAACGAGGCGATGAAGGCATGGCGTTTTGTTTGTGTCACAACCCCATACCGCGCATCAATCAGGATGATCGCCAGGTTGGCGGTCGAGGCGCCTGTCGCCATGTTGCGCGTGTATTGCTCGTGTCCGGGCGTATCCGCAATGATAAATTTGCGTTGGGGCGTCGAGAAGTAGCGATACGCCACATCAATGGTAATCCCCTGCTCACGCTCCGCCTTCAATCCATCCAGCAGCAGCGCATAATCGATCTCCCCTGCCCCAGTGGTCCCATTCTTCTCACTGGCATCCGCCAGCGAGCTCAACTGGTCCTCATAGATCAACTTGCTGTCATATAGCAAGCGACCAATGAGTGTGGACTTCCCATCATCCACCGAGCCGCAGGTGATGAAGCGCAGCAGCGTCTTATTTTCATGTTCATCCAAATACTCTGCAATGGCACTCATAAATTAGCTCCTAAAAATAGTTAATACCGAAATAAGGCAATAACGCACTAAGGCAATAACGCAATTCTCAAAAATACCCTTCGCGTTTTTTCTGCTCCATGGAGGAGTCGCCATCGTGGTCGATCACGCGCGTCGAGCGTTCGCTTACCCGAACCTGAAGGGTTTCGGCTACGATCTCTTCAATCGTCGTGGCTGTCGATTCAATCGCGCCAGTCAGCGGATAACAGCCGAGTGTCCGGAAGCGGACGGACTTCAAGACCGGCTTCTCACCGGGATGGAGGCGCATCCGCTCATCATCCACCATGATCCACTGTCCATCGCGCTCGACAACCGGACGCTGCGCGGCGTAATAGAGCGGGACAATCGGAATCTGCTCCAGGCGGACATACTGCCAGATGTCCGTCTCGGTCCAATTCGAGAGCGGGAAGACGCGCACACTCTCTTCTGGATTCACACGGGCATTGTAGATATTCCAAAGTTCAGGCCGCTGATTCTTGGGATCCCACTGCTGATGCTTATCGCGGAAGGAGAAGACGCGCTCCTTGGCCCTTGACTTCTCCTCATCACGGCGGGCACCGCCAAAGGCGAGATCATATTTGCCTTTTTTCAGAGCTTGGAGAAGCGCTTGCGTCTTCATGAGATCCGTATACTTCCGACTCCCGTAGTCAAAGGGATTGACCCCGTCGGCCTTTCCTTGCTCATTCGAGTGGACCAGGAGCTCAAGCCCTTGCTCCGCGCAGAAACGGTCACGGAAGGCGATCATCTCCTTGAACTTCCAGGTCGAGTCGATGTGCAACAGTTTGAAGGGGAGCCTTCCGGGATAGAAGGCCTTCTGCGCCAATCGGACCAGCACCGAGGAGTCCTTACCGATGGAGTAGAGTAAAATCGGATTCTGGGCTTGGCTGACTGCATCGCGAAAGATGTGTATGCTTTCAGCTTCAAGTTGTTTCAATTGGTTTCGTGTATGATTTGTCATGTGGATGCTCCTAGATTGTTTTGGACGTTCAATGTTCAACGTTGGATGTTCGATGTTCTATCACTGCTGACTTCGCATGCAATCCGCACTCCTTGTGCTCCGGCTCCTCCCACCACCACCGTCCTGCGCGCAGGCTCTCTGTCTTCTTAATCGCCCGCGTACAGCAGGCGCAACCGATACTGGGATAGCCTTGATCATGCAATGGATGATAGGGAATTTTCCGTGCGGCAATGACACCCCACACCTGCTCTTCAGTCCAGTCGATCAATGGATTTATTTTAACCAAGCCATTTAAGGGGTCCTGTTCAACCACCTGTGTTCCAAGACGCGTAACTGACTGTTCGCGGCGAAGTCCGCAGATCCATGCCTTGTAAGGGGCCAAGGCACGCTTCAGGGGTTCCAGTTTACGGATACGGCAGCACTCCTTGCGGTTCTCGACACTCTGGTAGAAACTATTGACACCCTTTTGCAACACGAGGTCTTCAACCGCCAGGTGGTCAGGGAAGTAAACCTGTATCTTGACACCATACCGCTTCTCCGTCTCCTCGATCAGCGTGTAGGTCTCAGGGAAGAGACGTCCTGTATCCAGTGTCACCAGCGGAATGGACCATTTGTTACGGGCGATGATCTCTGTGATGACCTGGTCTTCCGGCGACAACGAGGTTGCTAAGACCAAACCCTCGCCATACGTCTCCCATGCCCTACGGAGGACTGTCTCCGGGTCTTTTCCCGTTAATTCAAGCTGTAAATTGTCACTGCTCATCCGTCTTTACTCCTTCTCAGAAGGCCTAATACTTGCCTTTGATGGGAGTAAATTAACAAACATAGTCTACTAAGTCAATAGTATTTGTTTACTATTCTTTCAACGGACAAAAAATACTTTTATAGAGTCTTTAAAATAAATGTGTTCCAACTCCTCCTTCCTATCTTCTATCTCCTACCTAATTAAACTCCTCCTTCCTACCTTCTATCTTCTACCTCCTTTTTCTCCTACCTTCTATCTCCTACCTCGGGTGAGATTCAAGAAAATGAATCACACCCGCAGACAAACACCTTGCCAGAATGGCCGACTTTTGGCAAACTATCCCCTCTTTCTGCGCCAGAGTGGTGAAATGGCAGACACACCGGACTTAAAATCCGGAGAGGGGTTATTCCCTCGTATGGGTTCGAGTCCCATCTCTGGCACCAACCGAGCGTCTAAAATATTTTAATGCTCAACGGGTACATCTCTTTTTGCTCACGGTCCGGACACAAGGAATAGCGAATGGACCGGCGCGAGTTTCACATGCACGCGCGTAACGGAACCCTCTTTGCCGGTGATAAACTCAACCTCGGCTTGACCGATCTTCCCGTCATGCGGATTCCATGTTTCGAGATTTAACTTACCGCGTAATGCCACCCAGGTGTCCACGGCTTTATGTATTCGTCACTTGGTGTCCTTGACTGTCTTGGCATTTGGTGCGGGATGGAAATCCAGCGATGTATTCATACCTTCACCCATGCGCTTGACCTGCTTGACAGTCCCCTGTCCCCCCGTGGATTTTGACCCATTTGGGGAGTTGCCCGTACCGCCGGCGATGACAGCATCAATCTCTTTCTTCAATTCCACGAAAAGCTCTTTCTGGAGATCGGGATCAATCTCATCGGCTGTGTTACTATTGGCCATGGGTGCATTCGGTTTGGAAGCTGCTGATGAGGATGAGGACATACTACCCTGACGTCCCGCTGCGGCCCTCTCCTCTCGCGTCTTGACTTCCTCTAGCCGGGCGGCTTCTTTCTCTTCGCACGACTTCTTCTTGGCCAGTGCCTCAGCTTCCGTTGGGAAGCGAGCGACAAACGCGATCTTCTTTGGCTCCGGCCGCTTCAAGGGGTAGGCGGGAATCTTTGGTCTTTTACCCGTTGGGTCGGGGGCCTTTGGCATGTGATTGGCTTTCCATTTGTTAACCAGGTTGTTGTACGCCCTGTCTAAAGCCCGCTGTTCAGCGTTAACAGTCTCGGTGAGCACCTTGAGATCCGACGGGGTAAGCACAGAAAACGTCACGGTCTTATCCATATCGGTGACCTTCATGAGCGTATAACTCGACTCGGCCGTCTCTACCGCAACCTCCTGTCCGATAGCCAGCCCAAGAGGCAACAGCAAAGAGCCGACGACCCTGAACAGTACCGAACTGACGCTTAGACGTAAATGCGTCCCCGCAAGCAAAAAGATTTTCTTCAACATCTCACTCCTTCAGTGATTCCAACCCTTGTAAGTCTTGGCTAATTTTAACACCTGTCCTACCGAGATGCAACCTTCCTGATAGATGCCTAGGGGGAAACTCGATGTCGCAGTCGGCGACATCGAGGGTATGTTCACCATCATGTTGTTTTGTTGTTCTTCATTTGTGTATTCTTTCATGTTATCGTCCATGAGAGGACTTACAAAACCACTTCTTCAGATATGGCCTGACGAGTTCAGCGCGTATCGTGTACCCCTCGGCGCTATTATGTAGTTTGTCGGCAACATACAATTCCGGTCTGGGCTTACCATCCGGCCCGAGGAAGACATCAAACGCTTCAATAAAATCCATACTGCCGTCTTTTTCGACATACTCCTTAATCAGCTGATTCAACTTCCGCAGCTTATCCGCCTGCGCCCAGCGCGCAATGCTTGGGCCACTCGACATGAAGGCGATTCTGACGGACGGCAGTTTGGCGCGCACCTTCACAACAAACGCTTTGAAGTCTTCAAAAACAGCTTCAGGCGTTTTGCCGGTATGAATATCGTTGCCACCTGCATAGAGCAGAATCATCTTCGGCTTGTAAGGGATCACGATGCGATCAGCATAATAAACCGAATCTGCTATCTGCGAACCGCCGAAGCCGCGATTGATCACCGTGTGCTGAGGGAAATCCTCCTTGAGCGTCTTCCACATCCTGATGGTCGATGAACCAATGAAAAGCACAGCCCCTTCCGGTGGCGGATTCGTCTTGTCAGCCGCCTCAAACTTCTGAATATCCTTCTCCCACTTCACACTCGGCGACTTCTCTTCAGCCCTGGCCTGCGACAAAACCAGTAGCGAAAGCAATCCAGCCAGTCCTGCGGTGTAACAGATCTTCTTCATATCAGCCCCTTTCTTTCAGTCCTGTTTCTAATGCCCTAAAATCAGGGCGTGTTCCCTCGCGTGGATTCAAAATGATAGGTTCCCGAGCCCACCTCGTACACGGCTGCGCCGTTTTCAAGGCGTAGGAATTTTACGCCATCCGCTTTCGCTACAGGTTTTCCAGACTCTGTAACGCCTGCTTCATCTTTCGCAGGTACATATACGGCCGCGGTGCTATTGGGCGGAATCGCCACCTCCATCGTGAGCTTGTTGCCGTCTCTCTTCCAATTGCTGACAATCTTACCGTAGGGAGATTCATAACTGCACTTAACCCAGTCGACGCTCTTGACGATGCCGGGGCGCAGTGTGAAATGCTTGAACCCCGGCTGGGTCGCATCGGGCCGAATGCCAGCCAGTCCCTCGTAAAACCATGATCCCGGCGTGGCCGTGACCAGAATCACATGGCTGCCCCAACCACTCCAGGTTTCAGGCCACGTCTTGAGTCCCAATTCCTTAACCAGATATCCCCAGCCGGGATAAGTCGTCTGGCCCATGATCAGATTAATAAGATCATTGCGATTTTCCTGGATCAGCAGGTCAAGCATGACAAAGGTTCCCAGCAGGCCGGTATCAAGATGACCTTGCTTCTCCACCACGATCATGTTCTCCAATTGCGCCATGATTTTCGGACGCAGCTCAGGCGGTGGGATACGCGCATAAAGCGCCATGGCAAGACTGCTCTGGCTGCTGTAAAGATAGGCGCCCTTGTCCTCTTGATAGAACGTCTTGTGGACGAGTGGCCTGATCACCGCCAGGCGCTCGCTGCAACGCCTGACCTCATCGGTGCGACCGATGCCTGCGGCAAAGTCTTGCAACTGCTGCCACAGCAACACGCGGTATGAATTGTTGAAAAACTCGCGTTCATCCTTCTTGTCCATGTTGAACCCCTGGCCAGCTGTCGCCGCGGGACGCGCCCAGTCGCCAATGAACATCCAGGCCTCCTCACGCTTGGTCGGCGTAAAGGAACGCAGAATGTCATCGCGGGTTTTGGTCTCGATGAAATCGACAAACTTTCTGAGTTTATCATTCATCTGCTCGACCGTACCTTTGTCCCCATAATAGAGATGCATCCGCCGGACCAGCTCGGACGCCTGTCCTCCCCACGCCGGACCGCCGCCGTGATCTTCAAAAGCTGGAGCCGTATGCGTGAACCATCCGTCTTCACGCTGGGCATCGCTATAGTCACGTATCCACTTTCTCAAATTGGCGTCACACGTGAAGTTATACAGATATCCGGAAAGATGCGCGCCACCGTCGCCATAGGCCGATTTCTCACGTGCCTCGCCGGTGCCAAGGGCCAGACACGGATTCTGGGTACGCAGCGTGTAGCGCGTAATTTCGTTGATCCGGTTAAACAACTCGTTCGAACATTTAAATGAACCTGCAGATACAAGGTCTGGCTCGATCATCATGGCTTCCGCATCGCTCACAGTAGGTTTATTAGTAAGCCCCGCAATGACGGCATATCGAAAACTGTGGAAATTGAATTTCGAACAGAACGTTTCAGTCCCCTTCCCGGCGCTGA
>Ga0247841_10011717_pt1 | contig 11592 bp, 10 predicted proteins | sample LaCruzMarch2015__2_FD_192410 | JGI IMG/M metagenome (GOLD analysis project Ga0247841, IMG submission 192410) | Freshwater microbial communities from meromictic Lake La Cruz, Castile-La Mancha, Spain - LaCruzMarch2015_18m | ecosystem: Environmental > Aquatic > Freshwater > Lake | place: Spain...
AAAGAGGACTTTACCACAAAGCCCTTTCCGAGGAATTTGCCAATGGTTTTGGCCTTAGTTGGTGACTCTACGATAACGAGTGAGGACATAAAATATTAGGTATTGCCTTATTTTAGCCCATTTTTGGACTTTTGTCAATTTTAGGCCAAAAGTGTATATTTCATCCCCCCAAGATTGCGTATTTTGGACTGTATTTCCATTAGAGTAAGGGTGCTACTGACCAATTGCCCTGGCAGGCCGGTTTGCTTGATGATTTCATCAATATGTTTGGGCTCCCGGGAGAGTGCGGCGATAATTTCTGCTTCTTGAGGGGTTTGTGACAAAGGCAGTTGGGCGGCTACGAGTTTTTGTAAATTTTGCAGATTTAATGCCTCAATGATATCTTCCGGACTAGTAATGATACGGGCGCCAAATTTTAATAAATTATTTCCACCCATTCCGACATGGGAAATAATCGGATGGGGGACAGCCATGACTTCGCGGTTGTAATCTAGAGCTACACGGGCAGTGATGAGGGCACCGGATTCTTCGGGTGCTTCAATTACGAGTGTACCGAGAGACAATCCGGCGACAATGCGATTGCGGGCGGGAAAAGAATATTTAGTGGGAGTAAATCCTGGTGGGTATTCGGAAATGACCGCGCCGCCATTTTTAATTATTTCTTCGGCAATTGGCGCGTTGTTGGCGGGCGCTATGTGATTTTTGTCTACACCGCCTCCCAGAACTGCGACGGTAATTCCACCGGCGCGCAAGGTGGCTTTGTGAGCAATGCAATCAATACCAAACGCCAGACCACTCACAATTACCACACCATGACGGGCGAGTGGTTCTACGAGCTTTTCACAGGCGATTTTTCCATATTCGGTGTGGCGACGGGTGCCTACAACGGCGAGTGTTGGTAAATCTTGTTTAGGTAAAGTGCCGCGAATAAATAAAGTAATTGGCGGATCAGATATTTGTGTTAATAATTTTGGGTAATTTGGTTCACCTAAAGAAACTGTGGTAATTTCTTCTTTATATAAACGCTCGGTAATTTTGTCAGTAGGATTTTGTTCGCGCCAGTGGATAAATTCACTAGCAATTTCTTCTTCTAACCCAGCGGCGATCATTTCTGGTAATTCCGCTTCCCACAAATTTTTTAAATCAGAAAAATACGCCGCTAATTTTTTATAGCGAGCGTATGTGATTTTGGGGAAGTGGGTGAGTGAGGCGCTGTATTGGGACATTTTATTTATTTTGTTTTTTAGATCGGGGTATAATATATTTTTTGCGCTAATGTTCGGCCTCGGAAATTTATGGCGTCGCCTTCACTTTTTGGCCAAAATCGCTACGCTAGGTTGGCCAAAATCCTTCGGAACGTTCAGGCTTGCCTACAAATTTTACCTCGGCCTCACAGCGCGCTCAAAATATATTATACCCCGATCATTTTAGTTAGCATTTGTGCGCTGGTATGTTTTGAGCGACTTTGACGAGTGGCCGGGCATGGTTCTACGCGTAAGCGTGGCGAGGCCGCGAAGTCACGTAGTGAGCGAGCGCGCAGGGCGAGCGAACGGCGATCAAAGTATACCAGCGCACAAATGTCTACGCAATCAAAATTTTTATTTCTTTTAACACATTTTCAATCACTTCGTTCAAAATTTTTATTTCTGCTTTAGAAAATTTATCTAATACAAAATTAGCGGTGTCATCAATTTTTCTGTCTGTTTTGATGCCTATGCGAATACGAGTAAAATTTTGTGTGCCTAAGTGAGTAATAATGGAAATTACGCCATTATGGCCGGCTGGGCCGCGATTGGTTTGAATTTTATATTCGCATAGCGGGATGTCTTTATCATCATGGACGACAATAACATCTGTTGGCTTAATTTTATAAAAATCGCAGAGCGCGCGTACGGCCACACCAGATTCGTTCATGAAGGTTTGTGGTTTGGCCAGCACTACATCTTTGCCATTAATTTTTGTTTTTACACACAGTGCGTTGGCTTTTTTGTTTTCTTTCCAATCGCTAGTTAATTTATCTAATACCAAAAACCCGACATTGTGTCGTGTGGTTTCGTATTTTTTTCCTGGATTGCCGAGGCCTACAACTAATTTCATACGTTCAAAAATAATTAAATAAATTTAATTATTTCACTCATTCATTTCGCATATGGAAATATTTTATCACAATCTTGACAAAATGCCAATTTGAATGAAAACGCCCAGCTATAAGCTGGGCGTTTCTATCTGTGCCGGCCATTAGGCCGGCAATGGCAACTTCGGCGCCTCTGGTCGGCGGGTGTTCTGATTGGCGATGTAATTACGGATTTGAAACTCATTGATGCCGATAGTGGAGGCAAAGTATCCCCGCGACCAGAGTGAGCCTGCTGGAATTTTGTTGTGGCATTTCTTCTTTAGCCAGTTGGACGACTTACCTTTGAGCATTTGCAGAGTGTAGGATATGGAGAACTTAGGCGGAATAACGACGTAAAGGTGAATGTGCTCGTCGCCGACATGCCAAGAGATTATTCTTAATCCCTTCCATTTGGCGATGGTCTTGAATATTCTCCTTAGTTCTTGTTTAATATGGATGTCGGTTAGTATCTTGCCGCGATACTTGGTGCACCACACCAAGTGATACTGACAGGTGTAGGTACAGTGGTCCAAATTATATAGTCTTTGTATGATTGTGGACATAAAATCACCTCCTTTCTGTGAAGGTGATTTTATTATACCAAGAGTTACACTCTAAATGGACACGCCGGCTAAAGCCGGCGGTTTTTGAAGAAACAAAAATACCTCGCAAAAAGCGAGGTATTTTTATACTTGCTAGCGAGTCCGTAGCGCCAATTTATTGGCATTACGGACGAGTGACGCAAGTTCAAGAAATGCCATGGCATTTCTTATAATTCCTAGCGAGCCCACAGGCGCGAACTTGTTTGCATATGTGGCGAGCGACGGAATTTCAAGCGATGTCACGCGCCGTGACATCGCTTATATTTTACTCCACAATAGTTTAAAGAGTTGTTTTTGGAATTGAGCAATGAGAGCACTTTCAATAATCAAAGCTGTTTCAGTGTTATAATCAATAAAAGCGATTTTATCAACATAGATTATCTGGGTAATATCATATAAAAACAAATCATATTTAGCTGGCACAACCTTGACAATCCGCCCCAAACGCTCGGCTTTAATTTTTCTGGTCATCTCATTGGTAATAATAAAACGCTCCACCTCCATTTTATCGCGAAAACGGTCAATATACTCCTTGGGCACATAGGTTTTGTGGGCGCGATAATGTTTCGGTGATTCATATCGATACAAAATATCTCCCTTTTTACAGGTAGCTAAAATATCCTCATACACATGGACGATCCCTTTACGTCCAGTAAAGAATTTAATAACTGGACGACTGTTGCTCTGGCTATATGCTCGCATTAATTCCGGTAAGGCGCTATCAAAACTTTGACTAAAATCACCGAACATCTTTTTTAATTGCGACGGCGACTCCGCTATATAAACTTTTCTTTTGCCTTTCCATGATTCGGCGATTAAATTTTTTTCCAATAGTCCTGGTAAAAATTTATAAACAATCGGACGATGTAATCCGGTTTGCTGACTAATATCAGATACTTGCGCTGAACCTAATTCTAAAAGGGTTAAATATATTTTGCTTTCATACTTATTTAATCCTAATCCAGTGAGTAATTCACTATTTTTCATAAAATTGTAATAAATTATTACACTATTTTTAGTATACATTTTTGGCTATAATTAGTCAAATTTATTAAAAATATAATCCCCATGCAACAAAAAATGTAATTTTTTAAGACAAAATAAATAAAATACCGTATAGTAAAATCAGTACTAAAGCTCTTTGACAACACAAACAAGAAAGGAGAATTACCATGACTTATCCACTAAATTTAGTGATAATCCGCCATGGGGAGTCTGAAGGTAATGTTGCTAATGATTTTTCACGGAAAGGTGATAATCACTGCTTCACACCTGAACATCTTTCCCGCCACAGTCATTGGTGGCGGCTATCTGATCGGGGCATTACTCAGGTCAAACTGACTGGAGATTGGCTCCGGCAGAATCATTTTGATCACTTTGATCATTATCTGACTTCGACTCAGGCACGTGCCATTGAGACCGCTGCTTATCTAAATTTCACCAAATCAAATTGGCAGTTGGAATATGATTGGCGCGAACGTGATGCTGGCGACTTTGATGTGATGACTGAAGACGAACGCCAATTGCGTTATCCGGAATACTTCAAACTTTATGAACGCGAACGTTTCTTTCTCCCCCACCCAAACGGCGAGTCAACCGCTGATGTAACTTCTCGTCTTCAGCGTCGTCTTATCCCTCTTCTATCCCAGACCTGGACCAACAAAAATGTCATTATGGTCGGCCATGGTGACACCATCCGCGCTTTACGGATCATCATTGAGAATATTGCCCCTCACGTCTTTAACAGCCTTATGACCAGCAAAGATCCATACCTCAAAACTGAAAATTGCCAGATCATCCACTACACCCGCATCAACCCTGCCAATCTCAAAGATGTTCGCGCTGAGCCCACCTGGGTCAGATCACTTTGCCCTAGCAACCCCAAAACTCCGCATTATGACTGGAAAGAAATAGTGCGGACGAAGTATACCAACGATGAACTGATGCAAATTGTGCAGCCATATCATCGGCTGGTGGCGTAGAAAGCAGTTCTTTACCCTAGCCCGCCAGTATCACTGGCGGTTTTTTTGTAAAAAAAATTCCCCGAGGCCATCTCGAGGAATTTTGAAATTAATTATTTTCTTCCACCACCACGGCGGTGCACAAACCATTTATCATCTTTTCTATACCACCAATCATCTGGGTGAGTAGCAAATAACATTTTGGCTATTTTCTTTCCCACTGGTGTTTTTAAACGTTTGTAAGCAAGCTTCGCCCAAGATAATGCTTTTACATTTCCTTTAGTTTGTTCGTCGCGCAATGTCGCAATCCATTCCAACTGATCGGCATCGCGAGTCAACTTAGCTTCTAGTGTTTTTCTATCTTCAAATTCGTTAAATAAATTAGCCACCTCTTTGCCGAATGGTATGCTGTCAGCAATGTCTTTTAGAGCTCTCATCTCCGCTGTACTACCATATTTCTGATGAACATAATTCAAATCCGAAGTGCGACCCTCACCCAAATCATGGGTCAAACACATCATAATAATTTTATATTTGTTGGCTTTAGGAACCAAATGACTTAACGCCAAACCAATTAAAGTAGTACGCAAAACATGTTCAGCCACACTTTGTTTGCCAGTCCCCAAAAACCACAAACCGGAACGCGGAGTTTTGTTTAAAATTCCACACTCATAAATATATTTAGCAATCTGTTTTAGTTCTTTATTGTTTAGCATATGACAATTTTAAAATTGGAACATGTTTAATACAAAACCTTATAGTGTAGTTGAACAGTATCGTCGTTTAGTTTTTTGCTTTCCAGCAATTTTAATTCAAATTCAAAATCTGAATCAGCAAATATTTTAATACCTTTACCAAAAATAAGTGGCTCAACATCGATAAATATTTCATCGATCAATTTTTCTCTAATAAACGAAGTGTTTAATGCCCCACCACCTGCAAGGAAAGCAATTGCAAAACCTTTTGTTTCTAACATTTGCAAAACTTCTTTAGGCGACTTATTTGTAAATTCAACCTTCTCGCCCCATTTATTTTCTATAATTTCTTTGGTCATTACTATGTTAAAGGCTTCTGGAAAAGGAAAATAACCATAACTATTTGCCGCAACAAAAGTATTTTTGCCCATGATAATATTTCTGGCTTCTTTGCTGTGATTAAAAAACCCTTCGAGATCTTCGTTCGATGTCCACTCAGAATTTCCGTCTGATTTCGCTATGTAACCATTAATGGACGTGCCCATGTAAAGAATTGTTTTCATATTATTTAGTATCAGAGTTAATTGGCTATTTCAGAAATTTAAATTAATTTTTTTAATTTTCTATAACTAGTTTCGCAACGATTATTAAAATCAATATCAGTTATATGCAAACTGATTTCATCGCTGTAATTTTTGAGAAATATATTATGATCTAATAAAAATTTATCTAACTCGACAAGCGACTCTCCATATCCTTTTATTTTGTAAAGTTCGACCAAAAAACTTTTACTCAAATCAAGACTAATTATAAACCAGCGATAATTATTTTGCTTCAAAAGATCTCTTAGTGTTGGCCATTCTCTGTCAATGCTAACATCGCAAATAAAAGAAATTCCACTTTTGACAGTTTCTTTCAATCTTTTATTGCGCCTTTTGAGGTGTTCCTGTGAGTCAAATTTGCCTAAATCTTCCAAAACCTCGGTACGAAGCGCATCATTATTAAACACCGGCAAATTTAATTTGGTGCTTAAATAATTTGATATTGGCGTTTTAGAACTCCCTACCACTCCAGCAAAAGTAATACAGATTTTTTTGGACATAATATATAATGAGATATTATAATTTTACTATACTGCCAATCTTTTATCTAACTAACAATACTGCTCCAGCCAACTCAATGTTTCTTTAAACAAATTTTCTTCGGTGCCATCAAAATTAAAATTATGGTCGGCGTTTTTAATAATCGCCAATCCTTTTGGTTTATTGGCAGACTTAAAATATTTTTTACTACTTTCACCTAAGGCCCCATTACCAGCGCAAATAATTTTAATCGGTACTTTAATATTTTTTATAAGAGGAGCACAATTTATAGTACTCGAAAAATCAAACATTTTTTTGCCAATTATTACATCAAAATCCCAGCGTAAACGATAACCGCCAAGTTCTTTCACAAAACGTGTGTTCTTTAAAACATTTTTAACATCATAAGTTGGATCCCAAAGTACCACCCCGTCAAATTTTTTCTTTGGCGATAAAAGCACGGTTGGCCCGCCATAACTATGACCTACTACAAAAATTTTGTTAGCGCCATGTTTTCTACAATAATCAATTACACAATCTAGATCTTGAGCATGAGTCAAAAGCGAACACTCCCCCATTTGACGCGCATCTTTTGGCCAATAATATAAATTAAAACGCAGAGAAGAAAATCCGTTTTTTTCAAAAAACCGCGCGCCATTAAAAAAAATGTGTTCATTCATTGATCCGGTCAAACCGTGTACAAAAATAATAAGCGGCTTACTAAGCGAGCCGCGTTGAGTGGCATATACAAACTTTTTAGTGCCAGGAATTTTAATTTTTAATTCCTTTTCCATATTAAGAAGATGAAATTTGTCGGGGTTAATTGGCTATTTCAGAAATTTTAGTTCTGTAAATTTAGACTACAATGTATTCATTTTACAAATACACGCCTAAAACTAGACAGAAGTACTTATGTAAAATATATAATGCAAGTACATAAAAAACACATCAAACCTCTATTTGTGAGGGTCTAATGGCGACTGAGTGCATAGTATCTCCACCTTTTTCATAAATTTCTCTTTCTTCTAATTCAAATTTAACTCCAATTGACCTACCCCATGCATCCAAATGCCTCAAAATAAGTTTATAACTTGAAACCTCTCTAGCTTCTGCTCGTATAGGTATAAATTTACCCTTTTTAATATAATTTTCTTGGTATAACCTAATAAACTCATTTATGAGTTCTGCCCCCGCTCCTTTTTTAGCTTCAGGTAATTTTGCAATATCCATAATATAAATACAGGATTCTTGTTTGTCTTTTTCACTTCCATCATGACTATAACCATAAACACCTTCATAGGCGACTAAATACGCCTGCATTTGTTGATCTGTTGAAATATATTTTAGACTCATATTTGGCCTATGTTTTGTGGCGTTATTAATATCTTTAGCAATTAACGCATTCTCCATCTCAGAAATACCTTGCTTTAAAGTTGTGCCCTCGTAAACTTTACCTTCAATGTAGGCTGTTTCTAGTGAATCTTGGTAAGATAGATATTCAATTTGTGGATTCTGAATTGACATCATTTCTAATTTATCAATTCCAGTTATTTTAACATTTCTTTTAACAAAAAAAGAATCTGTCGGCTCCGCAAGATGTAATACACTAACTGATTCACTATATTTATCTGAATACGCTACAGGTGATTCGGGTAAATAAGTATTTACTTCACGTTGACCATTTGTTAAATCATACCTACATCTTCCAATCATAGACTTGCTCTGATTAAGATGTTGATCTTTTCCAAATTTAGTAGTATATTCTCTCAAAAAATCATGGTACAAACCAGCTAAGAGTTGAGCGTATTCTGGGGTTTGATAGTTATTAGCAATCTCCACACTATCACAAGCAATATAGGAATCTTCTTTGTGTAAAACATCCTGAGGAAATAGATCAGCGACGTCTATCTCTCTTGACTTAATCTCATTAAAACGCGCAATAATATTAGCAATTGGTGTTTTTATGTCTTTATCTTTAGTAATAACACTTTGTGCAATTGTTCTATATTCACCCCTTTCTGTTTTCCTTTGCACTGTCATAAGGGCGCAAATCGGATTGTAAGTATAAAGGGTATTTTTTCCGTCACCAAAAGGCATACAGCATTGCGTATCGCTTCCAGCGACAACACCATCAGGATCGGATTTCAAATTTATTTTCATCTTATATTGCGTTGTATTAACTGTTTTGGCATATCCAAATTCTCCAAAATAAACAGCATCCTTGATATTTTGCTGAATAATATCAGACAATACCATTTCTTCAACTTTCTCTCCACGCGCTATTTTTTGTAATATTTCGACAGCCATTTGTCTTGTGTGTAAGGACTGCCCTGGAGATAACTGAGTTTCAAGAATATTTATAATTTGACTAAAAAGTTTCTTTTTGTTTTTTACCCCCTTTGATTCACGGCCTAGGGTTTCTGGCATAATCACTGCCAATGATTTTTGTAAAAATTCTTGATACTGTTTTCCATCATTTGGATTTGAAGCCATTTCATAATTTATTTCTAAAGGTTGCCATGCTTGAATTTTATCTAAAGCCCCATCAACCAGGGCGTCCCTCAATTCTACAGGGGAAAGATCCAAATTAGGTATATTCACGTAATTAGTTGGTTTTTTCAAATTATGCAATTCGTGCGGAGTATGCGATGACTCGAGCTCAAAAAAAGAATACGGATCGTTCCAAAACAACTTCACCGAGTGAGTGTCGGTCACACTAGGATGAAATAACAATGTGGAAATATACTGTTTTAATTTTTGATTCTTTTCTCGGGCTAATTCGTCTAACAATTCTCGTCGCTCTAAAAGCGTTGTGAGTTCTCTATATTGCATCAACATCTTCCAACTTTGGAAAATGTCCTGACGTTTTTTTAAACCATCCAAAAGCTTACTAAGCTGTGGAATACCTTCAATATTTCGTGCCTCATCTAACACACCTTCAATATTCGGGTTAAAACCATGCGCCACATTATTAAGAATCTGGAAAGGTGTGCTATTGTTTTCTGCATATGTACCTGTGTCCATTGCCACTTGTTGTAAAATATTATAATAAAAATTATTTGAATCTAATCCTGAATTCTTTTGTAATTCTAAAACTCTATCAAAACCAAATAATGCATCGTGTCTATAGCCGCTCTTGGCAAATACTAACATTCGACTATAACCGAACACAGCCGCGCCACGTTCAAAATTTTTGTTAATCTCGGCATCTTGCCAATCTTGTCCTTTTTCTTTTAATGCTAGGTATATCTCTTTGCAATGGTCTTCACAAGCGAGAGAAAATTCGCTAACTCGTTTTGTCTTCGCTAAAGCGTTTAAGTCGCTAAAAGTCAGCGCTGCGAGATGACCGTCCGCAATAGTTTTAAAATCTTCTTCTTCCAGAGTAATAGACTCATTGTGAGATAATAAATCAAGTATTGGATCCTTATATTTTTCAAAATTATTTCCGCCTAGTCGCTCAGCTAGTGTTTTGAAAAAATTTTCGAAAAGTGGTTTACCGTAATTACGCGCCAAAACAACAAGATGATTGCCTTTTAGCAATATATTTGGAAAATCCTCATTCAAAATTTCTAGATTTAACATTATTTCGTTAATAATATAATGATTTGGAGGCAAATTCTCAATCGCTACATAAATATCATCTCGTGTAATACCATCGAACGCCAAGACTATCGGATATGCTTCTTTTGGACATATTGAAGTCAAACGAGCATAAACCACCCTAGACAATCTTTCAAATTTAACTATGCGCTCGGCCAGTTTTTCTGCACCTCCATGCTCAATAATTTTTATTGCAAAATCGTTATCTAACCTTATAAGTAATTTAGGGGCAAAATCAATTAATATACCAAAATTCTTGTCTTTAAAAAGTTTTTCTATAAGTACATTTCTATCTATATTGTCTCCAAATTTATCCGCCCACTGTGCTAACAATTCTGGTCTTTGTACCAGCATGTTATCAAAAAATTCCTTAGGAATATATTTACCCCACACTAAAGCTATCTCTCCTAAGTGTGTTGCTATTATTTCAAACCCGGTGTTATTCTTATCAACTGTTGAGGCCAAAATTTTACTTAATATTATTTTGGCATCAACGCAGTAAAAACTACGTGCATTCTGTAACACGACCCAACTATAACCTTGATCGATCAGTTTGTCTGCAATTTCTTCATAATACCGCGAATCAATATACTGTAAATTTCTAGCCAACGTATCTTCTAACCTATATTTAAAACATAGATCAATTAACTCTTGGGAAGATAGGCCTATTTTTTCTCGGTATTGAATTAATACCTCTGGCTTTCTATTAGCGTGTTGTTTTAATACACCTTGTATTGCTTCATTTTTATCGATAGAAGGGAATTTATCAATATATGGTATAACCGCCGACCAATCAAAATATTCACCAAAATGATTACGGTAAGCTTTTCCCAGGATCTCTTTTTCTGAAAAATACGGAAACTTGGCTTTATTCGCGGCAAAATCAGAAAAATTTAATTTTCCACTATCCACTATTAATTTATGTAACAATTGATCTGTAATTTTACCAAAAGCATTTATGATATTATGATAAGCCCAAACTTCAGGTACTTCATTGTTTACAAGATATGCTGAAAGGGCATCAGCAACATTTTTTTGAAAATAAGAAGGAAGCGGGCCAAATTCGTCCATCTGAGAAAGGGCCTCGTATGGTTCTTTTTCAAGCCATCGTTTAAAGATCTGATTTCTTAAACCTTGGGGTATTTTATTCAATTTCTTTGATAGTGGGTGTTCGGTATCTTTCGAGCTATGTTCCGATCCTCCCACAAAAAAAGAGTCTATTATTTCATCAATTTTTTTATTAGTCACTTCAACACTTTCATCTTTATCCTCTAACTGTTCTTCATAATCAGCCAAACCATCCTTTATCGCTCGTTGCTGGATAGACCTAGGCAACGTGAATTTTTCCAAATTATTTGCCATATTACTAATATATTTATTCCTTATAAACAAATAAACACGACTCTACTTAGTTTATTTTTATTGGGTAATGACTAACTCTGCCACCAGCACTTTTCATTTCGAGTATATAAATATTGGCTTAAATGGCATAATTGGACAATAACTAACTTTGCCACCAATTTATGCCAAATATTTGCC
>Ga0247841_10011718_pt1 | contig 11592 bp, 12 predicted proteins | sample LaCruzMarch2015__2_FD_192410 | JGI IMG/M metagenome (GOLD analysis project Ga0247841, IMG submission 192410) | Freshwater microbial communities from meromictic Lake La Cruz, Castile-La Mancha, Spain - LaCruzMarch2015_18m | ecosystem: Environmental > Aquatic > Freshwater > Lake | place: Spain...
TTGACTATAAATCGTACATATCGATATTTGCCAATATATTGTTTGAATTGCTTTTAATATTTTCTTTTGTTCTTTTTGTTTTAATTTTAATTAAGTTATTTTTGTTTTGGAGAAAGATTCATAGTAAGCAACTAATTTTAGAAATATCACCATTAAGAAAAACTGAACAAATTCCTTATACTACTCAAGAACTTTTTTCCTTGATTCACGGACTAGCTAAACAAAGATCTTTTTTTCAAAGAATAATCGGTGAAAGAAAAAACTATTCCTTTGAAATCGTATCTTCTAAAGAAAAAGGAATCAGGTATTTAATTAGAGTTAACGAAGAAGATGCTTCTATTATTAAACATGAACTTTTAGCTTATCTTTCAGGAACAACTATAAAAGAAGTCGACGATTATATAGAAATAAAAGAAAATTTAAAAAATTTAACCATTGTTGAATTCAAATTAGCTAATCATTTTTCTTTACCTCTTAAAGGTCAAAATTCTTTAGAAGATAACGATCCAATAGCTTATATAACCGGAGCAATGACAAAATTGGAAGCAAATGAATTTATTTCTTTTCAATTAGTGACAACTCCCTTACAAAAATCATTAGTTAAAGATATTGATAGTATTACTAGTCTTATTTATAACCATAGGGAATTGTCTTTTAACTTGAGATATTTAAAGGCGGGATATTTAGTAAAAAATATTTTTAAACTTTTTCTGCTGTTAATCATTAATATAGTATTTTTACCAATTGGATTATTAATTTTTGTTTTTACTGAAGGAAGAGAAGGCCCTTTTATTTCTTCACTTCTAGGGAATGGGCAAAAGAAAACGGATAATATTTATCAGCAAGAGTTAGAGACACAAATTAAAGGTAAACTTGACCAACCATTGTTTATCAGCACCATTAGATTGTTGGTAATTAGTCCATCTAAAAAAACCAGACAATTAAGAGTAAAAGGGATGTTGGCTTCTTTAGAATCTTTTTCTAATTTGAATTATCAAAGTTTAAGAAAAAAAAGACAATTTGATTTTTCCTTTATAAAACTCTTTAATTTATTTCTCTTTAGAAATAGAATTCATAGACTTTTTAATAAATCTTTTCTGTCGGTGACTGAAGTAGCTGATATTTATCATTTACCTTTTACTAGTACTACTAAGACTGAGAATTTGGTAAAGCAACAAAGCAAAGAATTAGCTCCACCTTTATCTTTAAAACAATCTGGAAAATTAGATGTTTATTTTGGTCAGAATAATTATGGAGGAGTAATGACTAAAATTGGATTGAATGCTGATGAAAGAAGACGGCATATGTATATTATTGGAGCGACTGGGGTGGGTAAGTCAACTTTATTATTATCGATGATTAAACAAGATATTGATAACAATAAAGGCATAGCGGTACTTGACCCTCATGGAGATTTAATTGAAAAAATATTGAATGTGATTCCTGGCGAAAGAATAAATGAGGTCATTTATTTCAACCCTGATGATATCGCTAATCCAATGGCAATTAATCTTTTAGAGTTAACTCCTGGTTTATCTGAAGATGATAGTTTAAAAGAAAAAGAATTTATTGCCGAAAGTATAATTTCTTTGTTCCATAAAATATATTCAGATAAATTTTCTGGGCCAAGAATGGAATATATTTTAAGAAACACAATTTATACTGCTTTTATGGTTCCTAATTGTACTTTGTTTACAGTTTATAAATTATTAACTAATACTCCTTATCAAAAAAGTATTACTAATTTTTTAGATGATGAAAATTTAAGTGATTTTTGGAAATTTGAATTTGGCAAAGCCGGTGATTTTCAAAAAGTCCAAATGATTTCGCCAATTACTAATAAGATTGGACGTTTTCTTTTTTCGCCAACAGTTAAAAGAATATTGGAACAACCAAAATCTTCAATTAATTTTGATGAGATTATGGACTCAGGAAAAATACTTTTAGCTAATCTGTCAAAAGGAAAATTAGGTGAAGATAGCTCAGAGTTGTTTGGGGTAATGCTGATGACTAAAATTCAATTGGCGGCTTTAAAAAGAGCCAGAAAAGAAGAAAAAGAGCGCCGGGATTTTTATCTCTATGTGGATGAATTTCAAAACTTTGCCACGCCTTCTTTTGCTCAAATTTTATCAGAGGCTAGAAAATATAAATTGAATGCTATTTTGGCTCATCAAACTACCTCTCAAATAGAAGATAAAACATTAATCAATATTACTTTGGCCAATACTGGAACAGTAATTTGTTTCAGAACGGCCAATCCAGAAGATGAAAAATTATTGTTGCCACAATTTTACCCTTATGTAGTTCAAGGAGAAATTGCTAGCCTACCGTCTTTTCATTTTTATACCAAAATTAATGCCTTGACTTCTGAAGAGCCATTTTCAGGAGAAACAGTACCGGTTAATTTTTCGGTTGATAAAGAAAAAGTAAAAGAAGTAGTTGAGGCGTCAAGAAAAAATTATGCGGTGGCTTACAAAAAGCAGGTAATAAAAAATAAAAGTAAAATGATTAAAAATCCAATTAAGGATATTAGTTCAAAGGATCTTTTTGTTAAAAAATGATTTAAATAATTATCCCCGCCCTCGGGGACAATTAAAATTTAATTTATGACTAAGGTTGGGAAATTAAATTTTTATTTATATCCTCTTCCTTATATATAAATAAGAAGAATAAAAAATATATGAAAATAAATAATACAACTCCTAAACAAATAGAAATAATTCTTTTACTCTATAAATTCCGCTTTATTAATACTAATCAAATCCAAACATTACTCCATCATAAAGATAATCGACGCATCAAATCCTGGCTTAAAGATCTTAATGATAAAAAAATAATCTTTCGTATCTACTCTAAAAAAATTGGTGAAAATACAAAACCAGCTATATATTGTCTAAATTCAGGGAGTAAAAAAATACTTCAAGATCATAAAGAAATTAACCCAATCTTTCTTAATCGAGTTTATAAAGAAAAAAATAGATCAAAAGAATTTGTTGATCATTCATTATTTATCACTTCTCTTTATCTTTATTTTTTAAAACTAGCTGAGACCAATAATTCAAAATTTGAGTTTTTAACTAAAACAACTTCGTTAATTTTATTTACTGATGCTTGTATAAATATAAATAATAAAAAATATTTAATTGAAATCTGGGATAAAAAAGAAGCAGATTTTATTCTCAGAAAAAGAACAAAACAATTAATTAATCATTTTGTTTATGGTGATTTTCCAAAAAAAAATGATGAAAATTTTCCAATCATTCTTTTAATTTGTTTTAATGAAAAAGCAAAAATATATTTGAACTCTTTTATTACTCAAACTTTAAACGAAGAAGGAAACTTCCCTCTTAATTTTTTGATATCTAGTCTAGAAATAATAAAAAATGAGGGTTTGGAAAATATTAAATGGCAAGCTTTAAACTAAATTTGCCGTTGCTGTGAACAACGGCAAATATTAATCCCTTCTTTTTATCTGCGTTTCCAGTAATGATTGAGTTCTTTTTGACCTTCTTTGGTCTGTCTAAATTCCCAAAATAGACGGGCACCTTTATCACTTAGTAATGGGATAAACTCGGGTAGTTTATCAGCTTTAATTTTTCTAAATTCCTGAAGTCTTAAATCAACTGTATAACCTTTAAATATTGGTAAGACTCTGATCATATTTTCCCCTTATTAATTTCACTAATCTGGCTAAAAGGTTTGGAGGTAAAATAAAGATCTCGTTCAATACCTAAGCCCAAAGGCCCTCGAAGGCTTTCTAATTCGGTGAGGGAAAAATAACCCCATTCATCATTACAATCCCCAAAGATGGAAACATAACCAAAGAAATTCTTTGATTGAGGATCGTATTCGGTAGCATACCAAGTCCAGGCCCCGGTCGGATTAAAGAACTTAGCAATAACAATTGGATCCTTGACCTCTTCTTGACTACCAATTTTATTAAATCTTTCTATCAACTCTTTTGTTAAAAGTTTCATTTTTTCTCCTTTTTATAATTTTTAAATTTAGGCAGGTAGTGAAACCTGCCTGCCTAAATTAAAAGTCTTTAAAAAAGCGGGGTGAAATTTGGCAAGGGCGAACGAAGAGAAGTTTATTGGAGCGAAGCGGAAACCCTTGCTAAATGAGGGGCAAGACCCCTTTACTGAGTTCTAAAACGAATCCGATCACTTGATTTAAAATCAGGTATAAGGAAATGAAATAAAATATCTAATTGACAATATAACAAAAAACATCTATATTTAAACTGTAAGTAAGCTTTAACCTTACTTGCAGTACAAATATGCAGAAAGGAAACTATTTAACAGATATTCTTAGATCACTAAAAACAGTATTAACTATTAACGATATAGCTTTAATTTGGAAAGATTCAAATTCGAAAGCAATTAAGTCTAGATTAAGTTATTATGCAAAAAACAAAGATCTTTTTCGTGTACGCCGTGGTATATATGTCAAAAATAAAGAATATTCTAAATTAGAATTAGCTACAAGAATATTTACTCCCTCATATGTTAGTTTTGAAACTGTTTTGGCAAAAGAAGGATTAATTTTCCAATATCAAACAAAAATCCAATTGGCTTCATATTTAAACCGTGAATTAAATATTGACGGGCAAATTTATTCTTACAAAAAGTTAAAAAAAACAATAATTACTAATTCAATTGGTGTTGAAAATATTAATGAAACATCTATTGCTTCTCCTGAACGAGCATTTTTAGATATTCTTTACACTAACAATAATTATCATTTTGATAATTTAAGATCACTTAATTGGGATAAAGTAATGTTGATATTGCCAATTTATAACAACAAAAGAATGTCAAAGATTGTTATGCAGTTATTTAAACAATCAAAAGTATGACAATAAATATTTCTACTCACAAAACAATATTATTTCAAATATTAAAGGATATTTATTCTAATGGTAAAATTTCTCCATTTTTGGGTTTTAAAGGTGGAACAGCAACTTTAATGTTTTACAATCTTGATCGTTTTTCGGTTGATATTGATTTAGATCTACTTGATGAAAGCAAGGAAGATTTGGTTTTTGAAGAAGTAATCGAAATTGTTAAAAAATATGGAAATCTAAAAGAATCTTACAAAAAAAGATTTAATTTATTTTGTCTTTTATCTTATGAAGAAAAGTCACACAATATTAAAGTTGAAATTAATAGACGTACTTATGGATCGAAATATGAAATAAAAACATATTTAGGAGTATCAATGTTGGTTATGGTTCAAGAAGATTTATTTGCTCATAAATTAATGGCTATGCATCAAAGAATTGGTAAAACTAGTCGAGATATTTATGATGTTTGGTTCTTTCTATCAAAAAGATTTCCTATCAATCAAGAAATTATTGAAAAAAGATCGGGAATGCCATTTTATCAGTTAGTTAAAAAATGTATTGAACAATTAGAAAAGTTTGATAATAAACATATACTTGATGGACTTGGTGAACTTTTAACACCAAGTCAAAAAGACTGGGTTAAAGCAAAATTAAAAGAAGAAACCATTAGTTTATTAAAATTAAGACTGGAAAATTAAATACATTAGCCCTTCGCCATAATAGGGGTAGATTTATCGAAACGAAGCGGAAACCCTTGCTAAATGAGGGGCAAGACCCCTTAATTAATAAGGTTTTATTTTTTATTATTTTATTTTTTTAATTCTGGTTTTAGCGATGGTGAGAGCGTGCAGAGCGACTGAGTCAAAATCGTTGTCTATATTTTTTGCTTCGCTTTTTTTATATTCATCAAAATTCTTTTTGGCTATTTCTATGGCCAATTCATGTGAGATTTTACCGGCATCTTTTAAAATATCTTTATTATTAATCTGCAAAAAGGCATTTAATTTATCTATCCAATCGTTCATATACATTGGTATTCTTTGTATTGCCTGTCCTTGGGCAAATACTAAATACTGCTCAACAAGGTTGTTTAAAACAAGAAGTTCCTGCTCACTTAAATAGTTTTTAGCAATAATAACTTCTTCTTTGGTTGGCTTGTGGCCACGGAAATTTACCAGACCGACATTTGGTTTTTTACTGTCTACTCTATTAGCAATTATTTCTGCCGCAGTATTTCCAGTGATAGCATAATGAACCTTGTTTTGAACTGTCTTAAAAAAGAGAATACTTCTTTCATCGGTTGGATCATAGTCAACACTAGTAGCATAAATATCAGTAATTTTCCGATAAAATCGTTTTTCGGAAGTACGAATATCGGTAATACGACGGGTTAATTCTTCAAAGTAATCAAATGGCAAATCGGGATTTTTTAATCTTTCGTCATCCATAACAAATCCTTTAACAATATATTCGCGTAATTGAAGAGTAGCCCATTGACGGAATGTGGTGGCAATAGAGCTCTTAATACGATAGCCGACGGAAATAATGAGATCAAGATTATAATGATCTATTTCTCGTTTTATCTCACGATTACCTTCTCTTTGAACTGTAAAGAATTTCTTTACAGTTGAAGTTTCCAATAATTCCTTTTCTTCAAAAATATTTTTAATATGCTGACTTATGTTTTGTTTGGTTGTTTGAAAAAGATCTGCCAAAGCATTTTGAGTAAGCCAGACAGTTTCATTTTCAAAACGAACATCAATTTTAGTCTCACCTGTTTCTGTTTTATAGATAATTATTTGCGACTTAGATGGGATATTATTGATAATAGTTTTAGCCATAATTAATATTAACCGAAGAAAAGACGAATGTAAATGGGTGGTCTTATTTTCCGCGAGTTCAAAATGGAAACTCTGATTAAATGATGGTGTAATCCCCTTTAATTAAAATTAAATAAACAACTATTTAATTTAAAATAGACCAGTTATTATTAAGTTCATGACTGAACAGCTGATATTATTTCAAAAACTTTATGACCTGGTAATACTTATGTATCCAATAATTAACCATATCCCTAAAAGTCATCGAATGGTTTTAGGAAAACATTTGGAAGATAATTGTCTTGTTTTGCTTTTATTAGTGATAAAAGCTAATAAAACAAGAGATGTGAACCGGAGGATATTACAAAATGAAATATCAGATAAATTAGACTCGTTAAGAATTTTAGTTCGATTAATAAAAGATTTAAAGTTTTTAAGTATTAATCAATATGCCTTATTATCGGAGAAACTAAATGAAATTAGTAAAATGGTTTATTGTTGGAGCAACATATAGTTGTTATTATTAAAATGGGGACAACTTAAAGCGCGGCTTTATCCGCGGTGGTAATTGGAACAATGGCGCTAATGCGGGTGCTTTTAACCTCAATTTGAATAATTCGCCGTCCAATCGTAACAATAACATCGGTTTTCGCTGTGCCAGCGATTTTAAAAAGCCAGAACGAGTAATATCTATCTACGGATTGATATTCGGGGTTTAATAAATCACAGAGCTGTGTCCATTCCGGTAAAAACTGGAAAAACACAAAACCTTTATCTCCGTTTTGAGTAAATCAAGACGGAGTTAATGGGTGTATTTTTAAAACAGACATGTTTGAAAAAATTTGTAGTTTTGAAAACTTATTAAGGTCTTATTACCTAGCCAGAAGAGGCAACCGTTGTAAAGAAGCAGCCGTTAAATTTAACTTTTATTTGGAGAGTAATTTATTTAAGATCCGTCAAGAATTACTAGACGAAAGCTTTATTACCAGCCCTTATAAACATTTTTTAGTGACTGAACCAAAATTACGACAAGTGTCGGCACCAGATTTTCGTGATCGGGTGGTTCAGCACGCCTTAGTATCAGTTATTGAACCGATATTTGAAGCAACTTTTATTAGTGATGACTATGCTTGTCGAGTTAATAAGGGAACTCATTATGCCTTAAATAGGGTTAAAAAGTTTTTACAAGCCAGTCATAGTTATTATGGAAAAGATAAAGATATTTATATTTTAAAATGTGATATTAAAAAGTTTTTTCCATCAATTTCGTGGGATGTTTTGTTAAACATTGTTAAAAGAAAAATTACTTGTCCAAAAACTTTTGATTTAATTAAAAAAATTATTACCACCCATAGGGTTTATGGTCAATTGGGAATACAACCAAAAAATACACAATTGGATTTTTTAAAAGAAGTAGTGAAAGAAGAACCGGTTTCAGTGGTCAATAGAAGAGGTTTACCAATTGGAAATTTAACTAGCCAATTATTTGCCAATGTTTATTTAAACGAATTAGATCAATTTGTAAAACATCAACTTAAAGAGAAATGGTATGGCCGATATATGGATGATTTTTTTATAATATCAGCCGATAAAGAACACCTAAAAACAGTGAAAGAACAGATTAATCAATTTGTGGTAGAAGCATTGAAAATGACTTTACATCCTAAAAAATCATGTATCCAAAAAAGTAATAACGGAATGTGTTTTGTTGGTTATCGAATTTTTTGGGATCATATTTTAATTCGGGGAAATACTTTATTGCGGATGCGAAAAAAATATCGGAAAAGAGTTATTAATTTTAAAAAAGGAAAAATATCTTTGAAAGAATTAATTAACACAGAAAATTCAATTAGAGGTCATTTAAAACACGCTAATGCTTATGGTTTGGCTAAAAAGATGTTTGGAAAATAAATTCAGAGATATTTTTAAATATCAGTGGCCACAACAATCTCTTTTCTATCAGAATATTGGGAAACAACGATTTTACATAAGTACCCTACTTATGTAAGGTATCAACTTACATAAGTTCAAATGATTACTTGACATATATGTGATTTTAGTATACATTTATGTATATTATGTTAACACAACAACAAGCTCAAAAATTTGCCCAAGAAAATCAAACCATAGTCGATAATGTTTTAAAAGAACATTATCAAATTTATATTTTAGATGAATTATATAAATCAAGTTTTGGAAATAATTTAGTTTTTAAAGGTGGAACAGCCCTAAAATTAGCTTATAATTCAATTAGATTTTCCGAAGATTTAGACTTTTCTATTTTAAATAATATTGATTATAATGACTTTAAAAAAACTATCGAGTCAACTGTTAATAAATTTTCTGGATCAAGGATTCAAGATATTTATGATAAATACAATACTCTTTATGCCAAAATAGTTTTTTCAATTGATTTTAAACCAATTCCAATTGGAATAAAAATTGAAATTAATAAAAACAAGGGTAAAATTGACTTTAAACATTCAGTTGGTTTGTTAAAAAGTTCGTTTAATAATATTGAAGTTGTGGCTAAAATATTTACATTGGAAGCTATTTTAAAAGATAAAATGGAAATACTAGAAAGTGGAGTTAGACGTCAACCTCGAGATTTGTTTGATGCTTGGTATATTTGCCAAAAATTGAATCAGAATTTTGAGATAAAAGATAAATATAAATATGGTAAAAAAGAGTTAATGGACGGTTTAAATCCTTTGTTACCAAAAACATATCAAAAAGTTATGGAATTATTTAAAATATGAAAAATATAGATTTAATCAATAAAATCAATCAATTAGGGATTGAAGTGTTCACTTCTCAGGATTTACGAAAACTTTTTCCAAATGATTTGAATATTAAAACTTCAATTAAACGTTTGGTTGATAGAGGAGCATTAATAAAAATTGCCAGAGGTATTTATAAATTAACTGAAAAGACGATAGATTTGGAAAAATTAAGCACTCAAATGTATAGCCCTAGTTATATTAGTTTTGAAAATGCTTTATCAAAATATGGGGTAATTAACCAAGGTGTTTATAAAATTACCTTAGCAACCACAAGACATTCAAAAAAAATGGAATTATCGGATATTTTATGTGAATATGTTCAAATAAAACCATCCCTCTTTTTTGGATTTAATTTAGTTAAAAATGTTTATCTGGCTGAGGTTGAAAAAGCTTTTTTAGATGAAATTTATTTAATTGCTTTGGGCAAAAGAATTATTAACACCACCGAATGGAATGTTAAAAATTTAGATAGAAAAAAAATTCGAGAGTATGTCAAAAGTTTTCCAGCCAGTGTTAAAAAATTAGCTGAAGAAATTTTATCTAGGTTATAAGATGGTTGTTGGTTTACCAAAACTTTTTTCGGAATTTTTGAATTTAGCCATTGTCCTAAAAGTTGAAAAATAAGTCACCGGCTGTCTTTAAATGATTTTTGACAGTTAAAATTATGTTAAAATATGTTATTAATTTGAGAATATTTTAAGTATGAAAATAAGTAGAAAATTACCAAAGTGTGTTGAAAATGTGTTATGGTCTTATAATATTAATGAAATTAATATTCTGACACATAAAAAATTAATTATTGCCCAGGTGCTTAATTTTGGAACAATAGAAGCGACAAATTGGCTTTTTAAAACATACAGTATTAATGAAATATATCAAATGGCTCAACAAATTCCTTTGGGTCAGTGGGAAAAAAAATCCTTGGCACTTTGGTCACTTTATTTAGGGATAAAACCGATTAATAAATCAGAAAAAGTATTAAATGGATAAAAAAATTTATTGGGATATTTTAGATCAGAAACGAAGTGAAATTTTACCTCTTTTGTCTAATTTTAAGGATGATTTTTATTTAGCCGGAGGTACTGCTTTGGCACTTCAACTTGGTCATCGTGATAGTATTGATTTTGATTTTTTTTCAACTAATTCTTTTTCAACAGAAGAACTTTTTTATAAAATTAAGAGAATTTTTACTGGTCACCAAATTGTAAAAGTTCAGGAGGCAAAAGATACTTTGACTTTAATTATTGATCAAAGTATTAAATTAAGTTTTTTTGGTTATCAATATGAATTAATGAAACCATTGATTGATGAAAATTTCTTAAAAATGGCCTCAATTGAAGATATTGCTTGTATGAAAATGTCGGCCATAATTAGTCGTTCAGTTTTGAAAGACTATGTCGATCTTTATTTTATTTTTCATCAATTCAAATTAGCCACATTACTTAATTTGACTAATAAAAAATTTCCCGCAATCGATAGTAATTTGGTGTTAAAAAGTTTGGTTTATTTTGAAGATATTGAAAAGGAACCAATCATTTTTAAACATAATCAGGAAGTTAGTTTTGAGCTAATAAAAAAATATCTTTTGGAGACTGTAAAAAAATATCTCGATAAAAACAGGTAATAGTTTTGTTCATATTAATGAGTGGTGATTTTTAGTAACTGGTGTTTGTGGAGCATTAACAGAAAGTCCTGATGATGATGTACCTACTGGCGAAAATTAAAACAGAAAATGGTTAAAAAAAGTAATTAGTCCGTGACATTTTGTCACGGACTGAAATTAGAGGCTTCTGATTTGAGACAAATAGAAATTATTTTAAAAAACAAGCAAAACTACTTTTAAATAAGTCGTTAATTTTTCTTGCTTATTGTATATATTTTTACTATTATTAAAATATGAATTTTGTTATATTTATTTTTACTAGCGATTGTTGTGATTTGTAATCATAATGGAGCAGTATTTATGATTAAATGAGACAAATAGCTAAAAAAATTAAAAATTATCTTCTTGCTCCCCGATTTTCTTTTAATCGAATTCAGCTAAATCTGTTGACAATTATTTTGTTGTGGATGGGAGTGGTAGGCGGGTCTTATTTCACTTTAAATAAAATTATTAAATCCAAAGCTATCAACGACACTAATA
>Ga0247841_10011720_pt1 | contig 11591 bp, 8 predicted proteins | sample LaCruzMarch2015__2_FD_192410 | JGI IMG/M metagenome (GOLD analysis project Ga0247841, IMG submission 192410) | Freshwater microbial communities from meromictic Lake La Cruz, Castile-La Mancha, Spain - LaCruzMarch2015_18m | ecosystem: Environmental > Aquatic > Freshwater > Lake | place: Spain...
CTTGCAGGAGGCCCTCGGTGTCGACGTCGTGGGCATCCGTAACCATTTACTGCGGTTTTCGTTTCCGGAAACCTGGCTGGCCCAGGAAGCCGCCGGGTTCAAGTATGATGCCACCTTCGGATATCCCGATCAGCTCGGCCCGCGCGATGGCCGCATGTTTCCCTTCCTCTCCTCCACCTTCTCGCCAACCTCTTCTTCAAAACTAACAACCAACGACCAACGACCAACCACCAACCACCAACCACCATCCCTCCTCGTCCTCCCGCTCACCGTTATGGATGTCACCCTGTTCCGGAGTCTGGGGTTGACCGGCCAGCAGGCGCTGGATGCGGCCTGGGGTGCCATTACCCCTGTGATCGAGGCAGGCGGTCTGGTCTCCCTGTTATGGCATAACAACTACTTCAACGAGCCCGAATACCGCGATTGGCAGTGGGTATACGAACAACTTTTGTCCAGGCTCGCAGCCCTGAAACCCTGGTGCGGAACGGGGAAGGAGATTGTTGGTTGTTGGTCGTGAGTTGTTGGTTGTTGAGTAAGGCTTTAATAATGATATTTTAGAAGAAATCAATCAACAACGAGCGACCAACAACCAACAACGAACAATTCCTGTAAGAACGAACGATGATTCCACTGTTCTCCATTTTGATTCTCGCAAGCTTCGCGGCGGTATTTCTTCTCAGCAAGTGCCTCTTCCTTGCCCCATATCGACCGGGCTGGTTGATGCTGCTGGCCAATCTGGCCTATGAAGTCGCTGAACGGAAGTTGCATTGTGGGCGCAACCTGCTTGACGCCATCCTGTTTCCGCTATTGGTCGCGGGGTTCGTGTTGTCGGCAGGCCCCCTTCTGGCGGCCGGAATGGCAATCCTTCTTGCTGGTGCCTGGGTGAGTGCTCTACTGGTGGAGGCAAAAAGCCGTTCTGGAATTTCCGCGCGGCAGTATGCCCCTCTCAAGGGGAAGGTGCCGGTGCCGATTCCCAGACTCATTGTGACGATTCGGGGACCTGTCCTGGAGCGGAGCCAGGATGGCTATGAACTTGGCGACTGGCCGGAGGGACTGGAGCAGGACTTCGAGGTCATGGTGCTGAACCCGGGCCCTATCCATCCTCAACTCCCCCTGCTTATCACGATTTCCACTTCCAACGACCCTATCGCGCTGTCTATCACCGGCAACGACCAGGGCCCGTGTCCTGAGCCCGGCGAAATCGTCGTAAGGCGTTTCCAACTCAAGGCGGCCAGGCGCGGGACCGGCGGGGAGGTGCTCATTCGTGTTGTCCATGGGGACTTCTCCTATCAGCGCCGTCTCCGCATGGGGGAAATTACCAGCCCGGACTCCCTGATCCAGTCGGCGGTCATCCAGCGCTGGAAGCACGGGGCCAATGCCGCCTTTGTCTGGCGCGGGGACCAGGATCTGTATGATCCCGCCACATTCCAGTCTGAAGAGGGGTTGCGAGTGTCGCTCGGATTGGCCCGCCGGTTCCGAATGCCCTCCAGTCTCATGCTTTCAGCGCGACTCAGTCTTGTCCAGGAGGAGCACCGGGCTTTCTGCAATCACTACGGATGGGATCGCAAAACAGGGGACATCCCCGGGTTTATCCGTTTCCTCCGGGATGAAATTGACAAGGCCCCGGAGCAGGAATGGCCCACCGGGACGGAACGTCCGTTTTCGGCCGAAATAGGCAACCACCTCTTTCTTCACTACGGAACCCATGCGGCGGCTGACGCTTCAAACGGCTGGAAAAGTCATGCCCGCACCGGTGAAGGACGATACCCCTGGTTGAGCCAGTATCCGGCCGATTCCTTTGTTGAACAGCGCGACAATGCCGTGAAAGCCAGCCAGGTCCTGCAGTCAACCATCGGTGTCAAGCCCGTCAGTTACACGATTCCCAGCGACATCTGGGATGCCAGCACCGCCCGGGCGATGGAGGCGGCAGGACTGGAGGTGGGCTCCGAGACCGATGCCCCGAAATCGGCAAAGCTGCTTTGCCTTCCCGCGCCTCACCATCCTCAGGGGTGCGAGCGGTTTGTGGAGCTGACGCGCATGCATCCGCGCGATCCCGAAAATGCCTGTCAATTGGCGATGCTCAAGTACTGGGTCGGGGCGGCACGGCGCTCCCGGCGGGCTTTCGTTTTCCTGGCGCATCATCACCTGGCTCTTTACCAGGGGAACATCTGCTGCAGCCTGACCGAGGAACTCCTGCGTCATGTGTTGGCTGATCAGGATGGCGATGTCTTTGTGGGCACCTTGACAGCCGTTGGCCGTTACTGGCGGGATGTGCTGAGCGAACGCACCCGTTGCATACACCTTACCGTCGAGCAGAACCGGATCATTCTAACCAACACGGGGACTCGCGATTTGAATGCGTTACCCTTGGCGATAACACTGACCGGCGGCCACAGACACATGAGATTGGTCTCTTTGCCAGCAGGGTTATCTTTAACCGTTAATTGTTCATCAACCAACGACTAACGACAATCAACCAACGACCAACAATGAACAACCAACAACCAACAACCAACAATACTGTCCTCCTTCTTGGAGCGGATGAAAACGAATGCCTACCGATTCTGGCGAGCCTGCACCGGCATGGTGTTCCCGTTACCGCCGCGGCGCCAAGACGGTTGAGCATGGGGCATTTCTCGCGGTTTCCGGCCAAACGGCTGATCTCCCCGGATCCCAACAAGGAGCCGGAGCTTTTTGTCAATTGGGTTGAACAGACCGTTAAGGGGGGCCAGTATGCGGTGACCCTGGTATGTGGTGAAACCGCCACCTGGCTGCTGGCAAGTGCCCGTACTCGGCTGGAACCTTATACGCGAATTCCTCTTGTAGATGTCTCGCGGTTCTATATCTGCCGTGATAAGTCGAAGACGATGAAGGAGGCGGAACGGCTGGGCATTCCGATCCCCAGGACGTATTACCCGGACGATGTGGGGATCGAAGCCGTTGCGCGGGCCATTCCGGCCTATCCCGTGGTGCTGAAGCCCTGCATCAGCAACGGGGCGCGCGGCATCAGCTACCCGAAGGACGCGGCTGAGTTGACCGCTCTCTATCATGCCACCCGAGCGGAGTATAAAAGTTGCATTGTCCAGGAATTCATCCCTCATTCCGGCATGCAATACAAGGCCGAGATCCTGCTGGATGCCAATCAGGATATCCTTGCCGGCGGAGTCTATGACAAGCCGCGTTTTTATCCTCCCACCGGCGGATCCAGCACGCTGAATTCCACGGTGGATCGCCAGGATATCCTGGATCTTGGAATCCGCTATCTCCAGGGCATCGGCTGGTATGGGATGGGCGACTGCGATTTCATTGTGGATCCCCGCGACAACACCCCGAAGTTGATGGAGGTGAACCCCCGATTTACCCGGAGCATCAAGATCCTGGTCAGCGCTGGCCTTGATTTCCCGTACCTGCTTTACCGCCTGGCCCTCGGGTTGCCCGTGGACCCACAGTTCAATTATACGAAAGGGCTCTACCTGCGTTATTTCCTGAGCGATTGCGTCTGGTTCCTGCGCTCGCCCAACCGGTTCAAGGCCCGCCCCTCGTTCTTCTGGTTCTTTGGACGCAATCTGAAGGACGAAATCTTCTCCTGGGCCGATCCCGCCCCCTCGATTGCCTTCCTCATCGTCTACGTCTCGCGTCTGTTTAACAAAAAAACCCGACAATCCATGTTGAGAAGTCGATAGTCATTAATTGTTGGTCGCTAGTCGTTGATCGGCCAATAATCAACAATCAACAATCAACAACGAACGACCAACAACCAACAACTCATGCATCTCCTCTACATCCACCAGTTCTTCGCGGGGCCAGACGCGCCTGGACCGGCCCAGCCACGCAATCTGGTCCGGCTGCTTGCGGAGCGGGGGCATCATGTGGAAGTGGTTGCCTGTGATTTCAACGCCTACAATGAGCAGGATGAGCCTGAGGAGTCCTACACGACTCCGGCGGGCGGTGTCGTGCGGGTTCATCGCCTGCGCACGCCAAGGGGCCTGAGGGCGAGCCTGATCAGTCGCCTCCGGAGTTACGGGCGTTTTGCCTGGGCGGCTTATCGCTTCGGAAGGCGCATGCCGGCGCCGGATGTCGTGATGACCAGCATCCAGCCCTTGTTCGGCGGGTACGCCGCCTTGCGACTGGCTCGCCGGTGGGGAAAGCCCTTTTTGCTGGAGATCAGGGATTTATGGCCCGACGCCCTCATCGTCAAGAAAGCGATTGCCCCCTGGCAGGCGGCACCGCTCCAGGCCATGGCGAAGTCCCTGTATTTTGGAGCCGACCGCATCGTCTGCCTCACCCCGGGACTCAAGACGGAAATCCTCAAGAAAGGGGTTCCTGCCGACCGGGTGGACTTGTTCTCGAATGGATTTGAAGCCAGCACTTTCCAGTTAGAGCCCGGGACGAGGGAGCGGATCCGCCACCAGTACGGCTGGGACAACCAGTTTGTGGCGGTCTACACGGGAACCCATACTGAAGTCACCGCCATCGATGTGATCGTTCACGCGGCCGCCGCCCTGCGCGGGCGCCGTGATATCCGAATCGATCTGTTTGGCTCGGGTCAAAGCAAGGCCGGCGCCATGGCGTTGGCGAAAACCCTCGGACTGGACAACGTTCATTTCCATGATCCCGTCCCGAAATCAATGATCCCCTCGATCCTGTCGGGTGCCGATGCCGGGGTTATGACGCTGTTCCGGAGCCCGCTGATCCATATCTATTTTGAAAACAAGTTCATCGATTACATGGGGGCGCGCCTGCCGATCCTCGCCGCCATGGAAGGCGTGCAGGCTGAACTGATCACGCGTTGCGGTGCCGGGAAAGTGGTGCCCGCGTTCGATCACGAAGGGTTGGCGAAGACCATTGCGGATGCGGCTGATGACCCGGGGCGATGCCGGGAAATGGGTGCGGCCGGCTATCGTTTCATCAGCACCAGGATCGTCCAAGGGGAAATCCTGAACCGCTACGCCGATGTCCTTGAAGCCCTGGGGCGGGGAGAAGTCGACCAGGTTCCGACATGGGATCCGTTTGAGTAAAAGGTGAGTTGTTGGTCGTTGATTGTTAAGGTGGTTCATAGTTGACGGGAATTACGACTAACGACTAACGACAAACGACCAACAACCAACAAATCTTATGAATATCATTGTGGCATTACTGGGGTGCTTTCTTCTGGCGCTGGTCGGGACGGCGCGTCTTCTTTTCCTGGCGCGTGGGCGGGCTGGGTGGGTCATGTATCTGGCGAATGTGGTGTGGGAGACAGCTTCCAAGAAGCTGGGGATGGGCCGATCCCGTTTGGAAGCCGCGTCGGCGGCCCTGGGGCTGGCGCTTCTCCGGGCGGGCGGAATTCCGTGGATGGGCGTCATGATCGCCGGGGTGGCGCTATTGGTCATGGAGATTATGATCCGCCAGTGGGAGCGGAAACTTCTCGTAACCGCCTACGCCAGGCAAGGGGGGAGTGGACCTGCCCCAACTGCGGCTCCAAGGCTGATTTTGACCCTGGAGGCGCCTTTTGTCGAGCGGTTGCCCCGGTATCAACTTGGCACATTATGGGTGGGTGTCCCGTTCGACATTGAAGTGATTGTGGGAAACCATTCCGTCATTTCCGGTGACAAGCCGGTGCAACTCCGACTTTCCGCCCCGCCGGTCTGTTTCAACCACGGGGATGTGGAAATCGCCCTGGGACCGATTGCGGCGGGTGAGGTATCCCGCACCTCGTGGCGTCTGTGCCCCACGGCGCGAAGTGGCGGAGGCCGCCTGGAAATCACGCTGGAGTCCGGCGGTATCCGCGAGCGTTTCCTTGTCGGGTACGATGGATGTCAATCTGCCGCTGAAACCCGAATCGAGCAGGCCACCATCGGGCGATATCCAGGCGGCCGGCGCAGCGCGTTCGCCTGGCGCGGCGACATGGATCTGTACGATACTGTCACGATGCAGTCGATCGCGGGACTGGAAACCGCCCTGGGCCTTGCCGCCCGATACCGGTTCCCGCAAACGCTCTGCCTCTCCACCCGGCTATCGCTTGATGAGGCGGCCGCGCGGGAGTGGGCCGGGCACTATGGAGTTGACCGGGGCGCGTCCGAAATCCCTGAGTTTGCGCAATGGTTGCGGGAGAACGTCGAGCTGCGTCTTACTGGCGGTTACCCAACCTCGTCCTCCAGGAAGTTCCTGATGGAATTGGGGAACCACGGGCATCTGCATTATGATACCGCCACCTCCGCGTCACCTGAAAACGGCTGGCGTTCGCACGCGCGGATGGGGGCGGGGCGGTACCCATGGCTGGGCCCTGACACCTCTTCCTTCGGCGAACAGCGGGACAATGTCCTTGAGGCGCGGCGTTGGTGCGAAAGGGTCTGGGTCTTCGCGCCAAGATCCTGGGCCAAGCCGGGACGGTGCAATGACGGTGACACCGCGCGGGCCGTCGAGGCGGCAGGATGCGAGGTGTTGAGTGGTTCCGATATCCGGGCCCGTGACAACGTCCTGTATCAGCCCCCCCCGCACCATCCGGGGGGCACGAGTGCGGTGGAATTGACGACGCGTTATCCCTGTGATCCCCAGCATGGATATCACCTGGCGATGCTGCTGTTCTGGCTATCCCGCTCGCAACGCCTGGGCGTGCCGATGGTCTATATGTGCCACCAGCATATGAGGCAGTTTGAAGGACAGTCCTGTGTGCGCATCACGGAGTATTTGCTCCGGACCGTGCTGGCGGATTTCCATGGAGACTTCAAGGTCGACACCCTTTTCGGTGTCGGGAAATACTGGCGCGAAGTCTTGAGCGTGAAGACGAGACGGATCAGTCTGACATTGACAGGGACTCGGCTTGTGGTGGAAAACCGGAGCGATGTGGATTTCGAGATGATACCAGTGGATCTGGTTCTTGCCGGCGGAGGACGTTCCACGGTGTTGGTTTCCGTCCAGAGCGGCGCCAGTCGAACCGTTGACCTGGCGCCTTATTTGTCCGTTCATGAGGAAAAATAGCGATGCCGTTGGTTTGCACTATTGATGTTGAAGACTGGGCGCAGTCGACGCTGGATACGAATCTGCCGATCCTCGAGTATGCCGGCCGCAATATGGAGCACCTGCTCGATGTGCTGGCGCAGGAAAAGGCCAGGGCCACATGCTTCATCCTGGGGAAGTTCGCGGAAAAGTTTCCCGGCACCGTGAAACGGATTGCGGCGGAAGGGCATGAAGTCGCCTCGCACGGATATGGGCATGTGGATGTCTTCAGGCTTTCCCCGGCGGAATTCCGCGAGGATGTGCGACGCTCCAAGGCGCAACTTGAAGCCATGACGGGAATGCCGGTGAAGGGATATCGCGCGCCGGATTTCTCGATCGTGAAGGCATCGCTCTGGGCGCTGGATATCCTGGCTGAGGAGGGTTTCGTCTATGATGCCAGTGTCAATCCGGCCGGGCTCGCCCGCTTCGGGGTGCCGGACTGGCCTGCTCAGCCGGTCCGCCTGTCGCTGGCTTCCGGACGCAGTCTGGTTGAAGTGCCGGTGGCGACGCTTCCCGTTCTCGGGCGGCGGCTCCCGGTGGCGGGCGGCGGCTATCACAGGCTCCTGCCCTGGCCCCTGATCCGCCATGCCATCAACCAGCTGGTCTTGCGCAACCAGGTTTTTGTCGCGTATTGCCATCCCTATGAATTCGATCCGGATGAGTTTTCGCGCCTGCCGTTCCCGCTGCCTTTGAAAACGCGCCTGCATCAGGGACTGGGCCGCGGCGGTTTCGAGGCGAAGTTCCGTAAAATGCTACGGGGATTCAAACCTGTTCTGGCGCTCTCCCTGGCTGAAGGGACGAACTGGCCATCACACACGCCCGCTTTTTGACATGACCCCCTTGCCAACTCAGAGGTTCCTTGTGAAACGTCTATTTGACGTGTCAGCCGCCTTCGCGGGACTCATCCTGCTCGCTCCGGTCATGGCGCTGGTCGCGCTGGTCGTGCGCTTGACCTCGCCCGGGCCCGCCTTGTTCGTGCAAACCCGGATCGGACGGCATGGCCGCCCCTTCCGCTGTTTCAAGTTCCGGACCATGCGATCGGGGGGCGCTGAGCTGGGTACCATCACAACGGCCTCTGATTCGCGGATTACCCCGGCCGGAAGGATCCTGAGAAATTGGAAGCTCGATGAACTCCCGCAGCTCTGGAACGTGTTCACCGGACGCATGGCGTTTGTCGGACCACGCCCCGATGTGCCGGGTTATGCCGACCAGCTTCAGGGCGATGACCGGCAGGTGCTTGATTTGCTGCCGGGCATCACCGGCCCTGCAACCCTGTTGTTCCGCGATGAGGAGAAACTGCTGGCATTGGCAAGCGATCCCAAAGCCTTTAACGACCAGGTCATCTATCCCGAGAAACTCCGCATTAATCGCGAGTATTTAAGGACCGGCTCCTTCTGGCGCGACATCGGGTTCATTGTCGCCACGGTTGTTCCCGGGGTGACGAAGCGGACGGGCCTGGATCAACGCCTGGGATTGGATTACGAGGCGTTCTCCCAACGCATGAAGGACTCCCTCGTCGCCTCTAACGAAGCCTTTTAATTACTGAAAAATATACAGAATGCTCCTGCCGTCCAGAAGAAGGCAAACCGCGGATGAACGCAGAAGACGCTGATAAGATGTAATTTTGCGATGAACATGTTCTATCTGATTAAACATACCCTTGAATCGCTTTGCCAGCCGTTCACGCTCGGCATGCTGTTGCTGGTTGTCGGAACCCTGCTTCTAATGGCCAGGAGACATGTCAAGGCGGGCACAGGGGTGATCTCCTGCGGACTGCTGGTGCTGCTTCTATTCAGCTATCCACCAATGCCGGGGCTCTTATACAGATCCTTGTCCAGTCGTTACCAGCCCATCACCAAGGAGGTGCTGCGTGAAATGCCGGGGCATTCAGGTGAGGTGGTCTGGATTGCGGTCCTAAGCGGTGGGTTCTACACGAACGGGGCGACCACCGTCGGGGCACGGTTGAATGAGGCGTCCCTCATCCGTTTCGCTGAGGCGATCCGGATCTACCGCCAGATTCCCGAGGCAAAAATATTGTTCTCGGTCAGCGACATCAAATCGGACTTGGCTCAAAAAAGGCTCCTTGATCAGCTTGCCGGTACCTTCGGGTTGCCCCGCGATGATCTGGACTCCCTGGCCGGCGCCAAAACGACCCAGGACGAGGCGGGGATGTTCCGCGGACGCCTCGGCACCACTCCGTTTATCCTGGTGACTTCGGATTACCACATGCCCCGCGCCATGCTCTTGTTCAAGGGATCAGGCCTGAATCCGGTTCCCGCCCCCGTCGGTCAGTGCGGGCAGGGCGATCCCGAGCCGCGCTTTAATCCGTCCGGTCTTTTTCCGTCTGACTCCAGTCTCTCCACCAGCCACACCGTGATTCATGAGTACCTCGGAATTATCTGGGCGTGGGTCGCAAGATAGTTCATGGTTTATAGTTCATGGTGAATGGTTGATAGTAATCTGTTAATGGTTTATTGTCTTCCGACCAACAACCATGAACCAACAACCATGAACCATCAACCATCAACCCCTCACCACCGCCTATTCCTCTCTCCGCCCCACATGGGCGATACCGAACAACGGTTTGTCACGGAAGCCTTCGCTTCCAATTATATCGCGCCACTCGGGCCCATGGTGGATGCCTTTGAGAAGGAGTTTTCTGACTATACCGGAATTCCCCACTGCCTCGCCCTGTCAAGCGGTACGGCGGCCACGCATCTTGCACTCCGCCACCTCCTTCATCTTGCGATCAACAACCAACGATCCACAACCAACAAACCACTGGTTCTGGCTTCGACATTGACGTTTATCGGGAGTGTGACGCCTGCCGTGTTCGAGGGTTGTGACATTACCTTCATTGACTGTGATCGCGACAGCTGGAACATGGATCCCGCCCTGTTGGAGGAGGAGCTTGCTGACTGCAGGAAAGCGGGGCGGCTCCCGGTGGCGGTCATCCCCACCGACCTGTACGGCCAATGTTGCAATCTCCCCCGGATCAAGGCCGTCTGTGACCACTATCAGGTTCCCGTCATCTGTGACTCGGCTGAAGCCATGGGAGCAAGATATCAGGGGGGGGATAGTCGTTGGTCGTTGGTCGTTGGTCGTGAGTCGAATAATAACAACCAACAATCAACAACCAACAACCAACAACCAACAACCAACGACCAACGACTCTCCCATGCCGGGAACGACGCCTGGGCTTCTGTTTATTCCTTCAACGGGAACAAGATCATCACCACCTCGGGCGGGGGGATGCTGGCCTCTCATGACAAGGCGCTGATCGATCATGCCCGCAAGTTGTCGCAACAGGCGCGTGATCCGGCACCATGGTACGAGCACACGGAAATCGGCTACAACTACAGGTTAAGCAATATCCTCGCCGCCATCGGCCGGGGACAGCTCCAGGTCCTGGATGAACGGGTTCGGCGGCGGAGGGAAATCTTTGAGCAATATCAAACCCGGCTAGCCTCAGCGCCGGGCATCTCCCTGATGCCGGAGGCCCCCTATAACCGCGCCAACCGTTGGCTGACAGTCATCCTGATAGATCCGGTCGAGTTCGGAACCGACACCCATGCCGTGCGGCAAGCCTTGGAGCGGGAAAACATTGAGGCCCGTCCCGTGTGGAAACCCATGCACCTGCAGCCGGTTTTCAAAACCAGCAAAATCAGGGGTGGCAAGGTCAGTGAACACCTTTTTGAGCAAGGGCTCTGCCTGCCATCAGGCTCCGCGATGACCCATGCCGATGTGGATCGGGTGGTGCGGGTTCTGGGTCGTTAGTTGTTGGTCGTTTGTTGCTAGTTGTTGATGGTTGATTGGAAATTGTCTACTATGCCGGCCAAACAAAAAAACCAACAACCAACAACCAGCAACTAACGACCATGCTGAACCAGCTTACAAAACGAAATTTCTATCTGTTGTTGGCGGCGGACATCGCCGTTTTCGTGGTTTCCCTGGTTCTTTCCTACTTCGTTCGCTACACCTTCGACATTCCTCCTGCTGAATTCCGTCGCATTATCGAAATCCTGCCGTGGGTCATTGCGGTCAAGTGCCTGACCTTTATCGCCTTGAGCGTCTACCGGGGCATGTGGCGTTATACCAGCCTGCCGGACGCCATCAATCTGGCCAAGGCCTGTTTTCTCGCTTCCCTGATCATTATCACCGGCATCACGGTTTTTAACCGGTTCGAGGGATATCCCCGTTCCGTGTTTCTTGCCGACAGTATCTTCACCCTCTTTTTCTGCGGGGGCATCCGGCTCGGCATCCGGTTTTATTATTCCGGCAAGCGCGCGAGGCCCGGTAAGGCGGACGATAAGCCCCAGCACCATATCCGGGTCATCCTGATCGGGGCAGGGGATGCCGCCGACAAGATCATCAGGGAAGTTCAGGGGAATCCCTGGTCCGCTTATCAAATCGCCTGCTGTCTTGATGACGATACCACGAAACACCATTGCTCCCTCCTCGATATCCCCATTCGTGGCCCCATCAGCCGCCTGAGTCATTACGCCGAAGTCTTCAAGGCCTCCGAGGTGTTGATTGCCATGCCGTCGATTTCCGGGGATCGGATGCGGGCCATTGTCGGCATTTGCGAACAATCCGGCCTTCCGTTTAAAACC
>Ga0247841_10011721_pt1 | contig 11589 bp, 9 predicted proteins | sample LaCruzMarch2015__2_FD_192410 | JGI IMG/M metagenome (GOLD analysis project Ga0247841, IMG submission 192410) | Freshwater microbial communities from meromictic Lake La Cruz, Castile-La Mancha, Spain - LaCruzMarch2015_18m | ecosystem: Environmental > Aquatic > Freshwater > Lake | place: Spain...
GCGTTGTTAGTGGAACACCTTTTAATGCCTCTAATCCAACAAGTACTACTACTGTTTATACATTAACATCTATTACAGATGCAAACGGATGTGTGCGCACAACCGGTATTACAGGAGCTTCTGCAACAATAACGGTTCCTACCTGCAATGGAACCTGCCAGGTCTGCCAGTCAGGCGCTTGCCAGTCCACCCCATTAGTTAATAACGTACACTGTGAGGGCCAATGTACCGCGGCTGGGGGCACCGTTGTCGGTGATGGTTCTGGAAATAATATGTGCAAATTTGATCTCCCTGATTGCCCGTCCGGTTGGGCGCAATATCCGAGTCGCGGGACCGGTTCTCAGGATACGGGGTGGGGTTGGGGCACGATTGAGGTGCAGGGTCCGAATGTGTTCTGCTCATATGGTAGCTGCACAAGCTGCACAGCCGTGCCTCCCGCGCCTCATCCGTGGGGTGTGGGCCCAACACGGGGAATGTGCGGCTACGGATCTGGGGGCGGTTGTAGCTTGACTTTCTGCTATTCAGATTGGGGGCCTTACACCCAAATCGGTTGCTACTAAATTTGACTCAAAGCGTTCAAATTCTTGCCCAAGGGGTTAACCATTAATTAATCTGTAAATAAATTAATTTTACAGTAATGCATCATATAATATCTCAACCGGGTGATATGCCTTTCGCCCTGTTCCGTCAAATATCTGCTGCCTGCAACTGGTGCCGGGTGCAGCGATAATCGTTTCGCCGGCAGCTTTTCTTACTTCGGGAAAAAGTATCAGTTCGCCTACTTTCATTGATACTTCATAATGTTCTCTTTCGTAACCGAAAGCTCCTGCCATTCCGCAACAACCTGATTTGATCTCTTCAACCTCGTAATTGGCAGGTATTTCAAGCATTTTCTTTGTCGGTTCAGTTGATGCAAGAGATTTCTGATGGCAATGACCATGCAGTTTTATTTTTCTGCTTTCCGCTTTAAATAAGTTTTTGCTTATGTTTCCCTTTTCAAATTCGGAGGAAATAAATTCATCAATCATAAACGAACAGGATGCAATCTTACGTGAAGCGTCTCTGAGATGTTCGTCAACGAGTTCGGAATACTCATCGCGAAACGCAAGAATAGCAGAAGGTTCAATACCGAGCAACGGAAATTTATCACAGACGATGTCTTTAAGCATTTCAACATTTTTATTGGCAATCTTCTTTGCTTTTCGCAATAAACCTTTTGAAAGATACGTCCGGCCGCTTAATGTATGCTCCGGCAGTTCCACGCGATACCCCAGCTGCGTGAGCAGTTTCACAGCTTTGATTCCTATTTCCGTATCATTATAATCGGTGAACTCATCGGCAAACAAATATATTTTCCCTTTTGTTAATTTACTTTCATCTCTTTCAGTAACAAATTTTTTAAACCATGATCTAAATGTAGTCTTGTACAATACAGGGATATTGCGCTTTATAGCAAAGCCAAGAATTGTTTTCGCAATTCCTGAAAATAATTTGTTCGTCACAAAAAAATTGAATATAGCTGGGCAAATAGCGCCAATGCTGTTCGTTCGCGTGATATGTGCTGTCATTCTGGTGCGAAAAGGCAGTCTGTTCTCATCATAATAATGCTGCAAAAATTCCGCCTTGAACTTTGTGATATCTACATTCGACGGACATTCAGATTTACAGCCTTTGCAGGAAAGACAAAGATCCATTACTTCATAAATTTCTTTGTGATCGAATGGATTTTTATTGGGTGAGTTTGTCAGGAATTCCCTGAGAATATTGGCTCTTGCGCGCGTGGAATGAATCTCGTCTTTTGTGGCCATAAAGCTTGGGCACATAATACCACCGATAATATTCGATTTGCGGCAATCGGCAGAACCATTGCATTTCTCAACGGCTCTGAGTATTCCTTTGTCGTGAGAAAAATCAAACACAGTGGCAATTTCCTTAACAGGTTTTCCCGGTTCAAAGCGCAGGTTTGTATTCATGCGCGGAGTGTTTGTAATTTTACCCGGGTTGAAAATGCTTTCAGTATCCCACGTTTCTTTTATATGTTTTAAAAGTTCGTAATTAAGCTCGCCTATCATCAGCGGAATGAACTCTCCCCTAAGCCGTCCATCGCCATGTTCACCGCTCAGCGAGCCTTTATATTTTTTCACAAGCATCGCCGTTTCAAGCGCCACTGCGTGGAATAACTCAACATCAGCCGGGTCTTTCAGATTAAGAATAGGCTTGACATGTAGCTCGCCGGTAGCTATATGAGCATAGTAAACAACGCCTAATCCGTATTTGTCAAGCATTGCCTGAAGTTCTTTAATATAATCGGGCAGTACTTGAGGGCTTACAGCAGTGTCCTCGATTACTGAAACAGGTTTCCTGTCGCCCTGCATGTTGGAAAGCACGCCCAATCCGGCTTTGCGAAGCTCCCACACTTTTTCAATATCGGAACCATATACTATCGGAAAATGAAAACCATAACCTGCAGCACGCATATCTTCTTCCATTTTGCGTGCTTTTTCTACAATCACATCTTTTATATGTTCTGCAAATTCAACAATTAAAATAGCGCCGGGATCACCTTTCAGAAAGAACCTGTTCTTTTGCTGTGTGATATTCATTTTGGTGAGATCGAGTATAGCTTTATCCATCAGTTCAATGGAAACTGGCTCATGCTTGAGTGCGATCAGATTGGCATAGAGCGATTCTGTCACAGAATTAAGATGAACACATACCAGCGCTTTTTCTTTTGGCGGCAGTGGAACCAGGTTAAGTTTGATCTCGGTCATGAATGCTAATGTGCCTTCTGAACCGGCTATAAGTTTGCAGAAATTGAAAAGGGCACCACCTTTTTTGAATGGCTCGCAATCTAACAAAAGATCTATGGCATAGCCGGTATTTCTGCGTTTGAGTGATTTATCGGGATATTCTTTCAGTATCTCCCGCTGATTTACGGGTTCGCTTAATATTTCATGAATATTCCGGTATATCTTGTTTTCTAATGAATCGCCTGCTAATTTTATTTGAAATTCTTCTTTTGATAAAGGGGCGAATTCAACTTCACTGCCATCACTTAAAATTGCCTTAACAGAAATTGTATGATCCCTTGTACTGCCATATATCAGAGAATGTGCACCGCATGAATTATTTCCCACCATTCCACCTATCATACAACGCGAAGATGTGGATGTTTCTGGCCCAAAGAAAAGGCCTTTTGGTTTTAATAATTTATTCAATTCATCAGGAACAACACCGGGTTGCACACGCACCCAATGTTCCTGTTCATTAATCTCGAGTACCTGTGTCATGTATTTTGAAACATCCACAATAATGCCTCCGCCAACCACCTGTCCCGCTAATGAAGTTCCTGCAGTTCTTGGAATCAGTGATATTTTATGTTTTACTGCAAAGCCGACAATTTTTTTTATATCCTCTGTATTTTTCGGAAGAGCAGCAGCAACTGGCTTTTCACGGTATGCCGATGCATCTGTAGCATACATCAGCAGGTGGGCTTCATCAAAGTATAAATCTCCCTCAATAAACTTACTCAGTTCAACAAATTTATCTTTTTCTGTTTTCAGGCTCATATTATTTATTTGATGGCATCAAATTTAACTTAAATTGGTATAATATGACATGACAATAGTTTAATAAAAATTTCAAATAATTTATACAGAATAAAAAATGATTTATTTACTTTTGAAAAAAAATATTTACTTAAAAATTCAGCTATGTCAGAAAAAATATCAGATAAAATAGCTCCGGGAGCTGTTTCCGGAAAAGAACTTCAGGAAATTTTCCGCATTGCAAGAGAAAATGAGTTCGCGCTTCCTGCAGTAAATGTGGTAGGGACAAATTCCGTTAATGCAGTTATGGAAGCAGCCAAAGCTGTCAATTCACCTGTTATCATTCAATTTTCAAATGGGGGGGCGTTGTTCTATGCAGGAAAATCCGTTCCGAACGAAAATGAAAAAGGCGCTATAGCCGGCGCTATATCAGGAGCGGAACATATTCACAAAGTTGCAGGATTATATGGTATTCCAGTGATTATACACACTGACCATGCAGCAAAAAAATTGCTTCCCTGGGTTGACGGGCTGCTCGATGCCGGAGAAATTTATTTTAAGAAACACGGTAAGCCTTTATACAGTTCGCACATGCTCGACCTTTCCGAAGAACCGCTTGAGGAAAATATTGAGATATGCAAAAAGTATCTTGACAGGATGGATAAAATAGGTATGACGCTCGAAATTGAGCTTGGTGTTACCGGTGGCGAAGAAGATGGTGTCGACAACACAGGTGTTGATAATGCACGCCTTTACACACAGCCCGAACATGTTGCTTATGCTTATAAAGAACTTTTGAAAATCAGTCCGAATTTCACCATTGCTGCATCATTCGGAAATGTGCACGGAGTTTATAAACCGGGCAATGTTCATTTGCAACCAAAAATATTAAAGAATTCGCAGGATTATATTCAAAAGAAATTCAACACTCATGCAAAACCAGTAAACCTTGTATTTCATGGTGGTTCGGGTTCGGCTAAGGAAGAAATCAGAGAGGCTATTTCGTATGGTGTTATCAAAATGAATATTGACACCGACACACAATGGGCTTACTGGAGCGGTGTAATGAAGTATTACAAAAAAAATGAAGGCTACCTGCAAGGTCAGATAGGCAATCCGGAAGGCGAAGATAAACCGAATAAAAAATATTACGATCCGCGTGCATGGCTTCGCGATGGTGAAAAAGCTATTGTGGAAAGATTAAAAATCGCTTTTGAAGATTTAAATTGTTTGAACAAGTATTAAAATCTCATCAAATTAAAAAAGGGCAGTCTGCGAAGATTGCCCTTTTTTTATTGTATCACTCTATTTTGTTGATATTAGAGTGATTTGATTTCTGTAATCAGTTTCTGTAAGGTAGCTTTGGCATCACCAAAGAGCATCCTTGTTTTTGGATGGTGGAACAGGTCGTTTTCGATAGCGGCATAACCTTTTGCCATAGAGCGTTTCATCACGATGATGTTTTTTGCTTCCCATGCCTTAATCACCGGCATACCATAGATAGGGCTGCCGGGGTCAGTTTCAGCAGCGGGGTTCACTACATCGTTAGCGCCAATCACAATTAATACATCGGTATTGCCAACTTCATTGTTCACATCGTCCATTTCTACTAGTTTTTCGTAAGGAACGTCAGCTTCGGCAAGCAATACATTCATGTGACCGGGCATACGTCCTGCTACCGGATGAATACCGTATTTCACTTCCACGCCCTTGCTTTCGAGTAAAGTGTCCAAATCATGGCATAGATGCTGCGCTTGTGCAACAGCCAAACCGTATCCTGGAACAATATATACTTTCTGTGAATAGCTTAATAAAACAGAAGCATCGCTTAAGCTGATTTCCTTAACATTTTTATCACCTGCCTGTGCCGAACCCGCAGCGCTTCCGCCGAATGCGCCAATAATTACATTCATCAGCGAACGGTTCATGGCTTTACACATTAAAATAGTAAGGATAGTACCCGAAGAGCCGACAAGAATACCGCCGGTAAGCATAGCTTGGTTATTATACAAAAAACCGCCCATGGCTGCTGCAACACCTGTAAAGGAGTTCAACAGCGAAATAACAACTGGCATGTCGGCGCCGCCGATAGGCATTACGAAGGTAACGCCATAAATCAAAGCAGCTATCGCAAACAAATAAATCATGATATTGTTACCTGCAATTGGGGTCATTGTCATGATAAGGACTAAAGCAACGAGAAGCAGAACCAAAAAGCTGAGATTGATAATACGCAAAATGGGATGTTTGATATCGCCAATACGACCGTCAAGTTTGCCAAAAGCAATCATACTACCGGCAAATGAAACACCGCCAATCATAAGAGCTAACAGTATGGCTATGGCTTCGCCGTTAAACATGTTGGCAACACCTTCGGCGGCAAGCATATTCTGCATTTTTGGAAATTCCATCAATGCAATCAATGCAGCGCAAGCGCCACCCATACCATTGAATATAGAAACCATCTGTGGCATGGCGGTCATCTTTACCTTTTTAGAAGCATACCATCCGATAAATGTTCCGATAGCAAGCGCAATAAGAATCCAGGAAATATTACCAATTGATTGTCCATCTTTTTTATGGAAAAGAATGGTAAACAATATTGCAGCAGTCATACCGGCGGCAGCCCAAAGATTACCGGCGCGTGCGGTATCGGGGTGGCTTAGTTTCTTCAAACCGAGGATAAACAATATTGATGCAAGCAAATAGGAAATTTCCAATATTGAAATTTCTGATGAAAATATTTGTTCCATTATTCGTCCTCCTTATTTATTAGTTTTCTTAGTTTTCTTTTTCTTAAACATTTCGAGCATCCGGTCGGTAACCACGAAACCGCCTACTACGTTAAGCGTTCCAAGTATTACAGCAATGAACCCGAATACCAATGAAAGTGTTGCCTGAGCATGACCCATAACAATAATAGCCCCGATAATTACCACACCGTGTATGGCATTTGAGCCCGACATCAATGGGGTGTGCAATACAGCAGGTACGTGCGAGATCACTTCAATTCCAAGGAAAATTGACAATATAATTACAAATATTGCCTCTTTGTATTCCAGGAAAAATTTCAAAATTTCTTCCATGTTTTATGTATTTTATTTATTTATAAATGATTTGATTTTTTCATGAACTATTTCTTTGTTATGGGTAACGGCGGTTCCTTTAACAATATCATCCTCCCAGTTCAGATTCAGTCCGCCTTCCTTGTTAATCATGAGTTTTATGAAATTGATGACGTTTTTACCGAACATTTTGCTGGCATCTGAAGGCATATCCACAGCAAAGAATGAGTTACCTATGATTTTTACACCATTGTGAATCACAGTTTCGTTGTTTTTGGTTAGTTCACAGTTGCCGCCTGTCGATGCAGCGATGTCGATTATCACTGCGCCTGGTTTCATGGCTTCCACGGTTGCTGCCTTTATTAAAACGGGCGCCTTTTTACCCGGAATTTGAGCGGTACAAATCACAACATCTGATTTTACAGCATGATCGTGAATAGCCTGAGTCTGGCGTTGTTTGAACTCATCAGTTTGTTCAACGGCATAACCGCCGGCAGCTTTATCATCAATAGCACCTTCTACTTCCACAAATTTTCCACCCAAGCCCATAACTTCTTCCTTCACGGCAGCGCGAACATCGAATACTTCAACTACGGCTCCCAGTTTACGCGAAGTAGCCAGCGCCTGCAATCCTGCAACACCAGCTCCCATAATAAGCACTTTTGCAGGAGTTATTGTTCCTGCTGCTGTCATAAACATTGGAAAAAATTTAGGTAACGAATTAGCAGCAGTAAGTACTGCTTTGTAACCGGCAACTGTAGCCATTGAAGAAAGAATATCCATTGCCTGCGCACGGCTGGTGCGCGGGATAACGTCAAGGCTGAAGCTTGTAATGTTTTTAGTTGCTAATTCTTTGATCAATTCTGAGTTAAAGTAAGGATTGAGAACAGCAAGCAATACTTGACTTTCCTTGAATTTTGCCAGGTCTTCTTTCTCAGGAGGATTAATTTTTATTAAAAGCTGCGATTTGCTGATAACATTTTCTTTTGTGTCGATTTCTGCTCCTGCTTTTTTATAGTCATCGTCAAAAGCAAATGCACCCTCCCCTGCACCAGTTTCTACGATTACGTTAGCTTTTAAGCCCACTAAAGTTGCCACACTTTCAGGCAAAAGAGCGACTCTTTTTTCTTTTTCTTTCAAAAGTCCAATAATCATTTTTTTAAGTTTTAATTAATGATTTGATTAAATAACCATAAAAAATATTATGATCAGTGTTTTGTTTCATGAATTGATAATTATTATAAAATTGCCGATAAATGTATATTTTTTTATAAATAAAAATTTGAAAAAATAAAAAAATAAAAATACCGGAAAAATTTGGTAAGGAAAATAAAATTTTATAAAATACGAGGGTTAATATATGTTTTATCTGTATAATATGAAGCCTGTCTGCCCACGATTACATCGGGGCAGGCAACAGCAGGCTTGTTAGGAAATCCGTTTTAACAACTTTATGGACAGACACCAATTAGCAATGAATTTTGAGGAAAAATTCCAACGTTTACTGATGTTACCAGTTTGGTTTTCTTTTTTCCAGGAATGCGCGCATACCTTCTGCTCCTTCATTACCAAAGAGAGAGCCGAATTCTTTTGATTCAAGTTGGCTTCCGCTGCAGAAATCGGTAAGCATTCCTTCTCTGGTTACCTTTTTAATCTTTTTTACTGCTTTCGGTCCTTTGGAAGCAATTTTATTTGCAATAGCTATTGTCGCTGTCATTAGTTGATCCGGTTCAACAATTTTTTGAACCAATCCTATTCGCAGGGCTTCTTCTGCAGTGATCATATCAGCAGTGAACAGCAGGTAAAGCGCATTTGAAAGTCCGGTCAGTCTTGCCAGCCTTTGTGTAGCGGCATATCCTGGTATAAGCCCGAGATTAACTTCCGGCTGGCCAAATTTAGCTAAAGTGCTGGCAATGCGGAAATCGCAAGCCATAGCTAATTCGCAGCCTCCGCCTAAAGCAAAGCCATTAACAGCAGCGATAACGGGAATCTCAAGTTTTTCAAGGCTGCGGAATGTATTTTGTCCGACCTTTGAAAAGGCAGTGCCTTGTTCGGAATTCATATCAATCATTTCGGCGATATCGGCGCCTGCAACGAAAGCTTTTCCTTCTCCTGTTATGATCATTACTTTTACATCGTTTTTTTGTGATATAGATGCTATAAGATCATCCATTTCTGCAAAAAACCTTGAGTTTAGTGCATTCATAGCCTGAGGACGGCTGATAGTCACGATAGCTATTCCGTTCTGGATCTCTGGTTTTAAAATTTCATAATTCATAATTATTTAAAATTTAAGTTATTATAACAATAATTCTGTAAAAATCGGACATAACAAAGATATGTAAATAACTAATATGTTAAAGCTAAATATTAGTTTTTAGCCTGATTAATTCACAAATATTTAATTCAGGACTAAAGTTCTTTATTTATAGACTGTTTGCATAACCCCAGCCTTAAGGCTGGGGTTAATAAAAACCCAGTAACATCGGGCTTTAGCCCTGATTTGTGAATTATATAGGTTAGAGATATCATTAAAAAATATCTTTTATATATTTGCTTTAACTTGATAAAATCCAATACGTAATACAATGGAAGAAATTTTTAAAAAAATAAACAAACTGGCTGAAAAATACAAAGATTACACAGCCGGTAATCTTTCGAAATTAGTAAAGATCAAATCAACCAGCATGCATGAGAAAGATGTACAGTTTGAATTGAAGCGTCAGATGGAAGAAGCCGGCTTTGACGAAGTAAGAATTGACGGGCTTGGCAATGTGATTGGAAGAATAGGTAATGGCAAACGCATCCTCGCCATCGACGGTCACATGGACACGGTGGATGCAGGCAATATCGAAAACTGGAACTTCGACCCTTTTTCGGGTGAGGTAAAAGACGGTTATGTGCATGGTCGCGGAACCGTTGACCAGGAGGGCGGTCCTGCTGCTGCTGTGACCAGCGGAAAAATTTTAAAGGAGCTTGGCTTTAACCGTGATCTCACTGTTTATGTTGTTGGCAGTGTGATGGAGGAGGATTGCGATGGCTTGTGCTGGAAATATTTAGTTGAAGAAGAAAAGCTGAAACCCAATTTTGTGATCAGTACCGAACCTACAAATCTCAATATATACAGGGGGCACCGAGGTCGTATGGAGATTGTTGTAAAATTCAGAGGAGTGTCCTGTCATGGCAGCGCACCAGAAAGAGGCAAGAATGCAATATACATGGCAGCCCGCGCTGCACTTGAAATAGAAAAATTGAATGAAAAATTAAGATCAGATGAATTTTTGGGAAAGGGAACCGTTACTATTTCTGAAATAAAATCCGGAAGCCCTTCTTTATGCGCTGTTGCTGATTATGCGCAATTCCACTTAGACAGAAGATTAACATGGGGCGAAACAAAAGAGTCTGCTGTTGCCGAAATTGAAGAGATCGTTAAAGATATGGATGCAAAAGTTGAGGTATTGTATTACGAAGAAGAAGCATGGACAGGTTTAAAATATGGCATGCAAAAATATTATCCTACATGGAAAATTGAAGAAAATCATCCTGTTGTAGTTGCCGGTATTAAAGCTTTTGAGGGATTGTTCAATAAAAAACCTCTTGTTGACAAATGGACGTTTTCAACGAATGGCGTTACCATTAACGGATATTATAATATCCCATTAATTGGTTTTGGCCCCGGCAATGAAGTGCTTGCTCATGCACCAAACGAAAAAGTGCCTGTCAGCGATCTGGTTGCTGCATCAGCATTTTATGCAGCTTATGCTTATATGATATGACAAAATCAAAATACTTATCTTTGCAAATATTTTGACAAATGAAAAAGATATTATTGTCTGTAACAATACTTAGTATTGTATTTTTTATCAGTATACGGTTTGCTTCAGCCCAGGAAAAACAATATAAAGTGGGTTGTCTTGCCTTTTATAATACTGAAAACTTTTATGATACCATCAACGATCCTAAAACGAACGATGATGAATTTACGCCTGGAGGCAAGAGTAGCTGGACATCGAAACGATACTGGACAAAAGTTGATCATCTTTCCCGGGTTATTTCACAGATTGGTGATGAATTGGTGAAGGGCGGTCCTGTGCTCATGGGGCTTTCGGAAATTGAAAATGAACAGGTATTAAAAGATTTAGTGAATTCTCCTGCATTAAAACCTTCGAATTATGGCATCGTTCATTATGATTCGCCTGATAAAAGGGGTATTGATGTGAGCTTCATTTATCAGAAACAATATTTCACCGTTACAAGCAGCAAGCCTGTAAAACTGGCTATTCCCGAAAAACCTGATTGGAAAACGCGCGACCAGCTTGTTGTTGCCGGAAAATTTGATGGCGAATCATTATATATAATCGTTAATCACTGGCCTTCAAGAAGCGGTGGTGAGAAAAAAAGCGCTCCTCTCAGAATTGCTGCGGCAGATCTTTGCAAATCAATTGTTGATTCAATTCAAAAGATTGATTCCACTGCAAAAATCATTATCATGGGCGACCTGAACGACGACCCTACAAACAAAAGTATCGTAAAACACCTGAAAGCAAAAAGCGAAATAACTGAAACAGGGAAGAAAGATCTTTTCAATCCCATGTACAACATGTTTAAGAAAGAAGGCATTGGAAGCCTTGCATACCGCGACAACTGGAATCTCTTCGATCAGATTATCGTTTCAGGAACATTACTGGGTGATGATAAGTCGACCTATAAATTTTTTAAAGCAAAGATATTTAACAAGAATTTTCTTGTCCAAAAAGAAGGCGCTTTTGCCGGTTATCCTTATAGAACATCCGCCGGAGGTGTGTACCTTGGCGGTTATTCCGACCACTTCCCCGCGTATATTTTCTTAGTGAAAGATAGTAAATAAAAAAGGCTTCTGTTATAGACTGCACCCAAAAGTTTAGACAAATTTATAAATTAATTTTGATAATGATGAGCTCGGTATTCTATCGGGCTCATTCCATTTAGATTTAGTT
>Ga0247841_10011723_pt1 | contig 11587 bp, 15 predicted proteins | sample LaCruzMarch2015__2_FD_192410 | JGI IMG/M metagenome (GOLD analysis project Ga0247841, IMG submission 192410) | Freshwater microbial communities from meromictic Lake La Cruz, Castile-La Mancha, Spain - LaCruzMarch2015_18m | ecosystem: Environmental > Aquatic > Freshwater > Lake | place: Spain...
CACAACGGCCAGCATCGCCAGCACGACCATGGCAAAGAGTACGCAGAGGGAAGCCAGCATCGAGCCCAGAGAGACATACCTGGTGGTGAGGGCCACGATAATGCCCGCCGCCAGGCCCACCAGGGCCACCATCCAGTTGATTACCAGCAGGCCGCCGATGAAGCAGGCCACCCCTTTCCCGCCCTTGAAGCCGATATAGGCAGACCAGTTGTGCCCGACCATGACCATGATGGCAGCCACGCACTGGGCAGCCTGTATGTGGATATCATGTCCGGCCACTATAAAGGCGTCGTTGCCGATGATCAACATGCCGAGCCAGACAGCCAGCGCCGCCTTGCCCAGGTCCAACAGCGCAGTCAATATCCCCAGCTTTGTCCCCAGCGTGCGGAAGACGTTGGTGGCGCCTATATTTCCACTGCCGTGCTGCCTGATATCCACATGGGCCATCCTCTTGCTGATGATAAGCCCGAAGGGGATAGCGCCCAGCAGGTAGGCGATAACGGCTATGGCGAGGAATTTGAAGACTAAAATCACGAGACTTTTCCTCCGGATTTACTTTTCTTTTTAGAGCCCTTTTTAAATACAAGCTTGAGCGACGTCCCGTAGAAACCGAACGTCTGGCGCAGCTTGTTCTCCAGGTAGCGTTCATATGAAAAATGCACCAGCACCGGATCGTTTACTATGAATGTAAAGGTGGGCGGGTTGGCGCCGGCCTGGTAAGCCCGGTAGACCACCAGCCTCTTGGTGCCGTGCGGAGGCGGGGCGTGCGCAGCCACCGCTTCCTTGATCAGCCCGTCGATGACGTCGTCCGGCAACTGCTTCTGCCTTTCGTCCCACGCCTCCAGGGCAACGGGAATTATATTTTTAACACCGAGTCCGGTGAGCGCGGAAACAAACAATATGGGGGCGTGCGCCAGAAATTTCATGCGCTTGTCCACGGCAGCCACATAGTCGTCCCTTGTCTCAGGGTCCACCAGGTCCCATTTATTGATGACCAGCACGATGCCCTTGCAGGCTTCCTTGATGTAGCCGGCCACGTGCGTGTCCTGGGCCGTGATGAACTCCGTCGCGTCCATCACCAGCATGGCCACGTCGCAGCGGTTTATTGCGCGCAGGCTGCGTACCAGCCCATAGTACTCCAACCCTCTGCCCGCCTTGCCGCGCTTGCGTATGCCCGCCGTATCTATCAGCACCACTTCCCTGCCGCCGTACTTTACCACGGTATCCGTGGCGTCCCTGGTCGTGCCGGCCGTGGAGTCCACTATGGTCCTCTCCGACCCTGCAACTGCATTGACCAGCATGGACTTGCCCACGTTGGGCCGGCCCACTATGGCCAGCCCCGGCCTGCCGGCCAATTCAATTGTCTCAACCGGAGGAGGCAGCTTGGCGACAACGGCTTCCAGCAATTCATGGATGCCCCTGCCGTGGTGGGCGCTGATGGGCAGGGGCGCGCCCAGCCCGAGCTGGTAAAACTCCGCGATCGAGCTTTTCTGTTTCTCGGTTTCGGCCTTGTTGGCGGCCAGCACCACCTGTTTGCCCAGCTTGCGCAGTCCGTCGGCTATCTCATGGTCGGCAGCTATCAGGCCGTCCCTGACGTCAACCACGAAGATGATTAAATCGGATTCGGCAATGGCCGCTTCCACCTGTTTCTTCACCTTGCGTCCCATGGCGGAGCCCGGCACGGGCTCGAGCCCGCCCGTGTCGATGAGCGTAACCTCGTGGTCGAGCACGCTGACGTCCGCGAAAATGCGGTCCCGCGTGGTGCCCGGCAGGTCCTCCACTATTGCTATGGGGGCGCCGGCTATGCGGTTAAACAGCGTGGACTTGCCTACGTTGGGCCTGCCGACTATGCTGACTATCGGGTTCATTTGTGCACAACCATTCTAATTCAAATGTATGATATAACTTAATACGTAGTACTACGGAAACCGGCGTCCTGCTGGACCTATTTATAGAGCTCGGCCAGCAGCGTGCGCTGAAAATGCAGGCGGTTCTCCGCCTGATCGAAGATGACTGAGCGGTATTTATCGATGATGCCCACCTCAACCTCGTCGCCGTGGTGAGCGGGCAGCGGATGCATGACTATGGCGTCCTTCTTCGCGTATGAGAGCAGCTTTTCGTTGATCTGGTAATCATGGAAAGCGATACAGCGCTGCTCGTACTCCTCCTCCTGTCCCATGCTCGTCCACACGTCCGTGTAAACGATATCGGCATCTTTCGCCGCCATGGCAGGTTCTTCAAGCAGCATGATGTGGCTGTCGCTCTTCTGGGCATACTTATTGGCGACCAGCAGGATTTTATCCTGCAGGCTGTACTCCTGCGGAGATGCGATGAGAAAGTTGATGCCCACCATCGCACAGCCCAGCAGCAGCGAGCTTGCCACATTGTTGCCGTCGCCGATAAAGGCCAGGTTCAATCCCTTGAACTTGCCTTTGCGCTCGTAAATGGTGGTGAGGTCGGCCAGCGCCTGGCAGGGATGCTCGTAGTCCGAAAGCGCGTTGATCACAGGTATGCTGGCATACTCGGCCAGTGTCTCAAGCGTGTGGTGCGAAAAGGTGCGCGACACTATGCCCTGCACGTAGCGGCTGAGCACGTGGGCTACATCCGGTACCGACTCGCGCTTGCCCAGCCCGACCTCCTCGGGAGACATGTAGATGGCGTAGCCGCCGAGCTGGTGAATGGCCAGCTCAAAGCTCAGCCTGGTGCGCAGGGAGGGCTTTTCAAAAAGCAGCGCTATATTCTTGCCCGCCAGCACCTGCGGCCAGGATTCCTTCTTGGACTTGGCCGCCTTTTCTACGAGCTGCTGGACCTCATCCGGTGTGAGGTCGGAGACCGATAATATATCCCGTTTAGCCAATATACAGTCACTCCTTTACAAATAACCAGTATACCATAACAGGCGGCATCCGCCAGTATCCGCGGGAGTCTCAACAGCCGGTTTTGTGGCCAGGCACCGCAGGGCTATACTTATTGCAGGCAAGGCCTGACATATGGGTACACAATTTAATCAGCTGACACCGGATGAGGAGAGGGTGATCCTGCGCAAGGGCACCGAGCCGCCCTTCAGCGGCGAATACGACATGCTGTTCGAAGACGGCGTTTACGTCTGCCGCAGGTGCAATAAGCCGCTTTACCGGTCGTCCGATAAATTCCATTCGGGATGCGGCTGGCCGAGCTTCGACCAGGAGATAGCGGGAAGGGTTAAACACACGCCCGATGCGGACGGGCAAAGGACCGAGATCACCTGCGCCGCCTGCGGCGGCCACCTGGGCCATGTCTTCAGCGGTGAGCGCCTGACACCAAAGAACACCAGGCACTGCGTAAACTCCCTCTCGCTGCGCTTTGTGCCGGGCAAACAGCCGGGCTGAGGGACACCCGGCTCAGCGATTGTCTCGCACCAGGGCGTAAATCAGCGCATCGATGTTTTCACCGTCCTTGAAAACGCCTTTGACCATCCGCCCTTCCAGCTTGAATCCGACTTTTTCCAGGATGTGTCCCGACGTTGAGTTCCTGGCGAACACCAGCGCCTGCAGGCGTATGAGGTCCAGGTCGGCGAAGCCGAAGTCGACCATTCTTGACACCGCAGCCGTGGCGATGCCCTTGCCCCAGTAGGGCTCACCCAGCCAGTAGCCCAGCTCGGCCGAGTTCCTGAACAGGCCGTCGAGTAGTCTCAGGCCTATGCCGCCGATGGCCTCTTCGGCGGTGGCAATGGCAAAATTGGGAACCGGCTCAATGGTTGAGACGCCGATCCACTCCCGCGCATCAGTTTCCGTATAAGGATGCGGGAAACGGTCGTCCAGGTTGATCCAGATTTTGCGGTTGCCGGCATATTTGACCAGGGCGGCCACATCGCCGGGCGCCCAGTCCCTGATATAGTATTGCCCTATCCGGATGTTCATTAGCCCTCCCGCCTTCTGCTACGCGTTAACTCAAGAGCAACCGTATATAAAGTAGTCTATATTATATTCCAGTTTTGCTCAGCACTACAGGGCAGGTTAATGATCAGGCATGCGCTAACCACGAACTATCCATGACCGGGAACTTACGGGGTTGCCATAACAACTTGCCAGTAGGCCCATCCCCAGTCGTTTACCGCCTCCAGCCTGTACAGTTTGGTCTGTCCCGAAGGTACTGTGACCACTGCGCTGCCTGTTAAGTTAACAGGACCTATATCAGGCTGGATGACTACCTGTGTGGCATTTGACACGTCCCAGTTTAGTTGCCATGAAGTCCCTCCGAGATGGCTGGCGGTGAACCTGACAACAGGATTACTATCTGTAATTTGTGGCGGTGGCGCCGGCGCCGGCGATGAGACGATAATAATCGCAGATGATCTGATAGCTATACCGGTAGAGTTGGTGGCGCTTATAGTGTAAACAGTGGACCTGGCCGGAGAGACTGCCCTGCTCCCCGCAATATCAACCTGACCTATACCCTGGTCTATACTCACGGAGTTAGCTCCGGTAACATTCCACAACAGGGTTGATGTGCCACCGGCACTAATGGTTGATGGATTAGTGCTGAATACTATGATAACCGGAGGTGTTCCCACCGCCGGGGTAGTCGCTGATGGCGGTGTTTGAAATGTAATACAACCCGGGATGAGAATCAGTAATAACAACAGTGAGAGAGAAAGAACGACGATTTTTTTCAATGTAGTTACCTCCAAAAATATATTGCCTGCCTCATTGACAGGTCGTGTACTGTGTCGAATTCGATACTGCATCGTTGGGAGTCAAAACGTGGACTCGATAAGGACCTGAGGGCAATGCGCTCATTTCCACCGGTAATGTTACTTTTTGCATGCCGGCTGCAGGAAATGTGATATTCCAGGTATAACTGTATCCACCGCTATCGGCCGATTCCCAGATGTAAGTAACTATGCCGGGTCCATTGGTAGTGATATTAGCGTAAAGGTTGAAACAACCGGTGCGGTTTGATGGCTCAGTATTAGCTGTAACACCGGTCACCGCGAATGAGGCCGGAGACGGGGGTAGGGCCGCCGAGGTGACCGTAGTCATCGCTGAACTGGAAACGGTACCGGTTGAGTTGGTGGCGCTTATGGTATAAACAGTGGATGAAGCCGGTGAAATTAGCTTGATCCCGGCAGCATTAACCTGACCTATACCCTGGTCTATAATCACCGAGTTAGCCCCGGAAACATTCCACAACAGGATTGATGTGCCACCGGATTTAATCGTAGATGGGTTATTGCTGAAAACTTCAATGACCGGTGGCGCAGGATTTGGCGCCTGGATCATAAATGTTAAACAACCCGGCGTGACAATCAGCAATAGCAGCAGTGATAAAGAGAGCAAGACGATTTTTTTCAATATAGTTACCTCCGAAAATAAGTTCCCTGCGACATCAACTCGCCTTTGATGGCCGAGCTGAATACGTTAAGCGCTGGATTGGATTTGCTGCCGCCATAGGAGACGATTTTACGGCCCCCTACAGCAGCAGCCGGTTTTAGCTATGGCAAGAAGAGAAACTGCAGAACGCTTTAATTATTTACGTATTCTCTCTTCAAGAATAAACGTTACCTTCATCTGGACCCGGTATTCAGCGATTTGTCCTTTTTTACCGATGAAAACTTCCTGGTTCTGGATCCATGCTGATTGTACATGCGTAAGGGTTTTTTCAGCGCGGGCGATACCTAACTTGATGGCATCGTCGAAACTCTTTGTGGAAGATGCTTTGATTTCAGTTACACGTGCGATAGACATTTGTAAATTCTCCTTTTTAATTTTTTATTGATTGCGTTCAGTCCGATGAGATAGCCCACATAAATATTTGGAATATTAAAAAAGTCTAAATACTTTTCGTAGCAACCAGATGATGATGAAAATGACCCCGATGACAAGGGCTATATAGACCAGCCCGCCCAAAGAGGGGAGAGCCACCAGGCCCAACAACCATAAAACCAAGAGAATGATACCGATAACCAATAAGATATTCATAGAGACCTCCTTTTTAATACACTGTTAAGTTGAAATCCTTGTTAATAAGAGCTAGCCCTCATTTATGGCTTTTATTGCACTATAAATTTTTCAGCCAGCTCGTTTTATTTTTTTCCCTGAACTCATTCAGGGGCTTGTAGCGCTTAATGATTTCTTTGATAGCATCTTCGTTGTTTTTCTTATTGTGTTCGATTCTGAAAACCTCAACGATCTTGTCCTCTTCGTCTGATAATTCGAACTGGACCCTTACTGTCATTCTATTTGCCTCCTTTAATTAATCTGTCTGTTATTGAGTCTGGTCCCAACATGTCATTACAAAATCGATTTGACTCGATACCACATCATTGGGCGTGAGAACATGGAGACGCTGCCATCCCGTGCCTTCACCTCGTGTCCACAGGTTAGTGACCGTCTGCGAACCGGCGGCAGCGAAGGTTATAACCTCCGGAGCAGCAGCTGTAGTATTATCGCTTCTCTCCCACCTGTAAGTGACTGTACCGGGACCGGTGGCGGCGATGGTTCCCCAAAAGCGAATGGTCTTGGGGCAAGGACCGGTGAATGGGTACTGATCAACACCCACGATGATGCCTGTGACCAATGAACCGTCACATTTGAGTGTGTAATATACAAGATTCGATGCTGTATCGTAGGGACTCAAAACGTGGATGCGGTACCAGCCGGAGGCCGATTCAGTCAAATCCCACTGCAATGTCGTTGACTTTGTGCCGGCTTCGTAAAAGCTGATGCCCTGGATATCGCTGTATCTGCCATCGCTTCTCTCCCACCTGTACGTGACTGCGCCGGGGCCGTTGGCTGTGATGGTAGCGTAATAGGTGAAGGTCTTGGGACAGGCACCGGTGAAGCTTGTTGGATAACTGTTGGCTATAACACTGGTTACCGCGAACGGCATGGGCGCAGGCGGTAGCGATGCTAAGTTGACAGTAGCCGCTGCCGATCTGGTAACGGTACCGGCAGAGTTGGTAGCGCTTAAGGTATAGATAGTGGATTGGGCAGGGGATACTTCCCTGGTCCCTGCAACATCAACCTGACCTATGCCGTGGTCTATACTCACTGATGTGGCGCCGGTAACATTCCACAATAGCGTTGACGTGCCGCCGGCATTAATCGTAGATGGATTATTACTGAATACTATGATAACCGGAGACGTTCCCACCGGTGGGGTAGTCGTTGGTGGCGAAGTTTGAAATGTAAAACAACCGGGGACAAGAAATAGTAATAATAGTGCTATAGAAATAAAACCGATTTTTTTCAATGTATGTACCTCCAAAAATAATCCTATCATTCGAGATATGGATTAGTTATATAAAAAGAAGGCGGGAAGTTAAATAGTTATGATATTTTGACCAAAATATCATAACTATTTAACATATCGTGCCACGGTTATATGACTTCTACATACTCACCCTGCTAGTATTTATATATATCTGTAAGGAGGTAATATCCATGGTTGATAACATAACTAAAGGAAAATGGAACCAGATCAAGGGTAAAGTCAGGGAAGAATCCGGTAAATTGACCGGCAATAAATCACAGGAAATCAGAGGTAAAGCGGATCAGGCAGCCGGAAAAGTGCAGGAACAGTACGGCAAGGCTAAAAAAAGCCTTAAAAAAGCAATAGGCGACTAGTGAGATTTAACTTACTATATCGATTAAATATAGTAGTTAGATGTCGCGGGAGGTGAACGCCGTGCGGATTACTATTCTACCCAAAAGTTCATTGGGTAGATGGTCGGTCGGCCTGGCTGCCGCCTTCATTCTGCTCTCCATTTTGTTCGCTGTCTTGACCCGGCTGGGCGGGGAACCGGGGCCATTTGCTCTTATTTTTATAGTAAATGTTGTTATCGGCATCTCTTTCATAGCTGCTTTTGTAACCGGGCTCGTCAGTATAATAAAGAGCAGGGAGCGGTCTATCATCGTTTATTTAGCTATGTTGGTAGGCTTCGGCGCTTTGCTTTTCTACCTTGGCTCATTCCTTCAGATATAATGGAAGTGTGAAGTAGAAGGTAGAGCCTTTCCCCGGCTTCGATTCAACCCATATTTTCCCGCCGTGAGCTTCCACCAGGCGGAGACACACCATGAGTCCCAATCCGATTCCTTTAACCTCGCTGGATGGCTCCAACCCCAACCGTTGAAAAGAATGAAAAATCCTGGCCTGATCGGCTGCGGATATGCCCCTACCCTGATCTCTGACACCGATAACGAGACAATCCGGTTCCCGCCTGGCGAATACCCTTATCTTGCTTCCAGCGAGCGAATACTTAACGGCATTCTGTATCAAATTGTATAGTATCCGCCGGACTCGCACCGTGTCGGCTTCTACCGGCGGTATCCCGACGGGAAAATCCAATACAAACCGGTGCTCAGATTGCCCTTTCAATTCCTTAACCACTTCCTTTGCCAGCTTTTCAATCCTCATCGGCTCAGGGAAGAGCAACAATCTTTTGGCCTGCGTGCGGGATAGCTCAAGCAGATTTTCCAGAACATTAGACAACGTTTCAGCTTCGACAAGGGAACCGTTAAGAAGTTCGTTTATCTCTTCCTGGGGAAGCAGTTCACCCCTTCTCAGCGCTGTATGGAGGCTCCCTATAATAACCGTCAGCGGAGTGCGCATTTCGTGCGATACGAGGCCGATGAACTCGTCTTTCAGATGGTCTATTTCCGTGCGCCCGGTGATGTCTCGGATAACGGCAAGCATCCCTATAACCTTGCCGTCCTTGTCTTTTATCGAGCTTACCGATGATTGAACATATAAGCGCACGCCATCCTGCTTTATATGTATATTGTCCCCTGACCAAAATCCTCTGTTTTCCAGTGCTTGCACTGAAGCCCGCTCATCTTCGGGGTTAATCCAGAGATATTGATACAGCTCCCCCAGGGGCTGCCCAAATGCCTCATCCTCACTTAAGCCATACAGCCGTTCAGCGCCTCTATTCCAATAATTTACTATGCGCTTATTATCAACGACAACTACCGCATCACTGATCTGGTCGAGCACCTCTGCATGAAACCTCAGCTGTCTTTCAATTTGTTTGCGCGCTGTTATATCGCGTATATTGCACTGGATAATGCGGGAATGGTCGACTTTGTAAATATTGGATACAAATTCAACCTGGATTTCACGCTTGTCCCTGGTTTCAAGTGGCAAATCCTCATAGCGTACGTAATCTTTCTCCTGCAATTCCCGATAAGCAATTTTACTTGCCGCAATATCTTTAAATGGTCCTATCTCCCAGAGCATCTTCCCGATAAATTCCTTGCGGGAATATCCCAGCATATCCATCAAAAAGCGATTGACATCTATTATTCGACCGGTTTCTGCATTGAGAATCAATATCCCATCCTGCGCTGTTTCAAAAAGGCGCCTGTAGCGAACTTCGGAATCCCTCAAACGTTGCTTGGTACGATCTACAGTGGCTTTTACCAACTCACTTTTCCTAACCCTCTGATGCAACAAGTCCAACTCTTCAATCAGTTGAGTTTTTGTCTTTCGGCTATCTTTCATATCACTGCTCCCGCCATAACGCCAGTTATTACTGCTCGTACCTGCCTGAATTTTCCGGGCGTAACTAATTTATATGATACTGTTCAATAGATGTCAACAGTACTCATGTTGACATCTTTCGAATCAGAATATTATTATGTCAGACACGATGGTTAGTCGAAAACCAGGTTTGAAAAAGTACCGGGTGCTGGTGGCCGACGATGAAATACGGATCCTGAATTTTCTCAGGTCTAATCTGAGAGCGCTGGGATATGAAGTGGTTACCGCGAGCAACGGTATCGAGGCTTTAGAGCAGTTTCATGCCAGCCATCCCGACATAATCTTGCTCGATATACTCATGCCTGAAATGAATGGGTTTGATGTGCTTAAAGAGATACGTGGTTTTTCAAAGGTACCTGTCATATTTCTCAGCGCTAAGGGAAACGAACGTGACCGGATAACAGGGCTTGATATGGGAGCCGATGACTATATATCAAAGCCCTTTAGCCCTGATGAACTGGTGTCCAGAATTGAAGCGGTGATGCGCCGATTTAGACCCAACGAGCCTAAAATTCCAGATGAGCTTTCCCTGGGCGCTATAACCGTCGATTTCAAGGCACATAAGGTAATAGTTAGAGGCAATAAAATATACTTGACCCGGATAGAATGGCTCTTGCTCAGCGAATTAGCGTTAAATGCTGACCACCTCATGCCCTATGAGGAGCTTTTGGTCCGCGTCTGGGGGGCTGAATACCGTAACGACGTTCAATTCCTCAGGACCTGGATTAGCCGCCTGAGACGTAAAATCGAAGAGAAACCTGACGATCCCCAAATCATTCTTACCGTCACTAAAATGGGCTATATCTTGAAAATATCCCAGCCTTGACCCTGTTGAAGAAACCCCATCCCCCTCATAATTTCAGTAGTATCCTCAATTACAGTTGGGAAAAACCTGAAAATATCATGACTTTTTAATATCTTTTTATTGAATTATATGACTATTACATTCTCCGCCAATTAAAATACACATAGTCTATTTAAAAGGAGGAGTTTTATCATGCCTAAAGTAAGTGGTTGGTTAATGGGGATACTATCCATAATAGCGGGTATCCTGGTCATCTGGATGCCTGGTTTGCTGGCGTGGATCATCGGCATTTACCTGATCGTGATCGGTATTTTGGCTATTATATCTGCTACAAAAAAGTAGCGGCCGCCTTGCTGCTGTAAATAGTGATTACTTCAATTGGAGTTCTGCGCTATATAACGCACAATAATCAGGGGGGCTTTTTAGCCCCCCCTGATTATTTCTTAATTATGAACACCATCTGGGATACTATCGCTGTGCTATAATAATCCATAGTCTGCGGTAATACAGATGGGTATGGGTGATGTCTAAAGAAAAACCCCTCCTTATTCTCTTCGATGGAAATGCGCTGGTACACCGCGCATTCCATGCGCTGCCGCCCCTGTCCATCACGAAGACGGGGGAGATGGTCAACGCGGTGCAGGGCTTCGCCAGCACGCTGCTCAAGCTGCTGCGCGAGAACAAGCCCGATTACTGGGCGATCGCCTTCGACCGCCCTGCGCCCACCTTCCGTCACGAGATGTTCGAGGACTACAAGGCGCAGCGCCCCAAAACCCCGCCGGAACTGGTAACACAAATAGAGCGCGTACACCAGCTTGCCGAGGCCTTCAACCTGCCGATATTCGAGATGGACGGCTACGAGGGCGACGATATAATCGGCACCATCAGCACGCAGGCGGTTGCAAAGGGCATCGATACGCTGATCGTAACGGGCGACAACGACATGCTCCAGGTGGTACAGCCGGGCGTCCGTGTCATGTCCCCGCGCCGCGGCTTTGCCGATACCGTGGTCTACGACTCACCGGCGGTCAGGGAGAAATACGGGCTGGACCCTGCACAGCTCATAAGCTACAAGGCCCTGGTCGGCGACACCTCCGACAACATACCCGGCGTGAAGGGCATCGGGGAAAAAACAGCAGTCAAGCTGCTGCAGCAGTTCAACGACCTGGACGGTATTTACAGCCACCTGGATGAGGTCCAGCCGGAGAGGATCCGTACCCTGCTCCAGGCAAGCCATGAGACCGCCCTGCAGAACAGCAA
>Ga0247841_10011724_pt1 | contig 11586 bp, 10 predicted proteins | sample LaCruzMarch2015__2_FD_192410 | JGI IMG/M metagenome (GOLD analysis project Ga0247841, IMG submission 192410) | Freshwater microbial communities from meromictic Lake La Cruz, Castile-La Mancha, Spain - LaCruzMarch2015_18m | ecosystem: Environmental > Aquatic > Freshwater > Lake | place: Spain...
CCAGCTTCAACGACCTGACCACTCCTGATTTTCAAATTTATGAGCAATTCAACTTTCATTGATTGATCTCCTTTTACTTCTTAGGTCCTTTTTTGGTACCTTTACCACCACTTCCACACTTAGCCATGAGTTACTCCTCCGAATTAATACTCATCCAGATCAAAAGCCGTGATCTTGTAAGTGGTATCGGGGTAATACAGAACCGGGAGACCCTTGTCCTGCACTCTCAGCCAAATACCTTCAGGATCCCATTCATCCTTCGTATCTGCAAAGAATCCCCATCGACGGGAATTGCCATAAGGAGCTTCCATAAACTCGGCAATCTTTGAACCGTTCTGGGAATCAGCAAACATAAAGAACACGTTGTCCGGGATGAACTTTTTCCGCATAACAACCTTATCCTGCCCACCGACAAAGTGAGTAGTAGGAGCAGCACCGACAGTAATAGTTCCGTTCGGAATATCTACGGCCGTAATCACTTCGTCCTCATAAGTGTTGTATGCTTTCATGTTGAAGAAACGGGCTTTTCCACCAACTTCAAAATCCGTCACATCATCAAGATAGATGGTAGTACCAGAAGCCGTAGTCGTAGTGAGCCACGCCTGAATCTCATACAGTTCATCATAGACTGTGAGATTTCCGATACCAAGAAGAGTTCCGATAACCTGAGCGGGCCTGCTAAACAGATCACCTTCACCAAAAGCACTCTTCTTCAAGAGATTCTGGATATTGGCATCGAAAAGAAGAACCTTCAGCATCTGGGAATTCATGATAGAATGATTAGGAACAACCATTGCATCGTCAGCCAGAAGCTGTTTGGCATCGAAGATGTCCTCAAGAGGGTTTCTACTGGCGCCGTCTTTCCAGTTACGATCATCGTCCAGAGTCACAAGGTGACTTGAAGGAATACCATAACTGACAGAGAATTTAATACCACCCGCCTGCTGATAGGTAAGAGTGCCATTGAACAACATCTGGGCAACCATCCATTCACGCCGACGATCAACTCTCCAACGAAGTTTCTGGGCACCTTTTGCAAGCTGTCTTTCAGCTTTCATGTAAGTAGCCACAGTTCCGGGTTCTCTCATGTTATTAAGGAACTCTTCGTCAAAGTACATTTTTTCTTTCCAGAAAGCTGCTTTTGCAGTAGCCGACCCGATGCCATCAATACCGATAGCAGGAGCTACTGAACCAGGAGCAACAAACGGAGTCATACCGCCAGATCCGTATTCCAGTTCCCATTCAATCGTATCCGAATCATACTGGGCAGTCGGAAACAGATTCGTAAAATAGTTACTGGGCGGTCTGACAAACTTGGAGATCAGCTTATTCAAGGTGATAAGCTGCAAAGCCGGAATTCCTGTCGAACCTTTCATCAGTCCACCCCCTTATTTCAGTATGAAGAACCGTCCATCAACAACACCGAGATCCGTAATGGCTGCTGCGGTCATGTTAATAAGACTGTTCTTGTAAAGGATAGCATTTGATACCACAACCGAAGAAAGGGCACCAAGAGCTTCCGAACCTACACCTGTGTCTACGTCCTTATCGAGAATATAAGCAGCTTCGTTATTGCCACTTGCTCCGCCCATGACGTAAGCATACGATTTCTTAACTACCGTCACATTAGTAGCCGTAAGAGCAGCAACGGTAATGTCTGCCATCAGAGTGGAAGTGGTAACATCAATGGCAGAAATAACACCACCAGAAATGGGACCATCATCACTGTCATTGTCAGCATACAGAAAATCACCGACTTTGAACTTGTAAGCATCCGTCAAAGACACATACACGTGGTCAGTGATGCTATCCATGACAACGGGAGCAACACCCTTTGCAGAATCGGCTCCGAGAACAACATCCCCAGAAAGAGGCACAAAAGGAATCAGTTGACCGTAACCTCCACCACTGCCGGTGGAAAGATTGATGGCCATTACTGTTCCTGCTTCCAGATACCCGTAACCTGCCTGAATCGTTTTGTCAAGAATCAAAGCAATGTCCCGTGCAGAATGGAACAAAGGTTTGATACCGGTACCTTCAGGGTAACGAGTCATCTGAGGAATACTACTTCTTATCGCAGTAAGCATAATTTTAATTCCTCCTTAATTTTGTTTAGTGAGCGGTCTGCCCGACATGGGACAGCATCCGAGTCACCATCGAATCTTCGTTACCGACATCGGCACCGGTAGACTTTGCAAAACTCATACCGAGAATAGAACTTTCATCCCCTTCAGCAGGAGCCCAGTCTTTCAATTCCGCATCAACGGCTGCTGAGAACGCAGACACGTCCAGTTTGTCATCTTTGACAAAAGCTTCATGATTGAGCTGCTTCCTGATTTTGGGAATAAGTCTTTCCGGAATATTCGTTCCTTTGACTTTCTCCGTGAACACTGAATCCGCAGACATCTTAATACCCTGCTCCTTGCGGAGAATGGCTTCTTTCTCCAGGGAAAGAACTCGGGTGACGACATCTTTGTTATCAGCGGTCAACTTTTCGTTGTCAGCCGTAAGTCCCGCAATCTGTGAATCAAGACCTGCTTTAATGGCTGCAAAAGCTGTTTCAGCTTCTACTTTACCAAGGGCAACGATCTCGGCAAACAGTTCCGGATGTTCGGCTTTCAGCTTTACCAGATCCATGTTAACCTCCTTATTTTCTGCAATTTTTTGAGACTGTTCTACTTCCATTACCACGTCTTCGTCTTCGGACATGGCTGCCGATTTGGTGTTCGCATCTGCCCCGAAAGTCACAATTGAACACTCTTTTAAAACTGACTCACGCCAGACTGTACCCGGACCTTTTAACTTAAAACCATTTACTTCTGTTTCTTCATCTTTTGCTATACGCTGAATCTTACTCGGTCGTCCGTAAATAGAAGCTTCATAAGGGTAACCTTCATCGGACAACTTAATAAATTCATTTGCAAAAGGGGTATCTACGAATGTGGAATCTGAACAAACCACTTCGTGTTTATCATTGACCATGAACGCACCGAAACCTATTTTTCTATCTGTATCATGATCATGTAAAATGGGGATTTCTTTTTTGGCGAATTTAATACCAGAAGTGTCAATAACAAGATCATCCCAGAACCAATGATTCTTTATGATCTTTCCTGAATAAGCTACCATACTAAGTTTTCGAGGTTTGCCTTCTTCACAGGATGCTGCTTTTGCGAAAGTTTCTGTATCGGTAAAACGTAATGCGGATTTTGATATTTTCACAGTTTCTTTTTTCATAAAAAAACCTCCTGATATTATGAGGACAAATAACAGAAAAAGTCCTTTCTGTCAAACAAATTATTTTAAATAAAAATTTGCATCTTCTTTCAGTATAGATTTCAACATGTTACTGTTCACATCTACTTTATATTTTCCATTGTCTACATTATGATGGGTTGTCAAACCTGTTCTACCAGACATTCCTTTCATGCCCACTGTTAAATACTCTTCGCAACGCACTATTAATTTTTGACCTTTTGTAGGATTTTTATTAACCACATATTCTGCTCCATTTCTTCTATCAGCCCGTCTAATAATTCCTAATGGAAGGGGTGGGTAAAATATTGTTCCTTTACCAATAACCTGTCCGGAAGTTATTTTTAATGATGTTGTCAATCTTACTGCTCTTTCTTCTTTAAACATATCTAAAGAATGTTTCCACAATTCAGCATCCACAAGACCTTTCCCACACAATTCAAAATTAGAAGGTGCAGTATTACAAATTTTATGTATTATTGGGATTATTTCTTTTCGGAAAGCAGTTTGAGCAAGGGCTGGTTGTTTTGCTGTTCCTTTAATCATGTATTTCTGCAAAGAAGGGTAATAGAAAATAAGATTAGCAAAACCTACCAAATCTGCTTTATCAAGAAGATTGCTCATGTAATCAATATAGGTCGGATGGTACCAATCATCATCCTCCATAATAATCACTTTTTCACATTTAACTTTTTCCAAAGCTAAAGGAAAATTCAAACAAAGGGTATGAAGATAATCACCTTCTTTCGGTTCTCTTCTGTGGTATTCAAAACCAAAAATTGTTTTAATCGGAATTTTACCATCATCAACAACAATCCACTGTTTTGGTTTAACTGTCTGCTTATTCATCCACATTCTTAACAACTCAAATGATTCAGGTCTGTCACCGGTGCAAGTAACAACAGCAACTTCTTCTGCCTTTTTTATAACTGGTTGTACAAATGCTCTGTTCATTTTTGATTTAGGTGCTTCTATAAGTAAAGCACTTTTTAAACTTTGTCCTACATGCTGCATATAAAGTTTAGCATTTTCTAAACCAACCCACTTTATTAAAATGGATAATTTATCATCTACCCGATAATATTTAGAATTAGCATCATGACCAGTTCCTATTCCTTTTCTCCCTTTTAATCCTTTAGTAGAACAATGCAACTTCAATTTGTCTTCCAAATCAGTAAAAATAAATTTATTGGTATTAATAGTTTCCCAAAAACGAGCATCTAAATAAGGATTACCTGGAAAACACTGTTCAAAAACCGGCAACAATTCTCTTCTAAACCCTGTTTGACAAAGACTGGCGTGTTTTGTATTAGGTATTCTTCGGTACTGCAAAGTAGGCACAAGATAATATCGAGCATGTCCTTCCCCCACTAAACTATATTTGCTCAAATATTGAGACATTGTTCGGACATAATCAGGGCCATACCAATCATCATCTTCAATAATCAGTATTTTGTCTCCCTTTATAAAAGGAAGAGCCTCTTTAAGATTAAGAATAAGGGTATGTCCTTCATTTTGTTTTGGTTCTCTTCTTATGTAATCTACTCCTTTTCTTAAATCTTCTGGTAAAGGAATAGCACCATCATCAACAACAATCCATTGATCAATCGGTATTGTTTGAGAAGACGTCCATTTTCTACAAAGTTTAAAAGCTTCTTCACGATTTCCTGTTGGGGTGATGGCTGTAATCAAATTTGTCCCTCATATCTTTCCCAAGCACCTTCAATTTCTGAAAGATTTTTAATTCTTCTTGCGGTTCTCGTTCCGGCTATATCGTGTCGAACATATTCTCTTGGAGCACTTGTCCAAGAATAACCGTTACCTGTTGAATGACCAAGTCCTGGAAATACTTTTATTACTTTATCTGATAATCCTCTTTTATGGATATCCATCATTGTTAAAAAACAAGGTGCTCCGTGATGAACGTAAGGATAATATTTCCTATATTCTTTAACTTGCAACAAATGAAAGTATGGGTGAAGATATTTCATTCCTGGTTCTTGATGATGGTGAGCATTTACACCATAGTCATAACCATCATAACCAGTTGTTTCACAATACCCGACACCAAATGTATCATCTTCCATCATTTCTAACATCCCATGTACCGGGGATTTAAGCATTTCAATATCTGAATCAAATATGAGAGCATATGGAGTTTCAGAATAATGAATGCCTGTGCACATTCCTCTTCCATGACCTATATTATATTCAACTTGCAAACACATTGTTTTTTCGGAAATTAAAGAAGAAACATACGAATAACAAGGATCGGTATCATTAGAACCATCTATGATGATTATTTTCATATTTGGGTGAAACTTTCTAACAGAATCATAAGCTCTTTTCATTAAATCTTTGGTGTTGCTGCAAACTGTAATTCCTGTTATAAGTGAATCCATTATTAACCCTGTGTGACGGATATGAAATTATCCAATTGTTTCTGGAATCTTATTTCTAATTCGTCATACCTTTCTTTAAGTTTTTTACTACTGATGGTATTTTTTGCATAATTCATCTCCTCTAATCCATATCCCATGCCTCCTGCTTCCCAAGTATCAAGCAGCAAACAATCTTCTCTTGACCATTGATCATTGGGCATAAGAACAACTGGACAACCGCAAAGTCTTGCCACTTCATTCATGGCAGTCACACAATCATAACTAAAAAGAATAGCGGTATGATTTAAAAGATTTACTAATTCCTCTTGTTTCTCATTCCCTCTAAAAGCAGTTCCTACAGGCAACTGATCCACACCTAGAGCAAATTTTGCTAGTCCTTTGCCTTTATAATAAAAAGCTTTTGTTCTTATAAAACCTTTGTCTCTGAACCTTTCAGTATTCAAACAAGGTGCGTAAAGAATCCTATCTTTTGGTAATCCTATCCGACTATTAAAAATACCTGAATAAGCAAATAAAATGTCTGATTTCGGAAAAGTAGAAGGTCCTCCGATAACACCAGGTATATTCAAAAGATACCGTACAACTGTGCTACTATTGAAGGGATTGCCTGCAATGACTTCCGGATAAACAGCTATGCAAGTATTTAGATCCTCTTTGCACTGGTGAATAGTAGGAATATTCATTCCATTTTGATCATCAGCCAACACAAAAACATTATTCGGAAATCTTTTCCATAAAGCAAATGCTAATTTATGCAAAACTATGTTACCGGCTGAAGCATCATCCCAATTGTAAGTATGTATTAAATAAGATTTCATTATCTCCTCTGGTAAATAGGATAAACAGAAAGGTCAGGATAAGGCCATTCTTTATCTTCATTATGGATAGGTTGTTCTTGTATGTCGTAAAACTGCCCCATCAAAAGCAACCCTCTTGCAGCAAGTTCGGGCATCATATAAAAATTATACCCAAGCATATCAAAAAAGTCATCGTGATAGCTACACTCTCTCCTACCACTAAATCTTGATCTTTTGAACCATAAATAAGCCTCATGATTGTCCGTAAGAATGGCTCCTCCTTTAGATAATCGAAAATGCTTATAAGGCCCAGTGAATGACAAGCACATATAGGAATCAGGGATGTACATATTATGAGTGAATCTTAATGCAGAATCCCAAACTCTCGATCCTTCTAATTGGTAAGCTCCTTTTAAAGTCTTTCCTTCAACAGGTCTAAATTTAACAAAGCCTCCTGCATGTATGATTTCACATGGTACAGAAGGATATGTTCTTGCCGGAATTGTGATTTCTTTTCCTTTAATATTGTCAAACATCAAAGCGAGAAACAAAGCGTTGCTTTGGTTATCCAATGCAACTACATAAGGAGCACCTGTGTACTCTGACAAAGCTTTTTCAAAATCTGCCGTGATTTTATGAGGATTAGCTATGTTCATTAGCTGACCATTCTTTCAAAAACTGATCTGCCAATTCCAACATTTTTCTATCTCTTCCACCTATTCTACGAGCAGGAGCACCAACATAAATCATCCATGCAGCACAATCTTTAGTTACCAATGTGTGAGCACCAAAAATAGAACCTTCTTTCAAAGTTACACCAGGAAGAACAGTGCATTTAGAACCAAACGTCACATGATCTTCCAATATGATTGGTTTACCTCTTTTGTACTCAGGTTTGTATTTCATGGGAACTTGAGGACCAATCAAAGAACGACCACTGAAATCATCAGATTCAGACAATAGGATGGTGTAAGCACCGAATTGACAGAAATCACCGATTTCTATTCCTGATCCTGCAAACATTGAAACATAACAAGCAATGTGGATGTGGCTACCAATCTTTAATCCACTTCCTCCAGACAATACGGAAAAATCGTCTATACGAACATTGTCGCCAATTTCGATCTTCTCGGGACTGTAAAACTGTGCCCGAGGACTGATGTTGCAATTCTTTCCTATTTTTTTAAACATGCTATTCTCCTTCCGAAGATTATTTGGCAATAGGTTTTTTAACAATTACTTTCTTTACCGGTACAACAGGTTTTACAGGTGCTACTGGTTCAGCAGGTTTACCTGTTTTAGGATCAATAACTGGTTTCTTAGGTTTCAGACCTTGTTGATCCATCTGTTCTCCACCTTCATCAATAGCTGGAGTCAATTCAGGGTATTTCTCTTCCTCAGTAGCCTGGGCAAGTCTGAGTCTGCGGTAATTACCAAATCCGAGTTTCTTTGCAATCTCTTCATTGGGAATACCAAGATTATCATAAACAGAACCGTGTTTAACACCCAAGAATGCTCTTGCTCTTGTTTCGGCATCATCCACCTGAGAAACTGGGTATGTAATATCAATCAAAAACTCTGGTGCTCTTTCAACATCTTTAAAAATGGGCTTCTTTGCTTTGTAATCTACAGCTTCTTTTGTAGTGAATAAACGCGGGAAATTGCTCACTGCCGCTTTTAAATAGAAGACTGCTCTATAGAAGTCATACTTTAGAAAACGATCAAAAAAGGCGATTTCATCCGAGATACGATCCGACATCGGACCACGTGAAGCTTTAACGGAAGCAAAGGTTCCTTTACTCTGACCAGTAGAGACATCTTCAGGCTCATTAAGACCTCCGGTCACCATATGCAAGATGTCTGTGTCTGAATCACTGATTGAAGGAAGTTTTGGAGAGTGGGCTTCTATGGTCATACCAGGAGGAAGAACAAGTGTGCTGCCCGGTGTTTTCTTAGCCATGATGCCCGTCTTACGTCTTTCTTCATCGGTAAGACTAAGCCAAGTACGAAAAGCTTTAGGATCTTCAATAGAAACAACCCAAACATAAGCGCCAGATGATTTCTTATGGTCTATTTCATACTTCTTTAGATTCTCGTAATGGTTGAGCCATTCAATAACTGTACGAAGGTAAGAGATATTACGATGGGTGATGAAAGACCTATCCCAAGAAACAATGAATCTCTGAAAACCACCAATACCGTTATACATATTTTTAGGACTTTTCGATGATTTTGTTTGTTCCTCATTGAAATTATTTGTCTTTTTAGCAACCTTCAGCAATTCAGGATAATAAGCCATAAAGATTGACGGCACCATCACCACTCCTTTGTCAAACAATCCTTCTGTGTATTTAGGAGTGACATAGTAAAACAAAGGCATTGTTGCTTTTTCTGGATGATAAAGAACTCCATCTTCTCCACCACCTGTGATGTTTGCAGGATCAATAAAGTCAACTTCGATGAAACCATCTGGATGGGCTGTAAGAAGAAGAAAAAGTTCTCCTTCAATAACGGCTCTGCCTACAAACTTGGGCCAATACGAATAAAGACGATTTCGAGGATCAAACTCTGTGTCCACTACAGCATCATTAATTTCTGGAATATCTGAGGATATTTCAAATCCAAAACCAGTTAATCTTCCTACTTGACCTCTGACAGCAGTTCCTACAAACGGACTTTTATTGAATTTTGACCAACAAATCTTTTGAAGTCTTGCCCTATCTTCTACACCATCAACAAAACCAGTAACTGTGGAAAAACCATCTTCATCTTTTCCGCCTTCTTCACCAGTTGCGTCATATTGCCAGGGCATGGCCAACCTTAATGAAGATAATTCTTCATCCGTAAGTTTTTCTAACGCAGAAGTCATAATAGACATCTGATTTGCATTATTTTTCATGGAAATACCTCCAAAATCATCAAAAACTTCTATTTTTCTTCAATTTTCTGTCTTTATATCAAAAATTTCCCCAAAATGCAAGAAATATTTTATTTACCAAGCTCCTAAAGTAACCACTTCCTTGATCATGGTTCCGAAATATCTATCGGCTCTTCTTTCTTTAAAATCATTGGCTGATATTTCCCTACCACCATAAATACACCAAGCAATGCTAAACATACAGTCATCCTGGATTCCGTTCTTTTCCATTTTCTCAGGAGAACCAAACCAATGTTTAGCAGGATCGTGGTAAAAGACTCTGGCTTCTTCTCTGAACAAATCTGTTTCTTTAGCCCCCCACACACCAATCGGAGGGCATTTAATTCGAGCACCAGTAGCTGTCAAATAAAGTTCACTAAAAGCGGCTTTCTGTTTATCATACGTAGGAAAGATTGCTTCAAACGGAATACCTTGTTCTTCACACCAAGGTACTAAATCCCAAATACCCCACCGCTCACCACAAAGCTTATCAAGACCGCCAAATTCACCATGAACAGCCATAACCAAATCTTTAATATCCGCCAGACTATGAGTTTCAACATTTACTATGTGGAGTATTATATAAACGTAATTTGGAACAGCCCCTGAATCAATTAAAAATGGTCGAGAACCACTGCCAGGAAGACCTTTAGCAATACAGACAAAAACTGTTTTTGCTCCATGATTTGTGATCTTCATCGGATCAGCTCTATCAAGACCAGCAAGAATAGCCCATTTTGTATCAAGAAGAGAACCTATCTTTTCCAAGTCATCTAAAGTAGCCATAATCGGAAAACCACCTTCATCTCTTAAACTGATATAGTTTTCCATTGCCATCGGTAGCATCCTCTTTTTAATATCTCGAATATGGATAAGAGCATGGTCATCCGCTTGTCTTCTGGTTTCCTCAAAAGACTTAATGGCGTCTTCCAATTTAATTTTCTCTTCGCAGGCTTTCATAAGAGAAGTGCTGTTACCAACAGCTCCATCAATTCCAAGATAATTCATAGCTTCAATAGTCTCTTCGGTAAAAACACGCAAAGACCCGGAACTCCATGTGTTCAAGAAATATCTTTCGTAATCACCAAGAGGAAACTTTGATCTATATGCGTCAAGTTGTGCTTGTGACATATTGGGGTTCCAGTAATCGGCAGCAGAACCTTCTTTACTAAACCGATAACTAAAGAACAAAGATGGATCTTTCCGATGAATGTAAGCATCAAACAGATTGTAAAGGATATGAGTCTTTGCAGAAACAGTGGAGTCAATGACACCAAAAGCATTTGGTATGTTACGAATAGAACCATCAAGCTGGACAAAGAACTTTGGATTCTTCATGTCAAAGATTTCAGAGAATGTATATCCGGTAATATTAGAAACAATTCCCGAGAAAGAAGAAATAGCCCGAATAACAGAAACATCATTACCTTGGTCATCAGTTAAACGAATCTTCTTTTCAAGAATATTCCGTTTACCAATGGCACTAAGTAATGGCGGCGAATTAATAATGATGTCTTTTATGATGTCAAAATGAACAAAGGTGATTTGTTCTTTGGAGTTTGCTCCGAGGACTATCTGCTGCTTTGACCAATTAAAGAACTTCCATAGCTGAATAAGACAAGCAAGAAGACTTTTGCCTTCTCCACGCATCCAACAGAGAACAATCAAACGGTGGATAAATTCCCCGTTAACCATCCGCAAAGCAGACCGACAAATCTCTTTTTGTTCATTCCAAATATTGTCATAAGATTTTCCGGTCTTTGGATTAATATCCTTTGGTAATTTTCCGATCGGACACCACTGGGCCATAACAGCTCCGACAGGATAAATCGGAATCGAAACCTTATCCTCACACCATTTAATAAATCCTTCCGGACCATCCTGGTAATTCAAAGGTACATAAGGAACATAAGGATCAAGGGTGTCGATGTCCACGGTGTAAATCTTATCCTCGGAAAACACATTCCGATTAGTGGCTTTAATCAATCGACGTGTGTTGGCTCTAGCAATATTGGATAACCTTTTCCGGATAATCTTACTCATCGAATTATCCCTTTCATGGAAACATTATTATCGGTTATGGTTTTATAATAATTCGGATCACCTTTTTCATTGTCCCCAGAACCGGAAATAACACTAGAACCACTACCAGAACCAGGATTAGGTTTCCCGTGAAAAGCAAAGGTTAAATCCAAATCTTTCCACAAACCATTAA
>Ga0247841_10011726_pt1 | contig 11585 bp, 16 predicted proteins | sample LaCruzMarch2015__2_FD_192410 | JGI IMG/M metagenome (GOLD analysis project Ga0247841, IMG submission 192410) | Freshwater microbial communities from meromictic Lake La Cruz, Castile-La Mancha, Spain - LaCruzMarch2015_18m | ecosystem: Environmental > Aquatic > Freshwater > Lake | place: Spain...
TCTGGTTTCCACCATCTTCAATTTAATCTCTTCTGAATATACATTTTTCTTTCCTTTGTTCCAAGGTATTTTTTTATTTGTCATTATTTTCTAAGTGCTGCGAATAGCCATAATACTGCAATTGTGACGTAAGCCCATCCTGGAACTTTTGCCATGTAATGTCCAATATTGGCTATTACTGATGCTCCTCCACTTGTAGTCCAAATTATAAAAATTATAAAAATAATAATTGCATATAATAAAGTTGCATTTAGGAATGCTGTTATTCCGCTGCTTGCTTTTTTATTTATCATTTTCTTCCTCCTAAAATACTTAAAATATAAACTAACAATAATATTCCCATTACTAGAACTATTGCTCCACTTGTAGATGCACTGAGTCCTGGAATAGGAACTGCCTTACCAATTTTTTCTAAGAAGCCCTGAATATTAAAACTTGAAACTGGTTCTGCTGTACAGATTCCTACTGAAGCTGCATCGTCAGCATTTAATTTTTTGACAAGCTCATCATTTTGAGATAAAGATATTGCTATTCCTGTTCCGGTTCCGCCAAATAATCCGCCAACTGCAGCACAAGTTCCCAAAAGTGCAGGGTTAGTAAGGACTGCTGTTGAAGTAGCCAATATGCCTGCTGGACCAGCCGCCAAGCCACCTACTGTTCCTGCCAAAACAAAACAACCCGCGACGCCGGCTGTTGCTCCAATAACTGTTCCGCCAGTAATAGATTTTGCTTTACTAAAAAAAGATTTTTGTGATGCTTCTGATAATGTTCCATCGGCTCGCAAATTATTTACCGAATTACAAGAGACAGAATAATTTTGTTTTGGAATACATTCAGCATCATATAAACAAGCTGAAGAAATTAATGTTTCTGTTGTTGATTTTGATATTTGCTCTTTTGTTAAAGATATTTTTTTAACATCCGCTAAACTTATCGTACCATCATTTCCTCCGTCAGAACATTTTTTAGTACCTTGAATATTTCTTTCTAACCAAGTACATGATGTGGTTGGCAAAGCTGAACAATCAATGCAAGTTCCAGTAGCTCCACAATCAGCATTAATTTCACAAACATCTCCTGCAGAAGTCACTGAGCCATTTATATTTAACGTTATAGAATATAATTTATCTGTTGCTTGAGTATATCCTGTTAGTACTCCATTTTCTGCATAACAACCATTTTTAATATCTATATATAAAACATAAGCTTTAGATGATGAATCCCAATAAACCGATGGTGCTTTTCCTGAAATCGGGCATAAGTCTATTGTGCTTTTATCTGGAACCTTAATTACTAACTCGTGTTCTGATTCTACATAAGACTCCGGATTGCTTGTTAGCCATTCCCAAGTTTTTCCTTGAAGTGTTTTTGTATATGTTGTTTTATCAGCGATTATATTTGGTTGATTTTCGCAACATTGCGATTCTTGAGTTGATGTTGAAAATAAGGAGAATATCCCTGGTTCTGTGCTACCAAACCAAGCTACTGATGTTTTTGCTGGAATAATTCCTGCTTCGATGTTATACTCTTTTTTCGAATCATAGACAAATCCGGTTCCGCCTAAGAAGGGTGTTTGTGGCATTATGCATTCCAGGGGACTGTCACAAAATCTTAATGCAAAATCAGAATAATTTGTTCTTACTTTAAATTTAACTGTTACTGTTTGTCCTGGTTGAAGTTCAGTATCTGAAGTAATGTAGTTTCCATTTGCATCTGCTAATCTTACATCTGAAATTGTAGCTCTTACAACTGGGTCTGCTACGGCTAATGGAGGTTCTACTATTGCACAATCTTTTGTTCCTGTTCCGCAAGAAGTTCCACAGTTATCATTAAAAGAGGTGCCGCATGAGATTGTATCTTTACTTGCACATCCTGTTGATACACAAGTAACTGAACAAGATTGAGTTTGAGAAGCTGGCTTTGTTCCAGTTGGAGTAGCACAATAACTTGAATCGTAATAATCTCGAGTTTGAGTTCCGCCTGAGCAAGATGACCATGCTCCTGCAACCCACACTGAAGTGCAAGAACTTTGACAAGTACCACCTGAACAAGATTGTCCAGTTGGACATTCTCGATTGATTGTACAAGTTGTGTCGGCTAAACAGGCGCTAGATGAAGAATATAAATTGGCACCTTCATATTTATAGGATTCACAAGAATTAGGAAAAACAAGCGGGTCGTATGAATTATAATTATTACAAGTACCGCCAGATTTATAATAACATTTTTTTGTTTGCATAATTGAATTGTAACAATAATTATAAGAATTATATTGATAGGGCATTTGTGTTTCCATAACTCCTTCCGGACTTGGGCAGAAATAATAATTAGTGCCTCCCTTATTAACAGAAGTTGGGCAAGATTTTGTTTGCATTGACTTTCCTAATAATAAACATTGCGAAGTCCCGGCCGCTCCAACAGGTTCTAATTTTGGGCAACAATAAACTTCGACATTACAAGGACCATCATTACAAACTACATCGATGCTATCTTTAAATTCAGCGTAAGGTGTCCACCCGTGGTCAAAGTAATCATAATATTTTGTTCCCGAACAAGAGTAAGCTACATTTACAACGGGTAAATTATTAAATGTTCCTGTTGCTGAAGAAGAAATTCTTTGGTGTGTGACACCAGACCATTCTTGATTTGCATTTCCGCCAGTTGTTCCGCAAGAGTTAGCAGTACCAACAACTGTAAAAGCGCCGACGCTTGTTGAGCCAATATTGTGAAGAACATTATTCCAGAAAGCGGATAGAGCACTTACATCTTGTTTTGCGTCTATGGGCTCAGCACTAACGCTCGCTATCGCTACTGAAAGGATTAATAATCCTATGATTACAATTGCTAATATCTTTTTCGTTTCCATTTTTGAATATAAGGAGAGAGCCTTTATATTCTAGGGTAGTGAAGCCTATTCGCTGAAAAAGTTACAAGTGCAGATACCAGCACTAGATTAATTACTAATCCAATTGCTAGACTCAATGCTAATCCTGGAACAGTTCCCCATTTCAAGAGCAAGATAAGAGCATACAAAGCTACATGTCCATATAACAACATTGCAAATAATCTTTGCATCAGATTATTTCCTTTCCAAGCAAATTTCTGTTCATATATCCACATTCCAATTCCAACAAGCACAAAAGCGCCGATGAACATTGAAATCAAATATGTCCAAGGATTTGCGATTGGAATTATTCCGGACATATATCCTAATAATTTATCGCCTAATACTTTTCCGCCGACTCCGGTGTATGGCGTTATAGAAAACAATTGTTGTGTCTGAGTACCTAGAACTAACAGGTATAACTTAGAAACAAGAAATTGAGCTACAAGCACAGCCGAAGCTAGCATCGCTACTGATTTTAATTTTGGCATTTTTCCTCCCCAAATTTATTTTTGATTTTCATTTCATCTCCATTTAATTTTGAATAAAATAAATACTACAAAGCTTACGCTTCATAAATCTTCTCTTTCAAATTTAAAGTTTTTTATTCCAAAGTAAATATACGAGATATGCACCTGATGCAGTAATTAAAGCTACAACTACTTTATTCCATATTCCGGGAACATAGTTAAGGACATCAAAGTTCAAAAACCCTGACGTTCCCCAGTTGATAGCTCCAATAGCCGCAAGTGATTTCGCGCTTACATCTACTAGTTTGTTTACCATTTTTTATTCTCCATTTTGTTTAATTGCGTCACAACTAGATAACTAAAGTTACGATAACCCGAGTTACCTCGTTATAACTAAGTCAATAAATAACCTTACACGAAAAGAATTACTTCTTTCTAGCGTATAAGATTATTATAATGAGCAGTACGATACCTGCAATCAATATACTATTATTGTTGCTTGTACCTTTGTCAGATATTGACTCAATACCCATAGGTCCATTCGGAGCAGTTATTCTAAATTGCTTAGAAGCTGTTGCTGAATTACCTGCTAGGTCTGTTGCAGTTATAGTCGCTGTATAGTATCCGGCACATATTGTCTCTTGGTCTATCAAAGATTCACTTGAACTACCTGTTGTAGTAAAAGTCTTTGTAGGACATCTTACAGTATCTGGGCTAACAATTGTTACAGTTTGTGAAGCCAAAGCTCCAACTGCATCGCTTGAAGTCCATGTAACAACCATTTCTCTTTTCTCAGAAACCTGAGAATTATCTGAAGTGATTGTAACTACTGGTGCGGTAAAGTCAATTCTTATATCTGAGCCAGAAGATGCGTTAACATATCCTGCTGAATAAGTTGCATTACCAAACTTACATTTAATCGCTCCTAAGCCTTCAGTAACTTCGTTTGATGTAACTGTTGCCCAAACTGCATTTGCACTTACTGTAAATCCTGCTCGAGTCGAGAACACTTGTTCTGTACCAGAGGCATTGAAAGTAAATGAAAAATTTCCTGCAATAGGGTCTGTTATATCTGTACCGTTAGCATATGAACAATTGACTAAAAATGTTGCAGAAGTTATATTCGCGCCTGCGGCGGGAGCTACAACTGCTGGAACTGCACTCATCAAAGGCAATGCTATAAGCATCGCCATTGCGATTACCGTCAATATCATTAAATTTTTGCTTTTCATTTTTTCAGTTTTTTATTTAATTGGCAGTCTTTCCCGCTGTCTTCCAATGTCGATTTCTCGACGATGAATATGATTACTCTCTTTCTCTTTTCCTCTTTTGAATCTAAAATAAAAAAAATAAAAATTGGCCTAAGCCTTAATTAGTATCCGCCAGCGTGTACATAACTTAATGTAGCTGCTGTTGAATCTGGAGCTCCAACATCTGCAAGTGTTTCTGTATTCTCTGCTCCGATTGCGAAGCCGTTGTCAAGAGACGCACTAACATAGTTTGCTTTTTTCCAAGATGCTTGGTCTACTAACTTACAAGACATACTGTCTGCTGTACTAGGTGTTATGGAAGCTTGAGCTGTTATCGAACCACTCGCACTGATTACTCCCTTTGTTGGGTCCAAGATTCCTGCGTATTGCCAGGCATAGTATTGGTAGTTAGCTGAAGCTGATACTCTTTTTGGTAGGTTAGTTACAGGGACTACTGCACTTCCATCACTGAAAGTACCGATAGAAACTGCTTTGATTGAAGTTACATTAACTTGACACATAATTATTGGCATGTTGTAACCTTTTTCAGTAGTGTTTCCAGCAAATTTGATTTCGAATTGCTTTGTTGCACCTGCAGATAGAGAAACGTTTGCGTTTCTAGCTGGGTCTGCTGGATTCTCAATGCCCAAAATCTTTGCTCCGCCGAACTGAACTAATTTTACTGTTGCTGTTTGTTTTGCTTGTTTTGAATCCAAGCTAAACTTAGCACCGTAAGCTCCAGAATTTGCAGTTGTATTCAACGCGATTGCGCTGTATACTTTACCACATGTAAGGTCTGCTGATGCAGAACCTGCACTTGAAGTTGCTGATTTAACTAACTGGTCTCCGTCAAAGATATAAATCTCTGCGTTGACATTAGTAGCTGTAGAAGCTAGTGCATCTGGTGTCTGAATAGTCCAAGATGTTGTTCCATCTGATGGACATGTATCAGTTATTAGTTGCTGTGCGGGGGTAGAATCTGTTTTACCAAATAAGCCATCAACTTTTGATTGGAATGAAGGAACGACTGCGTATGCAATTAGTGCAATAACGATAGCCACTCCGACGATTGTCCAAGCATTAGTAGCTGCTTTTTTTGATTTCATTTTTTTTACCTCCTTGGTTGTTTAATTAGAGAAGTCAGAACTTTAGAGCAACATCATCATTTTGGGGGTATTGGAAATCTGTGGTTTTATGGCGGGTTATCAAATGTTGCTATTCTAACCGCTTGAAATAATAAATACCGGGTAGTATATAAATGTTTGTATAATAAGGATTAATCCTCCATCTTTCAGTTGTTACTTTAAAATTAATACACCAATTAGAAACATTTATAAGCTAAAGCAATCTTTGTATATTGCTCTTCTATACAACTAATGAAATTATCAATTGTACCAGAAATAATTAATCTACATTCAATCAAAATCTACGACGAGCAAAACATTCCTATAAGTTTATGTGCTCCTGCAAAGTTTAAATATAATTCTCAATTTAAAAATCCAATGCTTGTAATTGATAGCTTTGAAAAAGATAAATATAATAAAGTTGAAATCACCCGAATAAATATTGATGAGTTAGAAAAATTAGGATATCGTTTTGTTTCTGTATCTTTAACTGGGACAACACTTAGAAGAAATTATCCAAGACAAACTGTTTGTTATTGCTTAGAACAAATTAAAAATCCTATTCCTAAATCTGTAATACTTTATAAACTTCCAGATAATCATTTCATAGAATTAGATTATGAGAATAGAAGAATAAGAATCAAAGGAAGAAATGCTTGGGGATATATTCATACCGAGAACGCAAGTAAATGGATTGAGTTAATATTAAAAAGATAATGGTTACACAAAAAGAAATAATAAGTGGTAAGTGCAGATTGTTCGGCGATGGAATGCTCAATAGAAAAGAAAGATATACTCAGGTTAAAATAAATCATCTTCCTGTAATGTATACTGATAGTGGGAAGATTGTTTGCATTCCTCAGAATAAAGAAACTCAGCATATAGGCATTACTGGGCAGACAGGAAAAGGAAAGGGTATCCTCGGAAACTCTTTTGCTGGAATGGAGTATCATATGAACGGAACTCCTTGCTTAATTCTAAACGACTTTCAAGTTGAAACTTTTGAATGGTCTCTACCAAATATGAATAAAGTATTTAATGAAAATCTAAAGATTTTAAATGTTAATCCTGTTGGACTTCCAATAGTTTATGTTTATCCTTCAAACAGGCATCTTAAGATAAATGAAACTGAAGCAAAGTTTCCGCATATTAAAATGAGTCTGCCTACTGAGGCAATAATCCGAAACATTGAACACTATTATAAATTAGATAAATCGGCTAAGTATGTTACTGGTTATATTGATAAGTTTTTAGAATGTAAAGACTTAGAACAAATTAGAGAAGTTCTAGATGAGATACTTCCAGAAGAAGGAGATAAGAAAAATAAAGTTGCTGCTGAAATGAAGTTTAAGATTCTTACTTCTTTTAAAAATATATTTGATGAAAAGCTTTGTAATTCTGTTGCGCCTGAAGCTCCAGCATTCTTGACGGTAACTAAGAATGGAATTAAATATTCTAATATGACTATTCAAGCTTTAATGTATTGCGGGTTTATTCCTTCGATACAAACTTCTGAAATTAGAAACAGAAGATGGTTTGCTGCTTATATGACTCATATTGTAGAATCAGTTTATAGAGACAAATATGATGATGAATCTTTTTTAAAGAATACTAAAATTTCTTTATATGTTCCTGAGATAGATAAGATGTGGAAAGGTGAAGGTGGCGAACTTATTAAAACAACCCTCGGCTTGATTGGAACTAATGGAAGACGTGGCGGTATCGGAATGAGATGGGACGCTCAGGATTACGATGCTGTCCCCGATTCAATTAGGTCTAACACTAAATATCTTTTCGTCCTGAGAAAAGCAAACTCCGATGAAGTTAAAGGTATTGTAAAAGATTTTGGTGTAGACAAGAATACTGTTGAATCCATTTTACATTTAACAACAGATGCAGGTAAGGGATTATTTGAATGCGTTGCTTTGACTACAGATAAGTTTGCAATCTATAATCCCAGTGATGGAAAACTTAGTTTTAGTTCTGCTCCGCAAAAAGGAAGATTAATCACGCCCCTGGCACACCACTGTAAACCGGGCTTACCACTTACGGAGGTTATCCAATGATAAAGATAAAACAGAAAAAAGGGAACAGACAACCTAGAACCGAAAAGCAATTAGAAGCCATAGCTCGAAATGGAACTAAAAGAATGCTAACTAAAAATCCTATGAAAGACCCGGAAGTAGCTAAGAGAGTTAATTCTACAGACAAACGGAAAGAGACTTCTAGAAGACTCATGACTAAAATTAATCTTACAAACAATCCAGCAAAGAATCCGGAGATACTCAAAAGAAGAAAAGAGCAAGAACTTAAAACCAAAAGATTAATTAAATTGAAAAGGGAGGTTTTAAATGAATAAAATATTTTTAATGTTGTTCTTCGGGATATGTATGATATCTGCGGTTAGTGCGGCACCTTTCTTGAGAATCCAAGTAAATGGAAATTCTATGAATGTAAGTGGCTGGATTAATTATGAAGGCGTTGGAACTTATCCAGCTCCAATCATTACTAACTTTAATGAAGTTATTGGAACTTGCGTTGCAACTAACTTTACAAATTCTACTGGTAACTTTACAAATAGCATTTGCACTTATAATAATTATACAAGAGATGTTCTTTTGTTAAGTACAAATAATAACTCAGTTACTGTTATGACAGACACTACATCGCAAGCTTATCTAAAATGTTTAGATGATAAAGCTTTATACATGAACGGAATGAATGCCTGTAATCTTAACTTAGTAAAGAATGATGCTTACAAAGATAACTATACTATGTGCTATGCTGACAAAACAATTTGTAGCAATAGTCTCACTTCAAAAGATACAGAACTTGCTGCTTGTCAAAAGATAAATACAGAAAATTCAAATCAGAAATATGTATATGGTGCTGTTGGAATAATTATAGGAGTATTATGTACTCTTGGTTATTTCAAGCTCGGAATGTTTCAACCTAAAGCAGCAACTGCTGAAGACAACTTCAATAGACAGCAATCAGGATAAAATGGATAATCCAAGAAAAGAATTATTGCAGGACCCTAGATGGTCAATCCTGGAAGATGGTAATGGCTATCAGGTTATGGCGATGGGCGGAATGCCCTTTGTAGATAACTCTGGTAAAAGATGTATTAGATTTAAAATTCTTCCAGACCCTCTTGTTAGGAATAGATATAATCTTAGAAGGGGTGCAGAATTAGATGAGAATGAAGGAACTATGTTCTTTACTTGTCTAGAGATAGACCTTATTCCTTTAAACCTTTATGATGATGCAAATAGAAAATGGTTATATGTTAAAACATTTAAGCACGAGCAGACACCTCTAAGTGAAAGAGAAAGTTTTTATAAACAAAAATATCAAAGCTATGAACAACAAGTTTTACTTCTTCAAGCTAAAGTTATAAAATTAAATGAAGAATTGCAGATGGCGGCACTTCAACCGGGCAAATATTTGAAGATGGGTGCTGAGGTTGTAGAAGCTAGTGCCGGAGCTATTGCTACTGCAATAAAGAAAAAGGAGGACGAAAAAAATGGTTGATAACTTAGATGAAAGAAATGATAAGCCACCACAACATATTGTTGATGATGATTTAAGTTTTGATTCAATAATGTTAAATCCTATTCTTAAGCCGATTGCACAGGTAGACAATAAGATTCAAGATTATGATGAAATGCTTTTTAAGAAAATTAAAGATATGGAAAAAGATAAAGCCTGGATTGATGAAGCCTTTGATTCGATACCTGAATATTCTACTTCTAATTTTGTTGCTAGAATTGTAAAGCTCAAAGATGAAATGGTTGATATCGTTAAGATACAAGATTTAGAAATTGCAAGTTTAAAAATGGCTATCAAGGAAATAAGCTTAACCGTAAAAATGAAATATGGTTTACTAGAAGAACACGAAGTTCATGAGGAACATAAAAGAGTGGAAAAGAAAAAGAAAGAAGAATCTTTTGATTATCTTGCTTATCTTCAATCAATAATAGTTAAAGATGGAATCTACGGCCAGATTGCTAAAGTTATAAATGAAAGAATGGAAGCTGATACTTCTAAAGATACGATTGGAGTTAAGTTTGATAAAGCTACAATTGACCTTTTCAAACAAGAAGAAGATAAGGAAAAGAAAAAGATTATTCAGGAAATACTTGCACTCAAATTAAAATCAATGGAGGTTAAATAAAATGGATAACGACGAATATCAAAGACCTAATCAGATAAAGATTGCTGATAGAGATATGAGAATTTACCATGGCGAGATACTTCAAGCACTACAAACAAGAGACGAAATAGAATTGTCTGCTGTTGAATCTTATTTAGATAAGATGATTTTGATAGCTAACATGTGGGAAGCTGTCGGAGTAGTGATACATAAGAAACATAAAAAAGATAATGGCAAAACCCAGATACATAAAGAAATTCTTGAAAGCGTTAAAAACAAACGAACTGGAAGAATCGAGAATTTAACTATCAACAAACTGACACTGATTAAAACAGAAGATTTATTTAGATTCACTTTTCCTGACAAGACAAATGAATTGGCGAAAATAAAAAGGGAGATAGATTAATGGTTAGTCCAATCGTGGAAGAGTATCGTAAAAAGAACTCTAATCTTTTTACTAACTTTGTTAATAATCTTAGTACTGGAAAGATATTTACTATTGTAATTATAATTTTGATTCTTCTAGCGATTGGAAAGAATGGGGATACTAGATTCACTTATTCTATAATGGGCATCTTAATTTTTATGATTATTTATTTATTAGTTAAACCTTCAAAAGAGAAAATGCTTTTAGATATTGAAACTGCTGGAGCTGTTGCTCAAGATTATCTTGAAAGAATGAGATTGGAAGGCAGGAAGATTTCTTTTGATTCTAAAGTGGAAATTCTACCTTGCGGACAGAGTTGTTATAGAAGTGATACTTTAACTGGAGAGTCTGCTGTGACTCATATTGATATTGGATATGTGGAGTATGTCAATGGAACTAATTATAAGAAAGAAGGAGTTATAAAAATACATCCTTATGATGGAACTATAATGGGAATGTTAATTTTGCCCTTAGGTTATAGTGGCCGCGAATTGACAACCAACGTAAAGCTTGTGCCGGTCGGAGTTATGAATATTAATAGCAATCAAGATTACAAACCTTCAGATTAATTTTTTCTATGATATTGAGAATTTCTTATTTTTGTTCCGCAATTTGTGCAGTAGCCTGATTTGTTGTAGGGTCTAATTGGTCTATTGCAGAAAGCGTTCTTGCATCGTTTAGTAAATATTTTATCTTGTATCATCTTAACAACCACCGCCAAGCTGTTCTACAATAGTTTTTCTTTTATGACAAAATGTTACTTCATATCTAGGATAATGTTTTTGATAACCACATTTATCTTTTGATTTACAAGCGTAAAGTCTTTCTGATATTTTTACTTCAAACTCACATAATGGTTTATATGTCATATTATTCTCCTTTCTTTCGTTCATCCATTTTCTTTTCTAGTTCCTGGATAGCTAGAGCTAGTTGTGCTATCTTATTTTCTATGTTTGAAATTCGTTTATCTAAAATTTGGATATTCATGGTGAAATTGTGTTTTGGGTTTAATTGATTCTTGTGGAACTTCTTTATGAACTTTTGCCTTACAATCGATACAAAAGAAGACATCAACATAGCAGTGTGTGTTTATAGATTCACATTGGAGACACGGAACTCCTTTAATCTCGATAATTTTTCCCAACTCATCTCTTATAACTTCTATCTCCATAAATCCCAGAACCTCCCAAGTATAAATATAATTAAGATTACAACAAAGATTCCAATTATCAACATCTTAGCTGAATTAGAACTTTGACAATATTCAAGCTGTT
>Ga0247841_10011727_pt1 | contig 11583 bp, 32 predicted proteins | sample LaCruzMarch2015__2_FD_192410 | JGI IMG/M metagenome (GOLD analysis project Ga0247841, IMG submission 192410) | Freshwater microbial communities from meromictic Lake La Cruz, Castile-La Mancha, Spain - LaCruzMarch2015_18m | ecosystem: Environmental > Aquatic > Freshwater > Lake | place: Spain...
AAAGTTTTCCTTCAACTCTTTTTTCATAAATCGTTTGACATCCCTGTGGAAGGCTTGGAATTCAGGGGTTAGGCTACTGGAGCTTTCGAAGTCTTTACCGAGCCACTGTTCAATTTTCTTCATAATTCTCCTTAAATCATAATAACTGGGTGTTTATCATCGAGCACATCGCAGGTTTTTTCGTCGGTGATAGATATTCCTTTGACTGGCACGTATTCATCTTCGCATCCAACATGGACAACGGCATCACTGTTTTGCTGTTGTTCGGTCATTTTTTCAATTCTATTTTTGAGTTGTTTGTATGTCATAATGCTCCTAAACATAATAATGACCATTTTTGCAGGAAACGGTTTCGTCAAAGATAATGAAGATATTTCTGCCCCAGCCGTGGTCTTCCAACACTGCTTTCTGTTTAATTGCTTCTTTTTTCGTATTCCAAGCAGAATGACGCTCATAGCCTATTAAAACGATATACATAATTTTTACTCTTAATTGATTTAACTGAATAAGACTCTAGCAGATTATTTGTGAAAGTCAATGATTAATTTTTCTTTTTTCTCTAATCAATTCATCATGTTTTCTGGAATGTTCTGCACAACAATAGCCTTTATTTGTTAAGTTCTGGCAATTTGGCAAGATACATTTCTTCATGGGCTTTGGGTCGGGGCGATATTTTTTTGGTATTAAACCTTCCCACCTACCCAACATGCCCATTATAAATGCGGTGGCTAATTTATCCATATCATTTGTTTTCATGGCAATAATGTATCATAGGATTTGTTAAAAGTCAATGATTAAATGCGGCAATTATTATTACTTATTAAATGTAAGCGATTAATTGTTTCAAGTGCTTTAATATGTTGGTTTTGATGGTTGACAATTTCTTTCAAATTTTTAATTAAATTTTTCTGTTCTTTAACTAATTTTTTAAGACATTTTTCATATTTTGATAATTTCATAGATTATTCCTTAATTGTTAAGATGCTAGCAGATTATTTGTGAAAGTCAATGATTAATTAAACATTACTTTCTTGCCATCTTCCCATTTACAATTTTCGCCTATATCGGGAACATAGCCGCCTTCGCTTGGTTTGGGTAATCCAACTTTTAGTGGTGCGATGCCAACGCCTGTCTTGAAAGTTGCTCCGTGAATTGAGATAAAAAGTGCGTTACCATAGCCGAATCCTTGAAAGCTAACTGTTTTGGCGGTGAGCTTGGCATAGGGGATATTGAGAGTATTCAATCTTTTTGCAAGGTCTCTTTTGGCTTCATTAATGGTCATAGTATTCCTTTATTGTTAAAAAGATAGTAACACGGAAGATTGTAAAAGTCAATACAATAATGAAACATTATTATAATCAGTGGAGCTTTAGCATCAGTGGCTTTTTGTGTGGAATTAGGAGAAAGGGAGGAAGAGGGATGAGCATGGGGTAGTGATCAGTGATGTTGGGTATGGTGGTTGCGGGGACGAGAGATGATGTCGTGCATTTAGTGGAGAAAAGAAAAAGCCCCACTGTTGTTACACAGGGGGCTTGGTTGCGACCACTCTTTACTATTTTGTTATAGTAGGCAAGATGGGATGGATCTTTTTATTTCTTTTAATTATTACATCAACACGTTTTGGGTCAAGGGTAGCGATCACTCTTCGGGCATGAGCCATAGAGCAGCAGATGCCGAGTTCGCAGAGTTCTTTTGCTTTATTTAAGGGGGTTTCGTTCATTGGCTATTTTACCTATTGATTTGTTCCATTTTTTTGGCAAGACATATGATATAAGACAAATAATTCCGATAAAGACAAGCAATCCCATATCGGATAAAAACTTGCTAAAAGTATGTTCATCATCTGGCATTGTTTTAATATCCTATCAGATTATTTGTATAAGTCAAGGATTATCGTGTTTGTATTTTTCAATGAAGTTATGGATAAATCTTTCGTAATGTTCTTCAAGATTAGGAAGGCAATACTTCCACATTTTACCACAACCGCAGGGGCAGGGGGTTTTGTAGGGGTCGGCTGTTTCGTCGGGGGCAACTAAATCCCACTGATCGTTGGCAAGACCTGTCAGATTCCAGCCTTTGTAGTGTATTGGATTATATTCCATTGATTATTTCCTTAATGGCTACTGTGTAAAAATGGATTTTCCAACTTATCCTTTATTTCCTGATGCCATATTCTTGGTGTAGTATGGACACGCATAGTTTGCATTGTGGGTGTGTAATAGGCTACTTCCTTGCCATCACTGTTGAAGAAATAAAGGTGGATATAGCCGTTACTTTTTTGCAATCCCGTATACCAATCTTTTTTATATATTGGCAATACGCCTTCGCTTGCTACTTCTACTCCCATTTGCTTTAGGATTTCCTGTGCTTCACCTTTTGTAAATACTTTAGTGAAAAGTGGTTCTCCGTCAGTTGATTCGTGTCGTTCCATTAGTTCTCCTTAATTGTTGGCAAAATGTTAGCAGAAGGTTTGTGGAAAGTCAAGGATTATTCTGTCGGAGTTGGGATTAATTCCCTGATGCGTTTTTCAATGTAGTCCAAGGTGGCACTGATAACTAATCCATCGTTTTCGTCTCGCAATTCGGCATAAATGATATTTCTTCGTGCGCCTTTGCCACGACGGATATTGACAATTTTCCAACTTGATTTATTCATAAAACCTTTCAATTTTCTATTTTCTTCTGTTGTCATATATTCCTTTATTGTTGATAAGATGGCATCAGAAAGGTTTGTGAATGTCAAGAAGTTTTGTGGGTTATTTTTCGTAAATGAGATAATAGCCTTCCCACAAAAAGAGCTTCATGCCGTTCATTTCGCTAACTACGCCGCTTGTAATTTCATACGCAACTTTGTTTGGTTTTTTCGCTTTACGGGGGATATTGGGAATTGATTGTGTAGCAATCTGGTTAAGAATACTTTTTTCCATATTGTCAGTAAATTCAGCAATCATAAGGTTTTCATGTGTGCGAAGTGTAATCATAGTTTAATCCTTTTCTTATTGTTAGAAAAATGGTATCATGAAAGAATGTGAAAGTCAAGACAAAAACAAAAAGCAAAGTATATAGCAAATGATGGCAGCAATCGTTCCTATGGCAGCTCCGTCCTTAAAAGTTCTTTGAGTAAATAAGGGGATAAGAAAAGCATTGCCAATAAAAACTCCAAGTGACATAACTACTGATAATATAATTTTTTCAGTCATTTGATTTTTCCTAATAGCAGGGTGGTTGCTAGAAGGGCTACACTTTGACCACCATCAGACAAGTTATCGTTCCTTTGCCAACGTCTGCCAAAATATCCCGACAGATGGAATCATATCGCTTTTCTAATTGTCAATGATGAAAGTCTAACACAGATTATTGTAAAAGTCAAGAAGTATTTATAAATAGTTGGTATCAGTGGAATTAAGTAGCATCAGTGGCGTTTTTTGAGCAAGTCGTCGTCGCCTGCGGAACCGAGCTGGCTGGGTGCATCTGTATTCAGTGGGGTGGATAGGCATACATTTAGTGGGTAAACAAAAAGCCCCTGCATGAATTAACAAGCAAGGGTTGATGGATGGCTGAAATTATTTGCTTATTTGAACCTCCCCATGCCTAAAGGCAGGGGATTCCAGATTACTAGGCTGCTTTAACAACAGCTTTTCTCTCGTGGCTCATTCCGAGCCCGGCATTGAGCACCACCACGGCGGAATTAATATCTCTGTCGTGATCTGCCCCACAAGCAGAACATACCCAATGCCTTACCTTAAGCCCATCCCAACCTGTAGGTCCAGTTAAGGCTCCACAAGCAGAACAGGTCATAGTGGTTCTTTTACTATTTACTTTAATCAGTTGTCTACCGCTTATGTAGCCCTTGTAAGACAACATCCCTAATAATTTTCCTAATGATGCTTCACTAACGCTCTTACCCATGCTTCTAGCCATTCCCTTAAAGTTATCATCACTATAACAGATGGTTGCGTAGTTTTCCACCAGCCATCTGCTTATCTTATGGTTTCTGTCGTTTCTACGGTTAGCCTGTTTTTCCTTTAGTCTGGCCACCAATACTTTATCGTTCCCTCTTTGCGCTTGGGAAATTCGCTTTTCTCCCTTGCGTAACTCTCTGGGATTTTCTATTTTTGTTTCGTCTGATAGAGTTAGTAATGTATGAAAGCCGGGATCTATGCCTACTATCTTTGTCGTTACTTTAACATCAAACTTATTATCCGTGTCCAGCCACAAGCAAAGATACCAGCCAGAAGCTTTCTTGAGTATTCTGCCGCACTTTATTTTGGCTTTTGGAAGTTCCTGCTTGTGAAACTTTACTTTGCCGAGACCGGGAATGCTAATTTTGTTTCCCACTGGTGACTTGATTGGATCGGGAAATGGAATAGAACCTAGTTTGTTATTGAGCCCCTTGAGTCTGGGTTTCTTGGATTGTTTTTTGAAGCATCTCTGCCAAGCATCATAAACTTGAAGTAAAGTTCCTTGAATAGTGTGGGAAGGGATATCCAACTTCTTTCCGTATTCTGGTAACAAGTTCTGGAAGTCCATCTTAGAGAAGTAGATTTTGTTCTTGGCATTGTGTTCTATCTTCTTGAGCCCCCAGTTGTAGACGGAAGTGAGGCGATACAACCACTGCTCCAAGAAAGCTTCTTGGTTTTTGTTGAGCTTAAGCTTTAGAGTTCGGACTATCATTTATTTTTCTGTTGCTCCACGTATTGTTTTATAGCCGAAAGTGACGCTCCGCCAACAGTAGAAATGAAATAGGAATTAGTCCACAAAGTAGGCAAGCGAGTTCTCATCCAGTCGTATTGTTGTCTAAGTAACCTAGACGATCTACCTTTCATCTGCTTGATAAGCCTATGTATTCCGTACTGCGGGTCTACTTCAATAACCGCATGAACGTGGTCTGGCATAATTTCTAACGAAATTATTTCTGCCGAGCGTTCTAAGCAAACGTCTTGAATTATCTTCCTCAGAGTTGCTGGGGAGTCTTCTGTAATAACTTTTCTCCTGTACTTAGTACACCAAACTATATGGTATTTTGACGAGTAGGTTACGTTTGAATTCGATTTATAGTTTATCATACCTACATTATACAACAACTATCTACATAAACCTTTATTTATTTTAAAATAGTTATACCTGCCTTACCCCACGAATAAATTCGGGGGAATGCGGCAGGAATTTACTGTTCAATATGAAATAACTGAAGGGTATTGTTCAGGGGTTGTCAAAAATAAGGGGTCTAAAGTCATTAACGGGAAACAAGCCGCAACAGCCCTACTTAAACAAGCAAGCGATCCCGAATTTTTCCAGATTGACGAAAAGGGAAATGATGTTGAAGAATAAGGAGAATAATTATGATCCAATTCAATAGCAATTTCAAGGTGGCAAAGAAAGTCCTTGCAGTGGTTAATAAGAAAATGGAACAACATGTTGCCAATGACTGTTCAGTTGAAGCCTATTGCAACGGTCGTGAGCAGGGATATTGTATTTCTCAATTTTGTACTCAACTTACTTTTCCAAGCTTGAGAATTAGAAAAGTTAGCTTCTCTGAAAATAGGAATAACGATGATATAGTCGTATATTTTGGTGAAAGTCATAAATTTGCTATGGGGGGAAATATTCCTAGCGAGAAAGTTTATCACAATGCAAAGTATTTCCGCTATGACAAGATTGATGAAGCCGCCCAATTTATTGTGGATTTCTTTGCCGAAGGGGAATAATGAAAGATAAAAGAATTAAGTTGCGTTTAGTCTTGGACATTGATTACAATCCTAACAATGAGAACTTGGAAACCTTGCGAGGACTTATAAATCGAATGCCAACTTTTCTTTACGGCAATGGAATGATGACAGGAGACACATCTGCCGAAGTTAATGAGTGGAAATATATAATTAAGCAAAGAAAATAATACTTTCTTCTTGACATTTTTCTTTTTTGTGGTATAAATCTTTTTTGTGGTATAAATATAAACTTACAGAATGAGTTAAGATCTTTATTAGAAATTTAAAGGAGGGGTATCTAACTGTTAATCAATAACTTACAAATATCTACAAAAATATACAAAATATTTTCACTTTTTTGCAGGATTTTAGGTATAATTAGAGTAAATAATTAGGAGAAGACAATTATGAGGAAATCTAAACTGATGAAAGAACTTGAAAATAAAAAGTTTAAAGTGGTCAGAGTAACCAAAACGGAGTTTGAATTGGATAATGGTGACATATATCCCATTCAAATGGATTTGGGTTTTAAACCAACTGTAGAGGAATTTCAGAAGTTCCTAGATACTTCAAAGAATTTGCTATTGGAGATAATTAAGAAAAATGGATAAACTATTATCTATATCAAAAGCAGCAGAGATTCTTGGAGTGTCGGATGAAACATTGAGGAATTGGGAAAGAGAAAAGAAACTAATACCCATTAAAACTTTTGGTGGTCATAGAAGATATAAGGAGTCAGATATAAATAAGTTTTCTGGTGTAGAAGAACCAGATAAAGATATAAACAAATCTGTTGCCATTTATGGAAGAGTGTCAAGCCATGACCAAAAACAAAAAGGTGACTTGGATAGACAATGCCAAAGACTTTCAGAATACTGTGCCAAGCAAAAGTATAAAGTAGACAATATATTGAAAGATGTTGGTTCTGGGTTGTCTGATTGTAGAAGTGGTTTGAATAGATTGTTTGATTTGGTTATTGATAAGAAAATTAATAAAGTAGTCATTGAAAATAAAGATAGATTGACAAGGTTTCAATATAAAGTTTTGGTTAGATTTTTTGAGAGCTATGGCGTTAAAATAGAGTGCGTAGAAGATAAAGAATGTAGTGATGAGCAGGAATTGACAAATGATATTATGATGTTAATGGCCGTCTTTAGTGGACGCTTGTATGGGAAAAGAAGTGCAAAAAGAAGGAAAGAAAAGAAACTGGAAAAAGAAAATAAGGAGAAAAAATGATAGAATTATTTTTATATACGATAGGAGTTCTCGCCATAGGATTCTTGGGGGGTTTTTATTATTGCGTTAAAAACGAAAACATAGACAGTCCTATAGATGTAAAACCTGACGATTGGGGGAAAGCTATAAAAAATAATAAGTTTTGTGAGAGCAAAGAACAAGCAGAATTCTTATCTGTTTTATATAAGGATAAGTTATGAGCGATACCAAAGAAAACCCAAGTACAATAGCTGGAGAACCTAGATTGAGAGAGTTGTTAGAAAAAATCGAAATACTTCGTGCCCAATGGAGTTTGCAAGCTTATGGAATTGAACGGACACACGGAGATGATGATTCAGCAGCTAAGGCGTTTAAATGTTGTAGTGGTGACTTGTTTAAAATGGTTCATAATGAATAAAAATAACCAATGTTTAGGCTTGTGTTGTGCAGAAGGCAAAGAATATAATATGATGTGCGGTAAACCAGCCACACGTACTATACGATGGTTGTTAGATTTAAAAACTGAAGATAAATGGTTTTTGGTTCCTTGTTGCCAATACCATTATGAAAAACATGAAAATAATCAGGTCAAGTAAATGTAGCGTTAAGTTTGCTACAGACAAAAAGAAGAAAGAATTACAAACCATTCTTCAAGAGTATGGCAAAGTAGTTAATTGCTTTATTGATTATTTCTGGGATTCCAAAGAAAAGACCAGCAAGACGCAACTTCTGAAACCAATTGTTGATATTCCTAAAGATAGTTGGTTGTCTGCACGTTTAAGGAAAGTGGCAGCAAGAGAAGCATTGGATATGATTTCTGCTTCCAAAGAAAGATGGAAGAATAAACCAAACAAATTAGTTAAGCCAGTTCATAAAGGCAAGAGAATGTATGTTTCCTGCACAATAGCCGAACTCAAAGACAGCAAGGAAGCAAAAGAATTTGATGCTTGGCTTCACATTGCTTCAGTTGGAAACAAGATAACAATGGATATTCCTATTAAATTCCACAAGCATTACAATAGACTCTGTTCTAAAGGCAAGAGATTAAATTCATATATTATTACAGAAAACTATGTTCAATTTGTTTTTGAAATAGATACTGGTTTAAAGAAGGAAGGTAAGAACTGTATTGGAGTTGATACTGGAATAAATGCTTTGGCTTCCTTATCTACAGGAAAACAATTTGGCAAAGATATTAAGGAATGTATTGAAAGAGTCAAGAGATGCAAGCAAGGTGGCAGCGGCAAACTAAAAGCCAGAAGAGCATTGAAACAAAGAATTGACGAAGTAGCAAAGGAAGTTGTCAACAAAGATATTGATTTGATTGTGGTGGAAGCATTGAAGAAGATGGGACATAATGGTAAACTCAAACGGCGATTGAGTAAAAATATTCGCCGTTCTATCGGTAGTTGGAATTGGAAATATTGGTTGAACAGACTAGAAATGGCTTGCGAATCTAACCGTGTTAGTTTTCGTCAAGTAACGCCTTTTTATACCAGTCAGACCTGTCCAGCATGTAGTCATACCGATAGGGGAAATCGTTCAGGAGAAATGTTTCGGTGTCAGAAGTGCGGCTACACTGACAACGCAGATATTAATGCAGCCAGAAACATTTTGAACAGATTTCTTACAGGAAAATACGGTTCCTGTTACAAACCCGAAAACAAGCAAGAATTGGTAGTAGATGACCTAAAGTATTGAGTTGTAGATTTTTGTAAGTTTAAAGGAACGGTTATGAAATTCGCTCCTGTAATGGGGGCATTTGGTTATGTGGAAGAAGTTAGACAACCGGGACTCATTAGCTAGGGCCGGGTAAGAGCCGTCGCCGCCTAAGAAGCAACGGCTCCTGGTTATGCTTGCTCTAAGGTTGCGATTAAAGGTAGGAGAGCTTCGCAATCTGGTTGGTGTTTGGCGGGAATAAAACCATGTGAAATGTACTCATTAGGAGCAGGCTGAGGAAACCTGCTAGAGCAAGTTGCGGTGATAAACAAAAACTCATTTCGTTATGAGTTATTAACGGCGTTGGGGAGATAACGAAAACTCCCCTGATGGTGGATCAATACCGCTTCCCATAGCACTCCACCCTGCTATTGGGTTTAAAATGTTCTTGACTTTCCTGTTGTAATATGTTAATCTATATTTATAAACAATAAGGAAAGGTATTTTTCAATGACAGGATTAAACAAAATTGTAAGACGTAGAGCCAACCGAATCCATCAGAACCTTCACAACCGCCGTATTATAGTCATGCTTGAACCTGGCGATACGATTGCTATGCGTTTGGAACGGCGGCGTAAGGTTGTTCGTGCATCTATTGATAAGATATACTGGATCATGGCGAAGTGGGACGCTGCCGAAATACTCAAAAAGAAAGCTATAGAGAAGAAATTGCGTAAAGCGAATAAATGTAATATATGCACAAATTGGTAAAATAATCCTTGACTTTACATTTATTTATGGTATGTTTGTATTTATGAAAACAAAGAAAGGAACTATGAAAAAAAGCCAAATGACATTAGATGCTCTTGACCAGAAAGAAACCTGTGAGTTCATACCTGCTGTTTCTATCGTTCCCCGCAAATGGGACAAATGGTTTTGGACTTTGTTTACCGAAGATGCTGATTTCAGTTTCGGGGACAACAATCGGTCGCTTATCACCGCCGAAAGGTTTGCCGATCATTGCCGTGACTTGGATTTGGTAGAAAACTCCAGCCGGAAGGAAGTTGATAAGTTTATGACCATGCTTACAGAATTGGATCAAACCTACATTGACTTGGAGAACTAATATGCTAATAGAAATGAGATCTCAATTTTCTGGGAAACTTCATACAATGTCTATTCCAGTTACTATCCAACAGCTAGATGATTTCAAGAAAGACAACCGCCCCATTCAACAGGTTTTCCCCCATCTTAACGCAGACCAAAGGGAGTTCTTGCTTACAGGCGCTACGCCAGAAGAGTGGGACGAATTGTTTGGAGAATAATGAAGATTAAAATTAAAGGCGGCAGACGAGCTATGTTACGCCAAAAGCCTATCCCAAAGAGCGATAGAGAAGCAGTGTTGCGTGAAAACCCTCTCTCCGATGGCTCTACGGTTTGGAGTGTGGTTATATGGGAAAATGGTAAAGAAATAGAACTCCCTTGTATTAACGAAACTTTTGCACGGCTTCTCTTAGATGCCATTCAACTCTATACAATCTAACCACTAAATGACGTGCGTATGGAACTTCAACCAGACCAGATAGTTAAAATAAGGGATATTATTTCCAAAGAGTTTGAAATGTCTCCTTATCGCCGTGCTGCTACAAAAATTATCCAAGCAGGTTTGACTTCTGAACATCTACACGCCTTTTCTAAAACAACAACTGGCTATCAAATGCGTTCCAACGAAATATGGAACACTTTTAACGAGATGAGAGATATTGAATTATCATCTAAATGATGTCATGTTAACCCCTTACTATGCAGGTATTTTTCCCATCTTTGGTGTATAATATTAACAATGAATAATATTTTTCTTGACTTTATGATTAATCTATGATAGCATTGTTTTATGAAGAATCGAAAATTAAATAAGTTAGAAATGTGGTTTAATGACTACCCAATGGCTTTCCATGCTATTATTTTTCTCATTCTTTTAGCGATTATTGTTATTTTTGTATGTGTTCTAAATCAAGGACTTCAAAAAGACGACGAAATGGAAGCGACAAGAATGGCTCAATTTCAAGGAGAAACTAATGTCAGCTGATAATATGATAGCAATTTTAAAAACTCCCAATGGTAAGGGGGGATTTGAATATCGTGTTACTCACGCTCAAGCTATTGACAATATCTATTGGCAACATGATGATGGCAACCCAGAAGAAGTTATGGCATATTTTGGCAAATGTGAAGTTCTTACCAGTGAAATTAATGCCATGAAACTAGCCTTTGATATGGAAAAAGAAATATTGAATGACGACTTTGGCATACTTGAATATGGAATTAATACAATTAATTTACCGCACCCATTTGATTATTACAGGAAACATAAGGAGAAAAGTAAGTGAAAAATCAGATTAAAATACGGCGTTCTTGGCTCATCGATCCCAGTACCAAGGTTGAAAACAGCAAAAAAGACAAACAGAAGTTCCAAGAGGAAGAAGACTTCCGCAACTATCTCGGCAAAATTACCCCCGACGATCTTGATGACTTGGAAGAGCAGGAAGATTTGGCGGAAGGATGAATATGGATGTAATTAAAAAATATTCCGGTGAAGAAGCTATTAAGGTGTATCAAAAAGAGTTTCAAACAGAACCCCCAAAAGATTTAGACTACATTGAAATTTGTCAAATCCCCAATCATAATATACATGCTTTTTTAGTATATATCAAACAAGAAAAAGCTGCATAGAAGGAGCGTTATGCAAAAAACAGTTGATGTTACCATTCGTTTGACCATTAATGTAAAAGGGGAAGTTGAAATCAGTGATGTTATTAACGAGATGGACTATGATTTTACTTCCGCAACCAAAGGGGCGACCATTGTTGATACCGAAGTTGTTGAGTTTGATGAAGAGAAATAACTCCTTTCTTGATTAGTTCCCACTAAATCACCTTTACCTCCTTGCACTTATATTCCCCCAACAGTGTCATTCTATCCTAACGTTTCTTGCGAGGTGA
>Ga0247841_10011728_pt1 | contig 11582 bp, 11 predicted proteins | sample LaCruzMarch2015__2_FD_192410 | JGI IMG/M metagenome (GOLD analysis project Ga0247841, IMG submission 192410) | Freshwater microbial communities from meromictic Lake La Cruz, Castile-La Mancha, Spain - LaCruzMarch2015_18m | ecosystem: Environmental > Aquatic > Freshwater > Lake | place: Spain...
CAATACGCGATAATTCACCACCCGAAGCGATCTTATTCAATGGCTTAGGCGCTTCCCCGACATTGGCTGTCAGATAAAACTCAATCTCATCGGCGCCTTTGGGACCAAAGCTAACCGCATCTTTATCATTCGCAGCAAAGTATTTTTTGAAATTAACGTGAAAAGTGGCATGGGACATATTTAAGGCATGAATTTCATTATCTACTGCTTGTGTCAGTTTTACCGCTCCCTGCGCTCTTGCCTGCGAAAGATCAAGAGCATTTTGCGCAAGTCCGGATTTGACCGCTTCTTCTTCTTTTGTTAATTTCTCCAGCTCTTCTTCCACGGAAAAAACCCGCCGAAGCTCTTCTTCCATTTCCATTTTCTTTACTAAAACACTTTCGAGAGAGCCGCCGTGTTTGCGTTTCAACCTGCCGATCATTTCGAGACGCTCGTCAATGGCCAGAAGTCTTGCCGGATCAAAGAAAAGATTTTTCCCGTAATCGCGCAGTGACAAAGCCGCTTCCTGCAGCGCGATGAAATTTCCTTCAATATCAGCTTCGGCAAGCTTTAAGCTCGCGTCAATTATTTTTATTTCCTTTATCTGGTTACGCACCTCTTTGAGTTTTTCACAAACAGAACTCTGTTCTCCATAAAGTAAATCATAGGCACGGTTCGCGTTATCGGTAAGTTTTTGAGCGTTGGCCAACACTTTTTTCTCATTGGCCAAAGTAACATCTTCAGCTTCCTGCGGATCAATATCCACTATCTCTTTTAACTGAAATTTAATCAATTGCGTCTTTTCTTCACGGCTGCGGCGCAGTTCTTGAAGCTTCGCAATCTTCGCTTTCAGTTGCTGATATTGATTGTACACTGCTTCATAAGAAGACCGCAGGGGCAAGCACCCGCCAAACTCATCGAGAATGTCCACATGGTTTTCAGCACTGAGAATTAACTGATGTTCATGCTGGCCGCAAATGTTAATCAACGATTCGCTGATTGCAGATAAATTGGCCAGTGTTGCCATTTGTCCGTTGATGATCGCTTTGTTTTTCCCTGTACGCGAAATTACGCGCCGGATAATCAGTTCATCTCCCGCGGTAAAACCCATTGAGGCTATTTTTTCCCGCAGAACGTTATTGTGCGTGAGATCAAACAGGGCTTCTACTTCCGCTGAATCGGCCTGAGTTCTAATCATCTCCGCTGTAGCTCGATCACCTAGTAGCAGGCTTACCGCGCCGATAATGATCGACTTTCCCGCGCCTGTTTCGCCGGAAATCACATTTAACCCTTCACCGAAAGAAACATGAAGTTCGTCAATAATAGCGAAGTTTTTAATGCTTAGATCACTTAGCATTTTACTTTTTTCTCGCCCCTGTTGGTAGTGCGCCCCAGCCAAGCTTGGAGCGTAAAATTTCCCCGTAACTGCGATGTGGTGACAGAACTAAAGTGGTCACATATTTTGACTTCTTGATGTTTATTACATCACCGGATTTGATCGAAAAAGCTTCCTGACCGTCAAGTGTTACTGTGGCTCCTTTTCCTTTGGACCAAATGGTTAAATGCAAATTGGAATCTTCCGGGAAAATAATCGGCCGATTGGTCAGCGTATGCGGGCAAATCGGATTGATAATAATTAAATCTTCCCCCGGAAAAACAATCGGCCCGCCCGCGGAAAGTGAATAAGCTGTAGAACCGGTGGGAGTGGAAACAATCAGACCATCCGCTTTATAGGTTGTCAGATATTGCTTGTTGACTACCGTTTCCAGCTCAATAATACGCGAAAGATTACCTCGGTTAATCACCACATCATTTAAAACAATACCTGAGCCGATATTGGTTTTACCGCGGCTGATTACAGCTTCCAGCATCATTCTTTTTTCTGTGACAAACTTGCCTGCCAGAATTAATTCCAGCGCCGCGAACATTTCATTTAAATTAACTTCCGTCAGATAGCCGAAGCTTCCCATATTTATCCCTACAATGGGAACATCATGTCTGGCCACATGGCGCGCCGTACGCAGCAGAGTGCCGTCCCCACCTAAAACAGCGATTAAGTCAACTTTTCGGGGCAAATCATCTCTGGAGTATCCGCGTTTAATGCCTAGCGCTGCGGCAGTCCCGGTTTCCAGAAATACTTCCACGCCACGCTCTTCCAGCCAATTTTTTAATGATCCGGAGTACTGCGCGCTTGTTTCTTTTTCGACGTTGGCAACAATGCCTATTTTCTTAATTTTCATGACCATAAACCCCAAAATTTTGATTTGAGTAACATAAAAAAAAGTTACTGTCCACGGATAAATAATGCCTCCGTATAGCTAGAAACTATTTGAATTTGCAAGGCAATTTTAATATTAAAATACTTGACAGGCAAGACTTTCATAATATACGGTATAGCAAGTGAGGTGATTATTTATGGGGTTACTTAAAGGCAATTTTAGTTTTGCTCAGTTTCATGTGGGCGGAAAAATGCCGCAGGCTTTTTTAGAGTTTGTGAGCAGTCGGATAAAAGCCAATTCGTTTCGCGATACAACCAAGTCAACGGAAGAAAAACGTCTGGGATGGGTTTCACTTACAGACGTGCTGGACGCCGATTTTGAAAATGCCAATTACGCGCTGGGAGATTACCTGATCTTTTCACTTCGTGTTGATCGTAAATTGATCCCTCCTAAATTAATGAAGATCAGGTTGATGGAGGAAGAAAAACGCTTTCTTATCGAAAGCGGTAAAAGCCGTGTCAATAAAGCAATGGCTACGGGCATAAAAGAAAAGGTGAAATTGGAACTTCTGACCAAACTCGACCCCGTACCTTCTTTTTACGATGTTTGCTGGGCAGTAGGACAAAACAAGATTTATTTTTCTTCACTTACCGACAAGGTTGCCGAAGATTTTGCCGATTTGTTCAAAAAAACTTTTTCATTAAGCATCCGGCGATTTTTGCCACAGGAAAATTTACTGATCGTCCGTAAATCCGGCGAGGAAAAAGACGCTCCTGCGGATGAATCTCTTATCGGTCGGGAATTTTTAACATGGCTCTGGTATAAATCGGAGGAACGAGGCGGCAGAATAATTGTGTCAAAAGACGAGGAAGTGGAATTGAACTTTTTAAAGAGAATTGTTTTGGAGGCAGGGGAGGGTGAATATTCACAGGGCGTCGTCTGCCATGGAATTCACGCTGAACTCAAAGAAGGCAAAGAAGCAATCCGCCAGGGGAAAAAAGTAAAAGAAGCCGGGATTAAATTAATCTATAATCAAAACGAATGGGAATTCACCTTTCGGGCTGATTCTTTTAATTTTCAATCGTTAAAACTGCCGGTAATGGATTGGCAGGAAACACCCGAAGATCCTTCCGGGCATCTTCTGGAACGTATTTACCTTATTGAAAACGCGGTTAAAACAATGAACAATCTATATGAATCGTTTCTACGTATTCGGTTTTCATCTCAATGGGAAGAAAAAGAATTGAAACTTTTGTCCGGATGGTTAAAACGTTAATTGGTAATTTCGCTGATAATAAAAGATCTAGCGTACCAGGTATGGTTGCAAAATATCATCCAGCATTTTCCTTTGATTTTCCAAATCAACTGCCGATTTTGTTGGCGGGAGCTTTATCATATCACAAAAAACAATAGTTACACGCGAAAAAGGTTTGGGAACCATGAATTTATCCCAGCTCTTTAAGTGCCACGCATTTTCGGCCTTGACATATACCGGCAGAATAACCGCGTCTGCCACCTGAGCCAAGCTGATTGCGCCGGGCTTTGATACGCCTGCCGGGCCGCGCGGCCCATCCGGAAAAAGAATTGCCAGACCATATTGTTTCAGTCGATTGATCATCTCTTTTAATGCCGGACCACCATTGCGGGAAGAAGAACCGCGAACCGCATACCAGCCAGCCTGCCTGGCAATCCCGGAAGAAATATCTCCATCCAGACTTTTTGAAGCCATCATACTGGGATTAAATTTAGCATACTTTTTACCATAATAAACGGCGGGAAAAAATTGCTGATGCCACCCGCAAATTAAAACCCGACCACCCCGCTCTAAAAATTTAAGCCAAGGCTCTTCATTCACGATCTTGAGTCGGAAAGTCGAGCAATAGGCGCAGACAAGCCAGAATATAATCTTACTGGCCATTTGTGTCGTTGCCAATCTACGAAATTTTTTAAACATATTTGCCTGGAGATGTTCATTGATTTAGAAATGGTAGTTGTAATTATTATTTTTGAGCTGCTTTTTGTTCTTCTTTGGCTTTCTTCTTTTCTTCTTTAGCTTTGTCTTTAGCTTCCTGGTCCTTCTTGACTTTTTCTTCTTCGGCTATTTTAATTTTTGTTTCATTCATTAAAAATTCCACCTTGGAATCAAGTCCAATATTGGCGAAGTCTTTCGTTATTTTTTCTAGACGGATAAGTGCCGCCTGATATTTTTTTTGCGTGAAATAAAACTTCCCGACATAAAATTCATGCTCAGCCTGCTTTTGTTTGCATTCAATGAGCAATCTTTCGGCCATGGTAGCAAATTTACTTTCCGGATAACGCGTAATCAGCTTTTCAAATTCTTTCCTTGCTTTGACTGTTTCAGTCTGATCACGATCAATTGCCTCAATCTGATTATAATGACAAATTCCTGCCTGATAGATGGCATAGGGTACATTTTCATTGGTCGGATGGAGGTTGACAAAATCGCTATACGCGCCTTCCGCCTCGATGTACGCTTTATCACTAAAATAGGAATCAGCTATTCCCATATCAGCTAAAACAGCAAGATTATTGAGTGGGTATTCTTCCCTGACCCGCAGAAAATATTCGCGTGCTTTTTTATAGTTGCCGTCCTGATACTCAAGGGCACCGCGCGAATAAAGCCCCTCCGGCGTGCCTCTTACCATTCCATCCTTCTTGAAAAATGACAACTGACAACCGGCAATACAAAAAAGCATTATCATCGCCGAAATAATTATTTTGATTTTCACTATTAACTCTGCCCTCAATTAATTGATTAATTAATTAAAAATACTATAGACCCTTCTTCACAAAAGCTTCGAGCTTATCTTTAGGAACAAGTCCGACCAGGGTATCTAAAACCTTCCCGTCTTTGAACAAAATAAGTGTGGGAATACTGCGCACACCGTAATTAACTGCGGTTTTCTGGCTTTCATCAACATTTAACTTCATCATCTTGACGCTGTCTTTTAACTGCAAGGCCAGCTCTTCAACAATAGGACCAATAGCTTTGCATGGCCCGCACCATGGTGCCCAAAAATCGATTAGTACCGGCTTATCGCTTTTCAGAACTTCACCTTCAAAATTATCATCGGTGGCGACACCTACAAATTCATTACCCATATCGCAACCTCCTTTGTCTTTTTAATTTGGAATTTGTATATGTCACAGCGAACTTAAAAAAGTCAAATGCTATTTGCCCTGCATAATACCAAGTTGCTTTCAAAAAATAAACTATGAATTTTTTGAAAGCAACTTGGTATTATGCCCGGTAAATCGACCTTTTAATGTTTGATAGCAACTTGGTATAAAATATTCATTATTCTTTGACAGTTGAGAGCTAATTTGTTATAAATGCAAACATATCAGGAGGATTTATGGGATTATTAGGAGTTATTTCCGGCACAACAATTATGGAAAGAAGTGATCTGGTGGCAAACAGCAAAATCATGCCGGTGAAAAATAAATTTGGCCGGACATCAGTACTGGTCACAGATAGAATTGCCTTGATTCTAAGGCATGGCAATGATCACAACAATTATATTTTACCCCATTTAATCAATTATCGCGCTAATTTACAAGCGTTGAAAGATTTGGGCGTAACAGAAGTTTTGGGAATTAACTCCACCGGCTCATTAAAAAAGGATTTGTGCCCGGGAATGATTGTTATCCCCGATGATTTCATTACGTTGACTGCTACCCCGACCATTCATGAAAATAGCGCGGCACATATCACTCCCGCACTCAATGAAAACGTGCGCCAAAAGCTCATCAAGGCGGCACAAAACTGTAAAATTTCAGCAATCGAAAAAGGAACTTACTGGCAAGTCCCCGGCCCAAGGCTGGAAACAAAAGCGGAAATTAGAATGATGTCAAATTTTGCCGATATTGTGGGCATGACCATGGCCAGCGAAGCAGCAGTCGCGCTGGAACTGGGTATCCCCTATGCCTCTGCCTGTTCCATTGATAATTTCGGCAATGGCCTGAAGGAAAAACCTTTGAGTATGGAAGAGATAACAGCCGGCATCCGCAAAAACGCCGACTTGATGATTAGCCTGCTTAAGAGCTACATTGAGCTTTCCCGTTAGTTACGTATAGCTTCCTGAAATCCTCATTTTTATAAATCTGATTTTATGCTAGATTACAAAAGGTAATTATTATAAGTAATTTTTAATTTATCTGTATCAGCGAACGCGGTAATCCAGTATTGTCAAGCTTTCTCCAGACTCCTGTCATAGCGGTAATGACAAAGATACCGGATTGATTAGGTTATTCAAAGATCTCTAAAGACAGCGGGAGAAAGGATTAGTCCAATGAATCATGTCCATCATGTGCATCTGTTTGCCTCTGATATTGAAAAAAGTCTGGCATTTTATCGGGATGCTTTCGGCGGCAAAGTTGTTCTCGATGAAAACATGGCGGGAGCCAGGAACGTATTCATGAGAATTGGTACCGGCCGTATTCATTTCTATGATCAGATGCCATCATTTTCAGGCAGAGGAAGCATCCATCACTTCGGGATACAGACCGATGACATCAATGGTGTTGTAGAAAAGCTAAAAGCCATGTATGTGCCTTTCACCAAAGGCATAACGGATATTGGTGTATGGAAATATATCATGGTACCCGCACCCGACAATGTGCTCATTGAACTCTTTCAGGTCGATAAGAACCAGATTTCCAAAGAACTGCGAGACTATTTCGATTAACAATAAATTGTTTCTCTATTTTTTTCTTCCTGTAACACACACATCGCCGGCCTCGGCAAAAATGCTTGATTTCATCCAGAAATAGATTATATTGTTTCATCAATAATTATGATATGTATTGACAACTTTTTTGTGGGCTGGGGGCAACTGATTCATAGTTTAAATATTGTGGCACCGTCGGGAAACCAGGCGGTAAAGAGAGTAGACAAATATCAGCCTAAATATTAGGAGAAACCGGTCTACTCAACTCAAACCGATATAATAAGATAAAAGGAGGCTGGCCATGAAAATCGAGCCTATTACCGCCAAACCAAGCAAGGAGGAGCTTAATGGGCGCCTGGAAAAGATCCGGACGCTGATGGAAAAGGAGAAGCTGGACTATTACGTCTCATTCTCCCCGACCAACGTTTACTACCTGACCAATTTCGCCAACCTGGTACACGAGCGGCCCTTCATACTGGTGATAGGCAAGAAGGGGCCAATGAAGATGGTCTGCCCTCTGTTGGAGTCCACGCACGTCAAGAGCCGGGCGCGCTGCGACCTTGACTATGTCATTTACTACGAGTTCCCGGCCCCGGCGGGGCAGAATTGGTACGACGTTTACAGGCCGCTCTTCAAGGATAGCGACCGTATCGGCATCGAATCGGCCATGCCGGCAGGCATCCTCAGGGAGACTCGCGGCACCACCACCATCACCAACATCATCGAGGACATCCGCGTCATCAAGAGCGAATACGAGATCGGACGCCACGTTCATGCCTGCCAGGTGGTGGATGAGGGCATGAAAAAACTGCTTGAACTTACCAGGGTGGGAGTCCCACTCATCACCATTTACAGCGGACTGGTGCAGGCCATGATGGCCAAGGCGCTCTTCGAGGTGGCCGACATCAACCTCATTGCCAGCAAGTTCCAGGGTGCAGTCTGGCCTCCCTCCATCTCACATGACCCGCATATCATCCCCACACCTTTCATGCCCATGGAGGAGGGCGGCCCCTCCTGCTCTATCGTGGGTGCTATCGTGGACGGCTATGGCGTCGAGATAGAGAGGACGCTCTTCCTTGAGCATGTGCCGGACTATGCCAAGAAGCTCTTCGACGTCATGATGAAAGGCCGCGCGCTGGCCTATAAGCTGGCTCAACCGGGCACGGTTCTGGAAGAGATCGATAAACAGGTACGGCAGGTATTCATTGACGCCGGCTACGAGAAGAACATCATCCACCGCACGGGACACGGCTTTGGCATCACCGGGCACGAGGACCCCTTCCTGGCGCTGGGCGACAGGCGCAAGCTGGCTCCGGGCATGATAGTAAGCATCGAGCCGGGGATCTATTTCAAGGGGCAGGGAGGCTATCGCCACTCCGATACCGTGCTGATCACCGAGAACGGCAATGTTAAACTGACCCACGCTCCCGATCAACTGGAAGAACTGCTTTTCAAGAAATGAGAGGATTATAAATATGAAAGAACCGGTTAATACACAACCCCAGGAATATAAAACGGGAGGCGGCAGCGCCAAGTATATCCTGGTCGTCTGTACCCTGCTGTACGTTATCAACTATATCGATAGGCAGGTTTTCTCGGTGGTGTTGCAACCAATGAAGGTCGAACTGGGGCTGACCGATACCCAGTGCGGCCTTGCACAGACCATCTTCATCCTGGGCATGGCACTCTTCTCCTTCCCTGTGGCGTACCTGGTCGACCGCTGGAGCCGCAGCAAGACCATCGGCATCATGGCCCTACTCTGGAGCCTTTTCACCTTCCTGACCGGCTTCGCTAAAAACTTTACTTCACTGATCATACCGCGCAGCCTGGTGGGCGTAGGCGAGTCCGGATTTACCGCCGGGGGCGTAGCCATGGTCAGCGCCGCCTACCCGCCGGAAAAGCGCGCTCGCATGCTGGGCATCTTCAATATCGGCATACCACTCGGCGCCGCCATCGGCGTGATTGCTGGCGGGGCTATCTCCGCCTCTATGGGCTGGCGCTGGGCCTTCTATATCTTCGCCATTCCCGGCATCATCCTGGGCATTATGGCCTTTTTCATGAAGGATTACAAGACCACAACCGGCCTGGGCACAGCCGGCACCAGGATTAATTTCGGCAAATCCATCGCGGCGCTGTTCCGCATCCGCAGCCTCGTCCTTTATTTCTTCGGCTACGGTATACAGTGCTTTATGACAGTGTCGGTGCTGGTCTGGGCGCCGGCGCTGATGATGCGCCTGATGAGCATATCCGAAGCCAAGGCCGGCATGATTGTGGGTGGATGGGCACTGATGGCCATCATCGCTGCCCCGCTGGGTGGCTGGCTGGCCGATTTCTGGCAGAAGAAGACCGGTAAGGGCCGGCTCTACCTGCCTGCCCTAGCCTCTGTCTTGGCTGCCATCATGCTGATCATTATGGTGATACTCCGGTTCGGCCCCATCGGCATAGCCCTGGGCTTTGTCTATGGCTTCCTCTCGGTTATCGGCTCACCCGCTCTCAATGCCGTATCGCAGGACGTGGTGCCGGCGGCACACAAGGGCCTCTCCATGGGAATGGCCGTATTCTCCGCCTACATGTTCGGCGGTGCCTGGGGGCCCTCCGTGGTGGGCGCCATCTCCGACGCGCTGGGTGGAGGCGCCGACGGACTCCTGACCGCCTTCCTGATTACTACTATAGCAGGTTTCATCGCGGCGCTGCTGTTCTGGGTGGCCGCCCGCACCTATCCGGCGGATATGGCCAAAATCCGGCAGGAAACCTTGATCGCTAAATAAGTGTTGAGAGGGAAATATGAAACTGATAACAATGCTACGCCTACAGGTCATTTATTTCGTCCTGGGCATCCTCTATAATGGCTTAAGCTTTTACCTGACATCCACAGGCAAGCCAGCACTGGCGCCCACCCAGCCGGTGCTCGGTGCCATCTCGATGATAACTTACGCGCTGTTCCTTATACCGGGCTACCTGCGCAAGATCACACTGTACAGGATACTGATGGGGATTGCCGTTATCGTCATGGGTTACGGCGGCGTTGTCACGCACATTATCAACATCTTCACCCAGCCGCAGATCTACAGCTCGATCGTCGCCTGGGCGGTTGCGGTGGGCGTTAACTTATTCGGCCTAGCGTTGAATATCATCGCGGTTCTGGGTAAGTTTAAGAAGTGAGGAACTCCCTGATTTGCCGTATACGGTTATATGACATCTGAAATGCTGTATAATTAGGGGAGAGACTGGGGTTCATCCATTAAAAGTCCATGTCAAGAGAAAATATCCCCCTGCAATGAGTTTGTTTTTTCGCGTGATTCTGTTTCATTGCCCTAATGCAGTTGCATTGCAGATCTTTTAATATTTGAAACGCTCATCTTCGCCCCAATTCAAAATCTAAAACACTTGACTTGTAGATGGGTAAAGTGATTCCGGTGGGACAGTATTTTTATCTTCCTGAACTACACAAAACGTAAACCTCGCCGAAAATGCTGGATTTCAATTCGTTATAAACACAATTCAAGCCATAATTTTGTGGAAAGATTTACTTGGCATACAAGCGTGGCTACCCTATGCTCCCTTCTAATGAAAGAAAATTCTTATCAAAAAAATCAAACAAAATCAAAGGAGGATGTTCTTAAGGATGTAGTTAAACAGAAAACCGCTGGCGAAAAAAGCATACTAGGAGCAATGATCGAGAGCAATCTGATACATGGAAAACAGAACCATGCTCATAAGGAAAAACTCCAGTACAGCATTTCAATCACTGATGAATGCCTGGGATGGGAAGATAAAGAGTCACTGCTTCTCGATATTCACTCGAAATTATAAATCCTACGCGCGAAATTCAAACAAGCTCTAAACGCAACCTTATAAACCCGGAAAGAGAAAACTATTTGGGCATTAGAAATCTGCCATGCAGGACACGGACATTTAATCTCAGATAACCGGGAGAGTATATCTGAACTATTTTTTTTTGCCTATAAAATAATATACTATTGCTGTTATTATACTGAACAATATTGCACATATGATCCAGATAATCTTTTCCACAGCGCTTAATTTTTTGTTTTTTGCGAGCACATCATAAATCACCCAAACTGCGCATATCAAAGCAATAATCGTAATTATCATACCCATACTAACCACCTCCTTTATACCGAGTAAATGTAAATGTTATTTGAATCCTTACTTATGTCTCGCCCACTTATGCGAGATTTTTTCTATTGAAAATTTTATATTGCTTGTTTTCAAAAGTCAAGGCAATCTTTTATACTTACAGAGAACTGAACTCGGTGCTGCTGGAAAAGACTTTTTCTTTGCCGTTAATTAAGTGGCAGGAAACTCTTTCCACTAAAGAGGCAGTCTATGCCTGAACGCGATTGGTCTCTCTTTCTCAAGGATATTTGCGACTGCTGTGGCAACCTACAGCTTCGGAATTTTATAAGTTAACAACGTCCCTCTGCCCCTTATGGACTTAGGAATGCCTCTGATGGCTATGGATTGCAGTGTGCTGGACCAAGCATCAATCGAGACACCATCTATTAAAAACGGCATCCTGCCAAATGTTACGGGTTTGTATGACTACATCTGTCCCGCATTTATCGTTAGCGGGGTACCTTTATCTATTACTTCATGACAATCTTCTTCAATCGTAGAATTATCATAATCTGACCAGCCATAGCTATCTACATAACGCTTATGTGGCTTA
>Ga0247841_10011729_pt1 | contig 11582 bp, 12 predicted proteins | sample LaCruzMarch2015__2_FD_192410 | JGI IMG/M metagenome (GOLD analysis project Ga0247841, IMG submission 192410) | Freshwater microbial communities from meromictic Lake La Cruz, Castile-La Mancha, Spain - LaCruzMarch2015_18m | ecosystem: Environmental > Aquatic > Freshwater > Lake | place: Spain...
ATGTTGTGTGCCTTCTTAGTGATGGTGTAAGTGATGAGTTTGTTGGCCGGGTCCTTGTATTGAATCTTAACCCGGTCAGCGCCGAGAACTTGTGTTACTTTGCCTGCGACGATGCGGTTTGCGGAAGAAGGCGCGGGCTTGGGGGAAGGTTTGGGTGCGGGCTTGGGAGCTGCTTTCTTAGAGATGGCAACGAATTTGAAAGGTGCTACCTTTTTAATAGTGATATTGATTATCTCCCCGGCCTTCATGTTGTGTGCCTTCTTGGTGATGGTGTAAGTGATGAGTTTGTTGGCCGGGTCCTTGTATTGAATCTTCACCCGATCGGCGCTCAGAACTTGCGTTACTTTGCCCGCGATGATGCGGTTTGCGGAAGAAGGCGCGGGCTTAGGCGCGGGCTTAGGCACGGGGGCAGTCTTCTTGGCGATACTCACAACTGTGTATGGGGATACGCTCTTCAAGTTAGCGTTTATGATCTCGTTTACCTTCATGTTGTGTGCATTCTTGGTGACGTTGACCGTGATGACTTTCTTGAGGGGGTTTGTGAACCTGATCTGCACTTGGTTGGCGTTAATCACTTTGAGGATCCTTGCATCCACCGTGCGAATCCCTGCAGGCCCGGGCTTGGGGGCAGTTTTCTTAGAGATAGAGATCAGGGGATATAGTCCTCCCTTCTGCAGAACCACGTTGATTTTCTCCCCGACAACCATCATGTGGTCATCTTTGTCCACAGACCTCGTGACTACCTCTTTGTTCGGCTTAGTGAATCGAATCTCCACCTGAGATCTGTTAATGACCTTCAACACGGTTCCATCGACGGTTATCTTCTCGGGGACCGCGGGTTTAGACGCGGGCTTCTTGCTGATCGATTTAAAGGCGTATGGCGCGTCAAATGCGAGAACCACATTGATAATTTCTCCTAACTTCATGTTGTGAACACTCTTGGTGACCTTCGCAATAACAACCTTCTTGTCTGGTTTCGTGTACTTGACCTGGACTTCGTTGGGACTGATAACCTTTACGACGGAGCCATCCACGGTGCGAGTTTTCGCAGGTGTAATGGGCTTGCATGGGGGACATTTGCCGGTGTCCTTGGTGTATATCTTGTTCAGCAGGTCGTATACATACTTGTGCGTCCCGAATATGTTGTCTTGCACGACCGTGTAAATACCGGCGGGGGCATACACCTTGTTGGCGTTTCCACCCCTGGTTCCAACGGTCAAAGTCGTAGCAACAGTCACGCCGGTCGCGCTTCTTACGATATTAGTCGTCAGCTTATTGTTGAACGTAGAACCGAATTTCTTGGGCTTGGGGAACCCGATTGGCCTGACGCCCATCGCATGGGTTTGGCTGGTGTTTGTAAAGATGATTGCCAGGACGTCGGCGTTGTCAAGAGCTAGCTGAGCTTGCGTAGGGATTTCCCATGCGTTTTTGCTCTTTCTGTAAACATAAATCTTTTTGAACTCGGGATCCAGAGTGAACATAGGTATATTAAAGCGTCCGCTCACAAAGGGGTTTTGCAAGGATACGCCGGAAGTATAACGAGCAACCATGTTGGATGCGATAGAGATGTTCTTGGTTATGTTGGTCATGCTGAGAGTGGAAGTTTGACTCACCCGTTTTCCATCAAGGACGGTGCCAGGGGGGAGGGTGTATGCAGCCTGAACTCGTGTGAATGCGGATGTGGCACTGGCGGCAATGGCTATTACCTTGGAAGTACTCTTGGCCACGGAATTGGTTTCTCCTACACGAGTTACTTTATCAGAGACACCCTTAGGAACATCGACCGCTGCCGTGGTGAACATGGGGGTTTTGAGATATTCCTTTCCGTTCCACTTGATACTTTGAACTGCCTGGGCGACGCGTGGCAACATTTTGATTACAAGAGTGCCTTGCTTGATGGTAGTTTCCGTGTTTCCTTTTGTAGAGAGCGTCCTGCGTGAAGGAGTGGTAGGGAACTGGTATTCTTCTATTCTGACGGAAGGAATGGCAGGAGTAAATCCTCCGTTATTGTCAGTATCTCCAAAATCCTTTACATATCCATCTCCGAAATCCACAGGGAAATAACCGGGACACTTGTCGTCGGTTGGTTTGACGGGGTCAGGTTTCTTTTCGTACAAGAGGGTAGGGCATTTCTGAGCTAACTCTGCCTCCGTGAAGCATCTCTTGGCTTTGGGGTCCACAGAGTTGGAACTAGGAGCCAGGCGAAGTTCTGCCGAATCTAGGGGGGAGTACCGGTCTTCCTCGAAAACGCTTCTCAACGTGGCATTCATTGGGAACGGACCGCCCGTGCTGCGAACAAGTTCTTCGGACGACATGCTTATATGTATAATAATATAATATATTTTATTAATATACAAATGAACTACGTGATCATCGCTCTTGTTATCATTGCCATAATCGGCATTATTGTGTTTATTACAAGGAAGCGCGAAGGATTTAGTGATTATAATGCGCCAAACGACTTCATGAAAATATACTATTCGTCTATAGCCCAAGACCCCGCTTTCGACAAGCGTTTCCCATTTTTCGGAACCAAGGACAAAGCAGGGCTTCGCTGCAGATTTCCCAACAACAAAGGATGTGATACCGCTTGGATTTCGGGACAGTTGGTAGAACTAACCCCGGAGTTGAAAAAACGCCTTCAATGTAAGTTTGGAATAGATTTTGATAATTAGCACGCAGGCTTCCTACCAGAAGAAAACCTGTAACAGAAGTCTACGAAATCTGGAAATTGACAGTTATCCAATAGAGGCAGACCCTGAGACGCGATGAACTCTTGTAGCACGTGGTACGCAGTCGCGATTTCCTCACTTAAAAAGTCAAACCAGATTTCAGGATCATCCTCGACAAGAGAGTATTCCTCAATTTCTTCTTCCTCATAGTAAACGCTGGCGTTGTTCTCCTTTTCCTTGGCAATATCCTTGTTTTGCTTCATTTTGAAAGAGTGTATTTTACATTGTTACAAAGTGTTAAGTTGTTACTCTGCCGGTAGTTCGTCCATATGCGGTTTTACGTTTACCACATAAAGCCATGCAAAATATTAAGCTATTCGTCTATGGTCATGATTGCAAAATATTCGAAATCGATTGTAACAGATTCGTCTTCTGTATATTTCTTGATGTCTTCGGAAACTACGATATCATCACCGCGCATCTCCAGCGCTCCTGTAAATCTTCCATGAACCGCCATTGAAATGTTTAGGATTTTAGACATATCCATGGCGGCCTTCTTCTCGAAGCGAAGGGGCACTGTGGATGTACCCCCGTTCTTCAGATGGGAAGGGACGAGTTTCTCGTGGAAGGAACGCTCGTACACATAGTATCCGGGACGAATTGCGTTACTCATATTTTTTTCAATATATTTTTTTACATTGAAAAAACGATAACAACGCATTTATAGACTTTTTATTGACAGGGTCAAATGACAATCAAATGACAATCATCGCGACCCTCCTAGAATACGCCCATGAGTCATGATAGTAGACCCGCCGCCGTTGTTGATGTAATCGCCGCACGTCAACTCCAATAGCATAGAGTGGTCGTTCCCCGCGGTAATTGGTATAATATTTCCACGAGAATCCGTGAAAGATATGTTTAGTTTGTCGATGGATGCGAGCGGATTCTGAAAAATGGTCGGAGGAATACTGACACCGAGTGAGTCAATATAGAAATTATTGGAAATTGATAAAAAAAGGGGGAGTTTGGCAAAGCAGAAATTAATACCACTGGAATTAGAAGTTCCGTCAACTTGATTAAAATTATCGATTTTTATGAACACATTTCTTCTCGAGGGAACGAATTCTGGAAAAGTTATATTGAGGAGTCTCGCTTCCCACACATTCCTGTATCTAGAAGGCAGGGGCATCTGGTACTGATCCGGAGTTGGATATATCGCCGTATCTCTTCCCGCGGAGTCAATATTTATAGTATGCTTGGTTAACATTATTTATTATCTATGAATATTATTTTATTTTAAATTCATCGAGTTCCGCCCATGATACGCCCGTGAGTCAGAATAGTAGACCCACCACCGTTGTTTACGTAATCACCGCATGTCAATTGTATCATCATCGTGTGATCATTACCTGCATCGGGAATCGGTATCAAATTGCCGAGTGAGTCGGTCATTGATATGCTTAGTTTGTCCAACGATGCTATAGGATTCTGCAATATGTTCTCAGGAATACTGAAGTTCAGAGAATCTATAAAGAAAATATTTCCACGTTCGCTGAATAATGGGACTTTCGCAAAGTAAGAATTCACACCACCAGGGCCAACGTCATCTATAAAATTCAGTTCGTTTATTCTGACGTATACGTATTTTCTCTGTGGCAGAACGTCCGGGAAATCCATTTGTAAGAGACGAGCTTCGTGTATGTTTCTGTATCTGCTGGGCAATGTGATCTGATATTGCGCCGGTGATGGATATGCTGACGTATCTCTGAACGTGGAGTCTATATTCACGATGTGTTGAGTTAATGGCATTTACTTTTACAAATATTATTTTAAATTAAAAAAAATCATTCGCTGTCAAACATAATATCATTGCTGGCGGGTGTCTCGTCATCTTCACCATCATCATCATTTAGGAAGGAAAATGTCTCCATCTTTGATGGCTTCTCGGTCACCAGCAGCTGAAGAGCCTGGAAAGTCACGCCCCAGCTAGTACCGGAACCGATGAACCATACACTGGCGATTTCGGCAATCACCTTGACGGTAGCGCCACGAGGCACATCTTCCACGGAAATGATGCTCTTGTCAGTGTCAAATACCTGCACATTTGGCTTGCCATTCCTGATGGAAATCTTGGTCTTGGTCACAGGGGCATACTTACCGGATGGGTCAGCCTTTGTAAGCTTGCGATAGGTGTCCTCAAGCAGCTCACGGCTCTTTTGCTTGCCGAACCAAGCCACACTATTTGTGTAAGCGGCGTCAATCAGGTGGTGGTCAAACTCGGTGAGCTTGTTGAAGAGCAGCAGAGTGTTCTCGTTGGTCTCATACCCGCGGAAAGACAAGTCAACGCTGTAAGACATGGGATCGTTCTCTGGGCGGTCGCGGTAAGCAGAGATGCCGAAAGGAAGGTTCATCGCAGGGAACTGTAGGGTGACCTTGGTCTTAGTACCATTCTTATCGACGATGGGGATAAACTTGCCACCCATCTTGTTCTTCTCGACGGGGCCGAAGCAAATAGCAGCGGGCTCAAAAGTCTTGGCGGTGTAGATGGGAGCCATTGTGAAAGTAAAGTGGTTGTGTTGAGGGCTATTAAGTTGTTAATTCGGGGGGCTTTGTTTGGCTTTATTACTTATGAGAACTACCGGTGGTGAAGAAGATACAATACTATTTCCACACCGCTTTTATACATCGGCGTGTGGATATGCGAGTGCCAGGGGCAAATGACAATCGCGGTTGTGCCATATTGACAAATAGTTTACGACCACACAAAACACTTTACATGCATGTAAAAGTTTTCAAGAAAATAAAAAAAATAAAAAGAATAAAAAAAAATAACTACTTGTAGTTCTCGACTGATGTGCCGCATTTTAACTACAAGTAGTTCGATTTTTTTTTCTTTTATTAATTTAATAAAAATTTTTGCATTCATAAAAAGATGGAAATAAAAACATACAATATCAGGCTGCATGTATGTGGCTGTGGTTACAACACGACTGATAACGGCAATGCTAGCAAACACAAAAAAGTGGCATGTGGTCATACGATGACGAATGAAATGACGGAATTTGTTTTGAAGAAAGATCACTTGGCGTCTCATGTCACTAATAATGACAACAGAGTAGACAATAGCCACAATCATATCGGTGATAATATTGATAACAGCACCAATATCACTAATGTAACCCTGGTTCTTCCCGAGAGGACGACCAAAGAGGACTTCTTGGAGTATCTACGAGAGCTTGACCATTTGGGATATAGAGCACCCGAACAAATCGCGACGATGCCTGGGAAGATGCTGATGTTCACGAGAGACGCCAAGAAAGTTCCGGGAGCACTTATAGAAAGAAACAAGAAAATCATAGAAAAACTACCGGATGGAACCGAACGTGTGATGGGAAAGAAGAAAGCGATACAAACATATACACACGAAGCGGTAGATGCTTTGTGTTTGCAACCGCCTGCGAATGGTGTGGTCGATTTTTTAGAAACGGAACGTGGTTCTAAAAGAACGAAAATGTCATTACAGGATGCTGCGAAGTTGCGTGTGACCAATCCCAGAGAATATCATCAAGGTGTGCCTGAAGATGTAAAATTTCGCCATCAAAAAATAGAGAGCCATACGGAGAAGGCGTTGGATAAGATAACCACTGAGAACAAAACGAATGGTTTCCTGTGATTGTGTGTCTGTGTGATTTAATAAGATTTTACATCATTTGTGTGGTTTAAAATCAATTAAAATAAATTAAAGGAACTTGTCATACATATTATCTTCGGGGCTCTTGACATCGGTGTCTTCGGCAGTGTCTTCGGTAACGTCATCACCATCGTCATCACCATCGTCCACGAAGGAAAATCCTGCGAGCTTGTTGGGCTTCTCCACCACGAGAAGCTGCACCGCGCGCCAAGTAACGCCCCATGCGGTGGATCCTACCTGCCAAATGCTGGCGATCTCGGCAATCACCTTCACCGTGGACCCACGAGGAACATCTTCGATGCCAATTGGTGTCTTGTCGGTATCGAAGATTTGGACATTGGGCTTGCCGTTCATGATGGAAATCTTGGTCTTGAGGATAGGAGCATACTTGCCTGACGCGTCAATCTTTGTTAGCTTGCGATAGGTGTCCTCCAGGAGCTCGCGAGACTTCTGCTTGCCAAACCAAGCGACGCTGTTGGCATGAGCGGCATCGATCAGGTGCTGGTCGAGCGCATTCATCTTGTCGAGCAGGAGCTTCACGTTCTGGTTCTCGTCGATTCCGCGGAAGGACATATCTGCGCTGTAAGACACGGGCTCGTCTTCTGGCTTCTCGCGGTATCCCGAAAGTCCGAAGGGGAGATGGAGAGTTGGGAACTGCAGAGTCACACGTGTCTTTGCACCCTGATCGTTGGTAAGAGGGATGAACTTGCCACCCATCTTGTTCTTCTCAACGGGGCCGAAGTAGATGGAGGCGGGCTCGAAGGTCTTAGCGGTGTAGATGGGAGCCATTGTAAGTAAAGTGGTTGTGTTGAGGGTTGTTAAGTTGTTAATTGGGGGCTTGGGGGGTTCTTGGTTTGTGTGTTTCTTATGAGGAGTGGGGGTGGTGGTGAGGAAGATACATTACTGATGTACACACCGCTTTTATACATCGGCGTGTTAATATGATGGTGCCAGGGACAAACGACAAACACCCAGGTCAAACGAACCTCTAGTTAGATTGTTTTACACCAGGAGGGTTGGTTCCGCCATCTCCGCCACGGCGTACGTCTCCAGAAGCTTCCCACATGCTTCCGAACAACGCACTGGGGAACTCCTCGGTGCGAATGTATGTGTCCAGATCTCTAGGCAAGTATCTGTATTGAATCTCTCGAGGTCTGTCATATGTCAACGAATTTGTGACAACAAGTATTATTCCCGTGAACATAAGGAAGAGGAAGAAGGTTCCGAGACTCATTTATATAATCAAATAAGATTTTTTGAGCAAAAACAAATGCGGCGAGTGATTGACGAACGATGTCGGTCAAAAAAATCTTAACCGTTTGTATGGATGAACTGCCATCAGACGTTGTTAGAAAAATCTATGTAAAATATTGCGGTCTCAGAAACGCGGACGAGATGAGAAAAGCAGCCCATAAGGTAGCTGTCACAGTAAGCGATTATTTGGTCCATGCTCTTAACACCAAGGGGCACTACACATATTACCCCCCTACTATGTGCCATCTTGTAAACTTCTCAGGACATGTTAGGATATATGGTACGGGGAGAATAGTAACACTTCATTTTTGTGACCGTCAGCTGACAGTGATTTTAAAAATTAAGCCACGAGAAAATGTATACATGATCACGGAGTGCGATTATGATACTTGCGATATGTTCGCCATCTTGGCTATGACACTGTTGCTAGAACATTTTAATACCCGCATCGCTATTGTGAACGCACGTCGTCCTACCAAATCGTGGATAAAATTCCATCTTCGTGATAAACTCATTTCTGATCTCTCTGTCGAAACGAACATCTCGGTGTATAGACTAGAGAAGATCCTCGACAGTCATTGAAAGAAGCTTATGTGTATACTAATGACATCCGTGACCATTAATGGTCACTGTAAATACGGTTTGTCGATACAAATATGTAATACGCATCTAAAAAATATTTGATACATATTATATAATGAACAGAGTGATACTAGAAAACGCATTGCGTCCTTTATACCAAAATATGAATATAGTTGGTTCCCGCGGCCCTGTACCGAGTTGGGTATTCCCGGCAACAATCGCAACTGTCGTTTTATTGACATTCATCCTGATAATGACTGTGAAGATTTACGAGATGATGTCTACCGGGAAATGCTTACTATGCGGTCAGTCTCATAGAAAAAATTGATCAGTCGTCGAAATACAATTTGTCGATACGAACTATAATCATATTGACATATGTAAGTATTAGTATAGAATGTATTTTTACAAAGATGCCATATAAGAATAAGTCCAAGAAGCTAAACTCGAAAACATCACCAAGAAGATGTATATATTATTTGGCCGTATGTAAAAACACGAAAGTTAATTATATTAGTGTTATATATAATGGCGTTTCCCACTGGCACCATCAACGACGAGGATAAACTCTTCCCAGAGCTTCCAAACAACAACATCGCCCCAATTCGCCCCCAGCAGGACGACGTGTGGGGGAAAGATGGAGATGCGTTCTTTTACAACGGGACGACGAAGATGAACTGCCCTGCCGGACTCGTATGGAACTCGAGTCTCAAGTCATGCTCCTATCCGTTGAGTCCAATCGACACCAAGAAAGCATTCTGTGATAACGTGGACGAAGCATATGTTTTGTACAAAAAGGATAGAGATGGTGGTAAGTCCGCGGCGGATGCGATAAAGTCGCTTCAGACAAAATATGCCGGAATCGGCCCTCAATCCCAGAAGTTATTAGAGGACAGATACATAGCTTCGAAGCCCCCCGCGCCTACTCCTAAGCCTCCTGCGCCCAAACCCCCACCACCTACCCCTAAGCCTCCTGCGCCCAAACCCCCACCACCTACCCCTAAGCCTCCTGCGCCAACGCCAGATGTCGGGGCCCCGCCTTCGGGGTCTATCGTGGCTGAGACTCTCAAAGATTTTAGCAAAGGCAAAGGTGTAGATGACTCTCTAGTATTCCCCCGTGGTGCAGCACCGGAGATCGTCAATATTACACAAGTGGCTCCGAGACATTTCAAGTTCGTACTTCGGCACCGGGGTAACCCGTGGACGCCGCTGAATCCTCGTGGAACTAAGGGTGCTTGGTATGACGGTGACAGAAATTTGGAATGGAATGAAGGAAAGCGTGATGGGAAATACCACGACAAATCTCGTGCGGAAGTGAACGGATTACCCGCTAAGATTTCCAACGGAGACACGTGGGACATCGCGACTACTGTGAAACTGGACAAAAACTTTGTGCCGTCACGGAGTTACTGCAATCTTATGCAGCCCGTTTTTGATGGTTCGTTCTTGTCTCTAACCGGAATCAAAGGCGATAATGTTACGGGGAGTTTGTTCGTTTTCCCGGATGGTATTGGGAGCGGGATAAAGACCGCAAGAGACATATCAATTCCTAGGGAACAATGGGTATCTATAGTCGTTCGTGTAAAGTTCGCCAAGGACGGGTTTTACCAGATGTCGATCAACGGCGACGCTTTCAAGGGGATTAATCTAGATACCACAAAGGCAAGGTTTCCGTACAGTAATAAATGGGGCTTATATTGTACGGCCACCACAGACGTGAATGGAAACCCGATGAACGACAGCATAGTCGAACATAAAAATATTTACATGCGGAAGGTCGGCAACAGTTGACGATATCCCTAATGAAATGTCGATATCTCTTCCGAAATATAATGATCCATATCGACGTCTGTAAGTATATAAACAGCTCATCCATACAGAAATCTTATGAAACCGTTTTGGAATGAATCATTCGACGAGCTCACAAAAACAATCCCGTGGCCAAAAGAACACAATGATTCGAAAGAAGTAAATATCATTCGGTCCTCGGGGTCCGATCGGATCTTAAGGATGCGAAAAATAAAAATCAACCCCACAAAAGCCCAAAAAATAAAATTGAACACATTTGCAGGAGCCGCAAGATTCACTTATAATGCGTGTGTGGCATCTGTTAACAACAAAACACACAAGAACAATAAGTTTATCCTGCGCAACGCATTTGTCACTGCCAAAGATAACGATTTCTTCGAACAGAAGCAATGGTTGCTGAAAACGCCAAAAGCGATCCGCCAACAAGCGGTATTCGAAGCGGTAAAAAACTTTAAATCCGCGTTCAGTAATCTGAGAAATAAAAACATCGAAAAATTCAGAATCCGTTTCAAAACGCTGAGACATCAACGTGAAAACGGATACGTCCTCGGGATTGAAAAAGCCGTCAAATTCAAGGATGGCGTCCTGAGTGTACTCCCAGAAACGATCGGGAACATCCGATTCTTCGAAAAACCGCCGATCGATAAAGTCCCAGAGGCGGAATGTTCCATCCAACGGGATAAATATAACGATTTCTGGCTCCTCGTCCCCGTGTATAAAGCGGTGAAATCGTCGTTATGCGCCTCTCCGGTGGCCATCGATCCCGGAGTCAGAACGCCGATGAGTTATTATTCTCCTAATGGAAATAGCGGTCTCCTCGGAGTCGAGATGAAGAAACGCATCGATGACATCAAGGGTCGTGTGTCTACGATCGATCGGCGTATTTCTAAAGCTGATCCTGCGCTCCGCAAAAAACTGCTTTATCATCGACGCCGGTTATATCGTAAATATACACACGTGCGCGATGATTGCCATTGGAAGCTCATAAACGACCTCACGAATGAATATGGTGGGGTGATTTTGCCCCATCTTAAAACCAGTCGACTTTGCGGAATGTTGAAATCCAAAACTAACCGCGAAATGTTCGGCATCAGCCACTTCATCCTCAAGGAACGAATGTCGCAGAAGTGTGAGGAAAAAGGAATTATGTTTGCGTCTCCAACGGAGGAATACACTTCCAAGACCTGTGGGAATTGCGGGATGCTCAATCACAAGCTGGGGTCCTCGGAGGTGTTCCGGTGTCCTTGTGGATTGGTATGTCATCGCGATCTTCATGCTGCGAGGAACATCTATATGAAGTGGGTGATTGAAACAGAGAGGGATGACCGGGCTTTGGAGGCCTTCGACCCTCTTTTGGCCAGTTGCGGCCATCCTCCGGAATCATAAGGTTTTTGAGGATGCTTAGACTGATGAATTTTTGAGGTCTCGGAAGGGATCTTGAAGGATCAACAGCTTTGATGTAACGGACGTATGTACATTTGATGCTATCGAGTTTAAAGATAAGATAGACATGATCACAGCTGGTTGGCCATGTACTGGATTTTCCACTGCAGGAAAGAATACCGGATTCG
>Ga0247841_10011730_pt1 | contig 11582 bp, 3 predicted proteins | sample LaCruzMarch2015__2_FD_192410 | JGI IMG/M metagenome (GOLD analysis project Ga0247841, IMG submission 192410) | Freshwater microbial communities from meromictic Lake La Cruz, Castile-La Mancha, Spain - LaCruzMarch2015_18m | ecosystem: Environmental > Aquatic > Freshwater > Lake | place: Spain...
TGCTGACCGCCAATGTCAGGTCCCCAGACAAAGTGGCGGACGGCGGTGATGGCTCCCGCTCCATTGCGTTCGCATTCGGCCGCGAGTTTCCAGCCCTGCCACGCATAGTGCAGGCTGCACGTTACCACCCAGGCGTTGTTGGTAAAGCAGGAGACGGTCTTTTGTGCACGACGGCCGTCGGGATAGTATTGAAAGGCCAGCTTGACGGCATTAGACACGCCGCTGTTTGAAATGGAAATAAGCCGTTCGGCGGCATCCCAGATATACTGGCGACGGCTATCGGACAAAATCATACCACGGCCATTGTAGACTGGCACTTCATAGCTGGCTGGAAGCGAGAAGACAACGCGCGCCGTCTCGGAGGTCCCGCTCGGGAGTGTGGCGATCACCGTTGCGACGCCCGATGTCGGAATGGTGTTAGGGAGCGTATCTAATACCGGTGTTGAGTAATAGAGCCCGGCCGTAACCGTGGCTGGGAAGCGGTTCGTCTTGTAAGATGTGTAGGAGAGGACCGTCGCATTTGGATCGGAGACACGTCCCAGGAGGTGTACATAAGGCTGCCAGATACGCGTGGTCTGAAGGTCATCTAAGGTTTCCACCGCCGTATTTTGCAGAGCGGTTCGACCGTATTTGAACGTATCGCCGGCAAGGGTGTATTCATACGCAAACGAGAGGCCCGGCAGCGCAAGTCCGTTGGTGGTCGAGGATGTTGCGCCGATGAGCTGCTTGGCATTGTCGTAGGTGTAAGCAGTACGATAGCTATCCCCGCCAGAGCGACTCACTGAGGAGACGAGCCCGTTCGTGAAGGTGTATTGCCAGCGGCGCAGGAACTGGCCGTTGAGTGTGTAGTCGACGCGAGCGAGTTTGCCAGCCTGTGCGCTCCAGATGACGGAACGACGGAGTTGAAAAATTGCACCGATTGATGCCAGCGTGTTGGTGATCATTCCGCCTGTAGCACAGGAGAAAACATTGGTAAATCCATCTCCCGAAAGAGCAGAGAGATATCCAAAGGTGTCATGCGCCGCAGTGGCGGAAAGGTTCATATTCGTGAAGCCGTTGAACTGCGCTGTTATGAGAGAGGGGGCGCCATGCGTTGCATCATAGGAAGTCTGGACTGATGCGCCATTCGTTCCGCATCCGAAGCTGGACGCAGTAGACGCTATCCGTCCATTAGCGCGGATCAGACTGTTGGAGACAAAGGGGCCTCCAACCTGGCCCTGTCGGCGGAGGGAGCCGTCACGCATCCATGAATGGGTAAAGGCCACCGTAGCGGAGGGATTCGCGGGATCGGTCCAGGTTTGACCTGATTCACGTCCGGCATCGTCAAAGTCAGTGGTAACGGTGATGCCGTCCGGCAGAACGGTGACCTTGGGACGGCCGTCAGCTCGGCGAGAGGTGACCGATATTTTTGGGACATTATCCCTTTTCTTGCCTTCAAATCCGCCATCGTTACCATATGAGAAGTCAAGCACCGAAGAGAGTCCTTCATTCTGCCTAGTTAATGATTTGTCGCGTCCAAAGGCGTCTTCAGTTCGGGAGAATGTAGGTCCTAAATCCTGTCGCACGCTATCAATACTGCCATTTCCCTTCCAACCGAAGGTTGTTGTACCTGAAGGTGCCGTGATCTTTTTGACCAAGTCATTTTCACGAGTGATGGAGATTGATCCCTGCGAACTGGAATTGATGTTTGATACGAGTCCCTTCGCGGGGTCACGGGTCACCTTGACAGTCTCCTTGAAGCCCCGCTCGTCGGTCGTGTAGGCCTCCATCCGGTTAAACTTGTCGTATTGGTAGGTTTTTATGACTTTTCGGAATGTTCCAGCCTCTTGCAGGGTTTCCTCACGCAGCAGGAACTTGCTATAGGTATAGGTCGCAATCCCACCGCCGGGCAGGTTAACCGTCTTCTGAAATGTTCCGGTGGATGGAGCCGCGTCGCAGGAGAAGGTCCCTGTCCGTCCCTGAACACAGAAAGTCCCCGTGCGACCATCTGGAGAGACTTGTGTATAGCCCTCTTCAAACGGTGCGGCACTATTGTCCTCTGGATAACTGTATTGCGTGGTTTTCAGTCCCTGGGAGGTAAAAGCATACGAGTTGCTGACACAATAGGGATCGGAGGTGAGGTCGATCTGATCACTGCCGGAGAGCGAGACGCCAGACACGGACAAAAGTCCAGGATATTTGGCGTCATAAGCGGCAAGGGATTTTACTTTGTCCGCGCTAACATCTGCCTTCGGACGGAGCTTCGCATCATAAGCTACAGCGTTTGTCATGCCTCTGGGCTGTTCGGTATAGGCGTACAGGCCGTTATAGTTGTGCCACTGCGTTGACCATTCGTTCGGGTTATCCGGGTTGACGGTCTTCACCCAGTATTTGTTGTTTGTGACACCGCGTTCGCGGTTGAATCTCACTGGCGCGCCTGCGCCTGCCACAGATTTCAGCACGCCGTCGGCCCAGTATGTCTCCGTGACTGGAGCCATACCTGTCTCCATGCGGGTGAGGACCTGATAACCGTTATTATTCTGTCCCGTGATCGAGACCTCGTGACCGCTCTCATCTTTGGAATAAAGAAGCTCGCCGTCGAGTCCATAGGTAGCGAAACTTTCCGCCTTTAGGGTGCCAGAGGAACGGGTCTGTTTTAACACGTTCCCGTTTGGATCATATTCGTATTCATACGTTATGCCCGTTTCACCGTCCACGCGTTTCTTAACACGTCCAAAGGGGTCATATTCGATAGTCGTCATGGAATCATCGCGGTTGAAAATAGTCTGCGGCCCATGGATACAATAATCCATATATAAAATAGATGTGCCATCCATGAAACAACTGTATTCTGGGCGTCCTTTTATGTCCACGAGTGTGACAGACTCATCCAGAATCACCCCTTCTTTGGTTGTGGTCTTCGAATAAAGCGGGACGCCTCTTGCATTCACGATAACATCTTTATAGGTTGACTCCGACTCGATTTCAAAAAAAGCTTCTGTACCTGTGTTGTTGTAATTGTAACAAGACCACTCTGCTGCGGGCGTTTTGAAGTAACACTGATACATTCTAAACCCTGTTGCCAAGGAGTAAAACCCGTCATTATATATACCGATTTCAACATTATATTTATGATTTTTGACATCGCCCCAAGTAGCATTGGGCGCATAACATATTTCCTTCTCATCCCGTGGATAATAAAATGGATCCGCTGTTTTGTTCGCATGCAAAGTTTTACTAATGCTGAGATTATCCTGCCGTTGCTCCGTTGACTTAAGGCGTCGTCCCTTCAAAAGCATACTCCATGAAACTTCTGTGTTCGCGGATACGGGATGGTACTCTAACAGGGTTTCTTTATCGACGCCTCCTCCTATCGAATATGTAATATTGGACGGCCATCCTTGCTGTGTCGTATATTGATAGTTTATGTTGAATGAACCAAAGCAACCTGTTTTTGTATACTTGTCGACAGAATTTCTGATAAGACAGCCAGTCTCCGGATAGCGCTCGTCCGTTGCGGATTCATTCTTGTACGTATAGCCATAACTTGTACTCTGACTTCCAGCGACTAGTGTCCGATTGGACAGACGCTGATGGTTATCATAAATGGTCGTTTCCGTGAGATAGGGTATGGTCGTTTCTTCATTTTTAAACGTTGTGATTGTAGTTGTGCGTCCTGTCTTGCGCGTCCCAGCCTGCGCTCGAGCCCGTTTCACGCCTGTGCCGTAAAGAACGCTATTATCCATCTGGATTTTTGCTTCTGCTTCCGTATCCGTCTTGTCCAACCAAACAACTCGGCCGTCCTTGTAGTTAAGAGTGACGTTTTCGCAGATTTTATTTGTCTTTGCCGACTGATATGTTACTTGGGTCGGCAATCCTTTTTCCCACATGACAGTCGCTCGGTAGATTCCTCCAGTGACACAAGCAACCTCTTGGGTAAAAGACCCATACACTCGAAAATAGTCATAAAACGACACGCCGATCGGAGCTGAATCTGTTCGCCCAACTCCGTCTTCATTGAAGACACCAAGAAGAGACATATTTATACCTATACCATTCGGACGCGGAGTAGAGAACATATGCCCCATACCGGAAGGAAAAACCAAACTAAAAATATCATCATTTGAGGTTGATTCTTCATAGTATAGGACATAGCCTAGGTCTTTGTTAACTCCTGTCGGATAGCCCTTTTTACTGAAAGCTGTTCCATCCCAAGGAAAGTCGAAGACGACAACTTCCCCACGTGGTCGCAAGATGGCCGCCTGCTTTACATGGGTCTGGGCATTCGTTACCATATTTACATCCAGAATGCAGGTGTTAAGACTGTAGTGGAACGTATACAGGGACAGGATAGGGATTTCTGCTCCTAGGAGTTCGATAGGAGAACATGATCCTCTTTCAGGCCACCACGGATAAAATTGATAGGGAAGGTTTGTTACCGATCCTTGGCTCAAATAGGCGTGAACAGGCAAGGCTCCGTCCCATGTGGCCACTGTCGAAAGAGGCAGATAGAGGATTGGTGATTCGTCGTACGCATTGACCACAAATGTGCCCGTCTCAGAACCAGCAAGGCGGGTGCTGGACATTGTCTGTACAATACCGTCTATGTCAGTGTCTGGAGTTTCAATCGGGACCGAAGAAGGAAGAGAGCCATTCGGAAACGTCGCGCCAAAATCCCATTTTACCAAAAGCAGCGGTTGCAGTTCATCCTCGTTATATGAGGCGTTATCAAACAATTGAGCATTTAACTCAGCATAACTCAATGGATTGTTTATGCTAACATATAAATCAGCAATTGGATTTTCGTAAGTAAAAATCGTGGAGTCTTCTTGCATGGCCCCCAAATCAGCACAAAAAAAGACGTTCCTCCGTCCTTTGACCCGATCACTTGGCTCATAACCATACCACCCGATTTGTCGCCTCGCATAAGCTGAAACCTGTGGACGGAAAACAAAAGGGTTTCCTTCCTGTGCTTTACCATACATTATATATTCGGCATGAAACGCATATCCATAACTGAATGACATGTGTGCAAAAAGGTGGATTTCGTTATCAAAATGCGGCCCATTATCAACCCCGAAGGAATTAATACCGTAGCCTGGTTCTAAGTTTTGATACTCTGCGAGTAGTATATTTATTGCCGTCGAAAGGCTTGCATTTGTGTGGGCAAGCCCATATTTTGAGCCAGCATTGATCGGGTCACCGTCTGAAGGAAACCGCTCTTCACTTGATGTCCACTTCAGCATATTGATGGCCGCCGTGACCTCGGCGATGAACGCCCTGTTCGTGACCGACATCCAGACAGTAAGAACTGAGTTTGTGCTCCAATCCAAGCGTCCGAACGCGTTGGAGCGAAGCGCTTCGGGTGTCCAACGCGGAAATTCGAACGGACATCTTCCAGTTGAATTCGTCGCACTGAAGTAGGCACTGAAATCGCCGTTTGAACCTGCTAAAGTGTGATTTACGAAATAAGGCGCCAGCCTGTCAATGTTCTGAGCGATCAGTGAATAGTCACGAAACGGACAGACAAGCGACGGCTTCCATTGATAGTAATCATTGATTCCGTCTCCAACAAAATTATTTGTGCGCCCTGTCGCGACGCACTCGCGATCTCGCAGACTGTTGTAACACCACATAATATGGTTAGTCAGAGCATTCCACTCTTGGTCATTAGAAGGCCAGTTTTCGTAAATCTTTGAAGCCGGAGTTTGGGCGGTTGTCGTAAAGTTTATAATAAACGTAACGGCAAATGTGATAATCAATCTTTTGTGCATTTTTACCTTTCAGATAAAATTGGGGTATGATGGAAAGGATGTTAATTTCTGGCAGAAGAGGGTGTCAGAATTAGCAGACCCGTAACGCCGGGCCCGTAAACAGGCGACGACACAGGTGTAGCAGGTGGCTCCTGCCCTCCGGAGTTGCGCGGGGGCGATCCAAGAAGGTATTCATCGAGATTTGAAAGTCCATCACCATCGGCATCCTGTGCGGCATCTGAATCGTCACTGCGATCGAAACCATTAGCGATCTCCCATTGGTCGGACATACCGTCTCCGTCTGCATCGTTATTCTCTAAATATTGTCCTCTTATTGCAAGGTTATGAATGTAACCTGCGGTTATAGCGGTTGCAACGATGTTAGAAGCTCCTGAACACCGGTTACTATAATTATTTCCCCAAGCCACTATTATACCGTCTCCGCGCAGAGCAAGAGAATAGCTCATTCCAGCCGCTATTTTAACAACGTTTGTCAAAGATTGAGGTACCGTACACTGCCCATCATTATTAGCGCCCCAAGCGAGAACTGTACCGTCTCGGCGTAATGCAAGGGTGTGTCCAAGCCCCGCGGAAACAGCTACAACATTTGTCGCGGAAATAGGCACTGAGCTCTCTCCATAGGTATTACCCCCCCATGCCATAACTTTACCATCCCGACGTACTGCAAGTGAGTGTTCAAAACCTGCGGAAACAGCAACAATGTTCGTCACATAAAAAGGCACAGCGCATTGCGACTTGTAATCACTTCCCCAAGCAACAACGTTACCATCAGAGCGCAATGCGAGGGAGTGCGCATGTCCTGCATCAACAGTGATAATATTCGTCCCGGAGACTGGCACGTTACACTCCCCACTGTAATTTCTTCCCCAAGCGACAACTGTACCGTCGCGACGCAATGCGAGGGTATGCCCATACCCTGCAGAAATAGCTACAACATTTGTCGCTTCAGGGGGTACTGTGTACTGTCCGTAATCATTATTTCCCCATCCTACGATTACTCCGTCGCGGCGCAACGCGAGGGAGTATGACCATCCTGTAGCAACAGAGACGGCGTCCACCGCAGAAGCCGGCACTTTACACTGTCCGTTTGCATTATCTCCCCACGCCGCAACTGTGCCTGCGACGCCCTTTTCAATATCAAAGCGAAACAGTGTCTTTGCTTGTCCTACATTCGCGATGGCATAGTTGCCAACAGTATTCGTTCCTGACCACGGGCAAGGTAACCCGAGTTTATTATAGAACGGTCGAGCAACTTCCTTGAGTTGTCCGATGTTGACTGCGGCGTAATTGTTAGCGGCGTTAGTGAATGTTGGCAGGAATCCTGCCCCGCCTGGCAGGGACTCGAGTTCCTGCCAGGCTGAAAAGGCGATCTGCTTGAGTTGTCCGACATTGAGGACGGCATAGTCATTGGGAGTGGCATTTGCCTGGAGGACAACGCGTGTCTGCCACCAAGTTGGCGCTTCTGCCGCTGTAACGTTGGACACGAGCAGGCCCATACATATTACCCAGCCCAGAGGACGTGGGCCGTGGGACTTTGGACTTGGGTTACGAAAGATCATCGCTTCTCCTGTAAATGGGGATTACTTCTGCGCCCGCAAGGTTTAGAATGTCAAGGGGAAGGATGTCGGCGCACCGTTTGTAAAGGTTCCCATCGAGAGATCGCCCTGCGGGGGGATCGCCGAAAGAACGGCCCGAAGATAGGCCTTTGTCACTGCATCACCGTCGTTCGCCGGCAGTGCTAAGTTGGTCACCCGGTTCATGTTCATGTTGAGGTTGGAGTTCATGCTTAACTTGGCAACAGTAACCGCACCATTAGTCAGATGCTCGCTGTTGATCATCCCGGACGCAATCTTTCCTCCAGTGACAGCACCATCAGATATTTTTTCTGTTGTGACGGAATTGGCCGCCAGTGTTGCAACGATTGACAGGTTTGTCAGTCCGGAGCCATCGCCAATGAACAACTTAGCTGTCATGGAATTCGTCCCGAGATTCACGCTACTGGCCGCCCCGTTATACGGGACTAGATTGATGATGGATGTCGGCTGTAGTGCGCTAGTGAGGAGTTGCGATTGAACGCCTGTCACGATTCCGGCTGTTCCTGCGTTTGCAACATAGACCTGCTGGGTCTGCGCGGGTACTTGTGCTGCCGTTATCCAAGCACCATGAGCCGATACTGTCCAGCCGTTGGTATCAGATTTCTTTACTACTCCAGATAGTGAAGCCCCGTTACCAACAAATGATGTTGCCGAGACAGACCCGTTGACTTGAAGCTTATTCACTTTATCATCGGTTATTGATCCAATCAAGAAGTTACCATTGGCGGCCTTGTAGACGTGTGCTCCGGCGAATCCGTATACGGGCAACGTACCAGAGCCTTGGGCACCACCTAAAGCCCACTCACCCGTAGACTTCATTTTCATTATAGCGTCAGTCGAGGTTAGCGAGCTTCTGCTAGTACCAGCAGGGTACATTCTAAATAACCCCTCGTCTATATAGAAATAGAAAAGCCCAGCAGAGCCGGCTGCTCTATACTTAAAAGCGGAACCATCAAAGTAGACGTTATCGCCAACCCACGAGTTGTTTAGCGAGTAACTCTGAAACTCCAAAGAACCTATTTTTAAGGAACTATCCCTAGCCTTGCCGGGGATAGAGAGCGAGCCCACGTTGATTGCGTGTGAGCCGAGATATACAGCCCCTGTCGCCCCCGTGTAAGGTACATAAGCTCTGAGTGCGTTGGGCTGTACGGCTGTAGCTATTGTGTTTGATTGCGCGCCTATTACGGTTATTGCGCTTGAGGCCGCTCCTGAGGTCGCGACGTAGACCTGCTGTGTCTGCGCTGGTACTTGTGCTCTTACCCAAGCATTCCACTCAGACTTAACGGCATTATTCGTTCCGACGCTACCTGTAGCCAGTTTGGAGGCCGTCACAGCGCCGTCAGCCAACTTATCCGAGGTGATAGAACCTGACGCAGCCATAGAGATATCCAGATTAGTCAAGCCGACACCATTTCCATAAATCGCGCCGCCCATGAACCAGAATCCGTTTTCCGCAAAGGCGCTGAACTGTTTTTCAGCTGAGCTACCAAACGGGGTGCCGTCGGACCAAATAAAGGTGTTTGTGTGTAAAGCGACCGCATTAGGACCCATCTGTATGCTGGGCCCTGGAACGCTCAACTTTCCATTGATGATTGCTTCATTCTGGACTATGAGCAGCCCTACTGCCGCGCCCAAGGAGGAGAGACTCTGACTGGTCAAATTTGAGGTTACATTCAGATTTCCCTCAATAGTGAGATCATCCGCTAACCCCCTGAAACCAACAAAAACAAGAATACCACACACGGCCAACTGAATTTTATTCATCTAATCATCCAACCTTTCTTTTCGATTAAATCCGCAAAAAACTAAAACGTCTCTGAACTAACAGGGACGAAAAGAGTTGCTCAGCGTAAGACGAAGAGGGAATCCTCTGAATGCTCGGAAGGCGTATTGGGTATAATACATGCCAGCGTCGTGACCCGCCGGGGCTTCTCTTCCGGATTTTTTCCGGAAGAGAAGCCCATGAGGCAACATATTATACATGCTACTGCTATTAACGATACAAGACCGATACGATCCGTTACCTTCTTTATCATTCCAACCCTCTTCTGCCCATTTTGAGCTTATTTCGCTAAACAACCCAACGCAGGATATAAAGGCATTAGGGTACATTGTACACTACAAAACGTTTAGAGGATGAGGACACACCTTTTCGTTGCCGACCCATCGTGCTCTCCACGTTCGACCTACCATCCTGTTCTTAGCCGTCACCGACCAAAGTGACAGCTTTTTATTTGGAAGTTGTAAAGTTTAGAATTTCTTTTTTGAAAAATCAAGTGGAAAATAATTTTATTTTGTATTTGTACATACATTTACAATTTATGGCTTTTCGTGATGTCGAAACTCATCTGCACGCGCGCCGTGATGGACATAATTCAATAGCTTTCAACTCCTACATCCTGAATGCCGTCTTCTGCATTCTGGATTCTGTACGATTGCATTATTTTCAAATCGTACCCGCCCTTATTTACGATTAAACTATGAAGTTGTTTTTTGGGGACTAAAAAGCTATACTCCCCCTTTTAATTGAGTATCATTATGGCCCGAAGTAGAATACGACGTACCGAGCGCATTGAGGACTATTTAGTCCGAATCATTCAGCAGCCTGGAGCAGACCAAGGACACCCTTGGCCTGTCCGCTTCTTGCTTGGGACATTAAAAGTTTGTTCCTGCCTTTTTGCTGGTATTGTAGCTGTTCGCCGCTTTCTCTATAACTTTGGCATCATGAGGCGCTATCCGCTGGGGTGCCAGATCATCAGCGTGGGCAATATTACCGCCGGTGGTACAGGAAAAACGCCGGTGGTCGAAATCTTTGCGCGTGAGCTTCAGAAGTCGGGACGCAAGGTCGCCATTCTGAGCCGTGGTTATCGTAAACGCGAACTGCCGTGGTATGAACGCATCTTTAGCGAACGAATCGAACCTCCCCGCATCGTGAGTGATGGGAAGCGGACATTGTTGGACAGCGAAATGGGCGGCGACGAACCCTACATGCTGGCCACCAACCTTCCGGGGGTCGTCGTGCTTGTGGACAAAGATCGCGTGAAATCGGGCCGCTATGCCATCAAACGTTTCGGCTGTGATACGCTTCTCTTGGATGATGGCTTCCAGTATTGGAAATTGCAACACCGGCTTGAAGTCGTACTCGTGGACAAAACCAACCCCTTTGGAAACGGAAATCTCTTGCCACGCGGTATCTTGCGTGAGCCGATCCGGAACTTGAAGCGCGCGGACTTCGTCTTTATCACCAAGTCGGATGGGAACTCGGCTGACCTGCGCGCGCAGATTCACGGTCTGAACCCTTCGGCGGAAATCATCGAGTGCTGCCACAAGCCACGCTTCTTGCAAAACGTCTATACCGCAGCCCAGCTTGATCTTGAATGGCTGAAGGGCAAGACCGTGATCACGCTCTCGGGTATCGCGGTGCCGCAAGGTTTTGAAAACTCCCTGCGCGCCATGGGTGCGAAGGTGATCTATTGTTACCGCTTTGCTGACCATCACCGCTATGACGCTCAGGAAATTATCGATGCCGTGAACAAGGCGGCGGACTTGAATGCCGACGCCCTGCTGACCACGGAGAAGGATGCGGTGCGCTTTCCGCACCTGGAAACCACTCCCGTGCCAGTGCTCTATCTCCGCGTGAGCATTGAACTCTTAAGCGGGACGGACAGCTTCCATGACGCTGTCGAGCGGATATGCTTCAAAAAAAATGGACGAGCAGGAACATAAAGTACTGAGGCATGCAACGGTCGTCGGCGTGATGACCGGCATCAGCCGTATAGCGGGACTGGTACGCGAGCAGATCATGGCGTACTACTTTGGCACCTCGGCTGTGCAATCCGCCTTTGTCGTGGCCTTCCGACTGCCCAACCTCTTCCGTCGCCTCTTTGGCGAAGGGGCGCTGAGCAATGCCTTCATCCCTGTCTTCACCGAGACCCTTGTCAAGGAGGGCAAAGAGGCGGCTTCGATCTTTGCCGCGCGCGTCATGGGACTCCAGAGTGCCGTCCTGGGCGTGCTCGTTGTGGCACTCATGGTGGCAACTTGGGTAGCGGAACCCTTCTTCCCGGCAGACAGCCGCTGGCTGATCATCTTCCCTTTAATGCGCATTATGTTGCCGTATGCGTTACTGATCTGCCAGGTCGCCCTCATTTCGGCGATGCTCAATACTCAGCACAAATTCAAGATCTCCTCCCTGACGCCCGTCATCCTCAACTTCGTCTGGATCATCGCCCTGGCC
>Ga0247841_10011731_pt1 | contig 11581 bp, 8 predicted proteins | sample LaCruzMarch2015__2_FD_192410 | JGI IMG/M metagenome (GOLD analysis project Ga0247841, IMG submission 192410) | Freshwater microbial communities from meromictic Lake La Cruz, Castile-La Mancha, Spain - LaCruzMarch2015_18m | ecosystem: Environmental > Aquatic > Freshwater > Lake | place: Spain...
GCCGACTCACAAGAGCACTTACTATTTATGATTTAAGAGATATTGCAAAGCGGCGCACTCCACAAGCACCATTTGATTACACAGATGGTGGTGCTGATACTGAAACGAGTTTGATCAGAGCCAGAGCAGCTTATGAAAAATTAGAGTTTCAACCCAAGATATTACGTAATGTTAAAGATGTTGACCTTTCAGTGAACATGCTTGGCAAAAAGATGAGTATGCCAATTGGAATAGCACCAACTGGTTTTACCAGAATGATGCAGACTGAGGGTGAATATGCAGGTGCATGTGCTGCTTATGATGCAGGTATACCTTTCACACTTTCAACAATGGGAACTAGATCAATTGAAGATGTAGCAAAAGCTGCACCAAATGGTCGTAATTGGTTCCAGCTTTATATGTGGAAAGACCGCGATCGCAGTATGGCTTTGGTCGAGCGGGCAAAGAATGCTGGCTTTGACACATTGGTTTTAACTGTTGATGTGCCAGTTGCTGGCGCCAGATTACGAGATGTGCGAAATGGCATGACTATCCCACCTTCACTAACATCTAAAACAATACTGAACGCAATACCTCGTCCTGCTTGGTGGATAAACTTTTTAACCACCGATCCACTTAAGTTTGCATCGTTAGATTCTTGGAATGGCACTGTGGCAGAGCTTCTTGATTCAATGTTTGATCCAACTATTACGTATGAGGATCTGAAGTGGATTAGAGGCCAATGGCAGGGAAGTTTGGTAGTAAAAGGAATTCAAAATGTTGATGACGCATTGATGTCTATTGAATCTGGCGCAGATGCAATAATTCTTTCAAACCATGGTGGCCGGCAGTTAGATAGAGCCCCAGTTCCTCTTCACCTATTACCAGAGGTAGTAAAAGCTGTGGGTAACAAGGCAGAGGTTCATATTGATACTGGAATTATGCATGGCGCAGATGTGGTGGCAGCACTCGCTACTGGCGCAAAATTCACCTGGATTGGCAGGGCTTATCTTTATGGCTTAATGGCAGGTGGCAAACCTGGTGTTGACAGAGCTTTGGATATCTTAAAAACACAAATCTCTCGCACTATGAAATTACTTGGCGCAAGAACTATTGCAGAGTTAAACCCAGATCATGTTCGATTTATTGCACGGTATAGCGATAAATAATTGCCCTTTTGGCATTACAACTACCTAGGCTTTAGACTTCACTAACGCTTAACAATCTTGGCGGGTTGCCCGAGCGGCCAATGGGAGGGGACTGTAAATCCCCCGGCTCTGCCTTCGAAGGTTCAAATCCTTCACCCGCCACCAGTAAGGCCTTATGTGAATGAGCGTAAGTTCCATATGTAGTTGTATTCAAAACGAATTGTTTCACCTGCCACTGACAAAATCTAGTGCGCTTAAATTGCAGGTGTAGGCAATCAATTCATACCAAATCAATACTAAAAATAAATATAAAACAAACCTGGAATCCTCGCCTTGCGGGAGGGGGGGTATTGCCTTATGATTTGCCTTAATAAGCGGGGCAACCGATCTTACTTCGCAGAGTGTGGGCTTGGTTGTATAGCCCCATCACTCTTGCGATAATCGCAGAAGTGTCTTAACCGCTTAGGGAGAGTTCGTGTTAAAAAATCTATCCTACGTTTCCAGAAATAAATCCAGCATATTTCTACTAGTCCTTGCTCTGATTGTGGGTGGAGTTGGGGCACAAGCAACAGGCCTTCTCAATACCGCATCTGGTGGCTACCTTGTTTGCGTTAACTCGACGACCAAGGTTGTTACCCATCCGGGAACATCGAGCTGTCCAAAGGGAAGCAAAAAACTTCTACTTGGCGCACGAGGTGCAGCAGGTACAAATGGATTAACCGGTGCAACAGGATTACCTGGCAAAGATGGTACCGATGGCAAAGATGGAAAGACTTTGTGGAACGGTGTGAAAGATCCTGAGAGCACATGGGGTGCACCAGGAGATATGTTTATTAACTCTGTAACTAAAACTCTCTTTGGTCCGAAAGATCTCACAACCGGCTGGCCTGCAGGTGTTTCAATGGTAGGACCAGCAGGTGCAGCTGGTCCGGTAGGTGCAACAGGTGCGCAAGGACCTGCTGGTGCAACGGGTGCAACGGGTCCCAGCGCTTTAAAGATCACCGAACAATCCATTTGTGGGGCAGGCGGTACGTCATTGTGCAAGATTGGGGCGATCGGCCCTGGTGGAGGTTTGATTTTCTTTGTTGACTACAACGATCAATATGCAGGATTTAATTATTTGGAAGCTGCGCCAACTTCATGTCAGGATCAAGAAACTTGGTCTTCATCAAACACATCCGTACCCGCAGTCGCGGGTTGGGCGGCACGAGCTGTTGGTGCTGGTTCAGCAAATACAACAGCAATAAAAACAGCAATTCCGAGCGATACCTCAACCAACAACGCAGCCTATTACGCTGTCTCCTGCGCAGCTGGCTCAAAAAGTGATTGGTTTCTTGGCTCTCTTGGTGAGATGAAGCTGATGTATGACAATTTGCAGGGGCTTGGAGGATTCGTGGAGGACGGCTACTGGTCCTCGTCTGACACCAGTGCGAACGGCGCCGCGTGGACCCAGTACTTCTCCAGTGGCCGCCAGTTCGACGACGATAAGACCCTCACCTACCACGTCCGGCCAGTGCGGGCTTTTTAGCCCTTCATCTATTTACCTATTCATCTATTCAAATTTTTAATTTTCTATGGGTGATTAGGTAGATAATCTTGCATGGCCCTCTATCAAGATCTGCCCGTCTTTGCCGATGTCTACACCCTGACCCACAAAGTATTTCTCTTCACCCAGGATTATCCGCGTGAGTATAAGTTCACATTGGGCCAGGATATGAAGCGGGATTGTCTGGTTCTTTTGCGCTCGATCTATCGGATCAATAAATCCAGCGACAAGGTCGCCCATCTCGAGGCATTCTTGGATGATTTTGAGCTGCTCAAATTAGAGATTCGTCTTTCTGGGGATTTAAAGTTATTGCCCACTAAAAAACATAGCGAGTTAATCATGTTGATGGATAGCATTGGAAAGCAGATCACAGGCTGGAGAAATGCCAGTCTGAGGGCCAGAATCTCATCGGCTAAGGTTGATGAGAGTGAGCAATGATTCGCCTTTGAAAAGCGATAGGCAGACTTCCAAGTAGTGCTGGGATTGAACTTTCCCAAAGCCAGAGGAAGTTAAGGAGTGCACCTTTTAGATTCCTGAAAGGGGCCAAAACATGTCTATAACAATCGGTGTTGGAGGATTCGTGGATAACAACTACTGGTCCTCGTCTGAGAACAATGCGAACAACGCGTGGAACCAGAACTTCAACAATGGCAACCAGAACAACAACAATAAGAACAACACCAACTACGTCCGGCCAGTGCGGGGTTTTCAGCGTGATCTAGTAATGACTGCGTGTGGCTCTAGCGCCTGTGCACTTAAGATGTTTTTGAGGATAGGGCTAGGGCCACAACTCATCAGTATCTTAAAAGTATGAATGTAGAGCCAGCTACTGGGTATATCGAATTCCATGAACTGCTAGAGGCATATTTTCGCTGCCGCAAGAATAAACGGCTCACCCATAACGCGCTAGCTTTTGAGCTCGATTATGAGGCCAATTTAGTAACTCTCTGGAATGAGATCAACGATGGCACTTACCATCCTGGAAAATCGATTGCTTTTATTGTTAATAAGCCAGTTAAGCGCGAAATATTTGCGGCAGATTTTAGAGATCGCATTGTTCACCACCTCATTATTTCCAAACTCAATCCGCACTTTGAAGCCCTCTTTATCTTTGACTCCTATGCCTGTCGCACCGGCAAGGGCACGCTCTTTGGCATCAAACGCCTTGAGCGCTTTATTCGGCGGGCATCTGCTAACTACAGTCGTGATGCCTATGTTCTCAAACTTGATATCCGGGGATTTTTCATGCACATCAACGTGGAGATTCTCTATGAAAAGTTGGTGGAGTTTATCCAGTCACGCTATGTGGGAGCCGATAAAGAGCTGTTAATGACTCTGACCAAGGTTGTTCTTTTCAATAACCCCAGCCAAAACTGTGTGATCAAGGGAGCCCGAAGTGGGTGGGATGGCCTGCCACAGGATAAGAGCCTGTTTTACTCACCGGTTAATTGTGGTTTGCCAATTGGAAATTTGAGCAGCCAAGTATTTGCTAACTTCTATCTCAACGCCTTTGATCATTTCATCAAAGGAGATTGTGGCATTAAATTCTATGGCCGCTATGTCGATGACTTTGTCTTAGTCCATCAAGATGGGCAGTATTTGCGCTCACTGATTCCACTAATCCGCAGTTATTTACTGCGCGAACTTGGTCTGACCTTGCACCCGAATAAAATTTATTTACAAAGATACGAGAAAGGTGTTGCATATTTAGGTGCGCTCATTAAACCTGGGCGGGTATATGTAGGAAGGCGTATAAAAGCAAATTTTTATCGCTCGATCCAACAACATCATCATCTTTTAGCAGAGTTTGGGCAGGGCAAGCCAGATATCTTGGCACGCCAGAGTTTTCAATCAAGCATGAACTCCTACCTTGGCATTATGGGCCACCACAACACATACCGTCTTCGAAAAAGTATGGTGAGTAAGAAGGTACAAGGTTGGTGGCGCTTTGCCCATGTCAATGGTGGAGTTACGAAGTTTGTTTTAAAGCCTTGACCAGGGCAGGGACATCGATAGTTGCAGCACCCCAGATATTTTCAGGATTAATACGATGGTAGATGTGGACCAATCGTGTTCGCATGCCGATGATTTCCGCCCAATTTACTTGCGGATATTGCTGTTTGGCTTCATCGGAGAGTTGCCTTGCAGCCTCTCCTAATATTTCTATAAATCTTTCAATTGCTGGTCCAACATATTCATCACTGAGAAATACTTCGTGACCCTTTGCTACAGCAGAGGCAATCCTTCCGGCATATTCGAGGATATCTTCAATTCTTTGTTCATCAGAGCGGCTCATAGAGCCATGGATTCTTCACGAATATGAGAATCTCTAGCTTTTAACCCGCCACGTGAAATTAAATCAACTGGAATCTTTAAGAATTCACGTAATTCATTCTCTAATCGAAACTCATCGCTGAGAGAGGCCCCGGGTAGGAAATCAACCAGGAAATCAACATCACTATCTGGTCCATCCTCGCCCCTTGCAACACTGCCAAAAATAGCGACATTGAATGCTTTATGGCGTGCGGCAATAGCCTTAATAGCTTCGCTATTTTCTTTAAGAAATGCCATGCGCGAACTCATACCAAAACAATACCAGCCGGGGATTTAAGGTGGCCATTTGCGCTAGTTCCCCCTTGAGAACAGACTTGACTGGGCCTAGGTTTACACTCGATCAGGACTGTAAATCCTTCCAGTATCGGTTCGAGTCCGATCGGGGGCACGTTATGCAGGTTATTTAGTTATCTTCGTGCGTAAATTATGGCACTGATTCGAGATAACTCAAGGTGTATCAATTCAAAACTCATACACAATTAATACACATTGCCTGAAGGATTCCAAGGCGATGCTCTGATCCTCGATAACTCTCAGCCCAGAGCATCTGCGCTCGAGCAAAGCTCGCGCTCCATCTGTCTCTGCCATTGGACTATGGGGACCCGGGGTTGTAAACTTTGAGCGTGAGGGTAGATGTACTACCCCACTAGAAATTTCACATAATTCATCTACCCTTGGAATATGCAAGCTAAAGGTATTGTTCGCTACATTCTATTAATTTCGTTGGTTTCATTGACCACTCACATTCCAGCTCCTGCATTTGCGTCAAATGCAACTGTTTCGGATGTTAAATTCTCGTGGTTAGATCAAGTTTATGCACCACAGAGTGCTGAAGAAAAAGAATTCCTTTCAGTCTCCTATGAAAATAACTCTACGAGCGATTTTTATTATGTAGGCTTTTCCACTGAAAAACCTTCCGGTGAACCGTTTCTCATTTTTGGCACGGCTCGTGGCATTAAAGCGGGCACTAAGGGAGAGATACAAGTTCCCTTGAATTACATCTATTTTTTGAATGTGCGTGGACCTATAGATTATGGAGTAAACCTCTGTGTTCGAGTGGGACTAAGAGATCCCGAGAATTGTTCTAAATCTAGGATAACTTTTATTACCGACAAACCAAAAATTACTGCAACTCCAAAATCTAAGAAAAGTTCGGAAGAGATTGCAAAATCAAAACCGACCAAGAAGCCAGTTGGGAATCCAAGCACTGATAAAAATGGAAGTGAGGAGATATCGGTTACCTGCCGTAAAGGAAAGGCAATAAAGAAGATTTCATCCATAAATCCAATTTGTCCATCGGGATATGCAAGTGACACTGGAATTGGAACCAAAGTTAAATCTAGTTTCGCAACTTTCTTACTTCAAGAGAAAAGAACCCTTAAATCAATCGATCCAACTGTCCCATTTGGCGATGGATTTGTTTACAGTATGAAAGTTTGCAATGGTAATAAATCAGAAGCTAGCAAATTTACTTCTGCTCGGTGGAGCGCGATTGGGGTCAACGGGGGGCGATTCAGACCATCCGGAATTAGCGGATACAGTCCGCTCGAACCTGTTTACCCTTTCGATGATTCGGCATTTACAGTTCTTCCTGGGGAATGTTTTAGTGGAAACTTAGTGTTTATCACGAAACAGGCGATAATTGAGATTAGGTACGAGCTTCCAAAGGAGATAACTGGAAAATTAGAAATTTTGCGGATTAAATTAGGTTAGATATAAGTATTGAGATTTCTTACTTGATTTCTGGTTTAAATCTAGTTTCGAGCAAAGCTCGCGCTCCATCTGTCTCTGCCATTGGACTATGGGGCACCCCGGGTGTTTAAATTCGCAGCGCTATGTATTAATACACCCCACACAAATATTTTTCCTAACATTTGAGCAGAAGTTAACTGGAGTAAATCACCCTTGAGTTGAGGCCATAAGCACCCTCGACCCTCACAAGGTGACCTGGGAAGCAGAGAATGGCCCTTCTCCTAAGAAGTCACGCAAAAAGGCTGCAAAAGCTAAACCAGGGGAAACTGCACCGACTCTGACAAAGAACACCGTAAAGAAGGCTGGAAATAAGAAGAAAGCAGCCAAGAAAGCCACAGATAAAGCGAAGAAGTAGACTCAAAGTTTTTGTAAACAGTTTGTAAACAACTCGATTCTAGGTTGATATCAGCCTCACTCACCCCTACCTTTAACCCTTATTGCTTCAGGAACATCACCAATTCCTCGCAAGCTTCGAGCGACAGGGGGACTGAGGCAATGCCAAGAATTCTCCCTGCATTTCTACACAAAAACCTCACGCTACTAACAGCACGGATTTGCGTTGCAATACTCACATTGGGTCTCGTTAGTTTTGTACAGACCCCAACTCAAGCAGCAACCGTTTCGGACGCATCATCGAATTGTCAGATCGATGTCACGAGCAGTACTGGCGTTACCGTAGATTCAATTTCAATCCCTGTTTACCTAAGTGGAATTTATTGCATCGCTGCATTCAAAACTGTTGGTACTTATTCATTAACAATCCCAGTGACTACAAATGCAATTGACTATGTTGTAGTTGCTGGCGGTGGCGGCGGAGCATCAGGTGGCGGTGGAGCCGGTGGATTACTCCAAGGATCTAATTACGCTGTCACGCCTAATGCCTCAGTTACTGTAACTGTGGGCGAAGGCGGTGCTGGTGGAAATGGTGGCGCAGGACAGTCAGGTGTCGCGGGCACTAAAGGCGGCAACTCAATTTTCGGTGGGCTCACCGCAGTTGGTGGAGGTGGTGGAAACTCGGGTGGGAGAACAGTTACATCAGGTGGTTCCGGCGGCGGGTCTTCATATGACTGTACTGGTAACGGAGGATCTTGTGGTGCCGCAGGAAATGGAACTGTTGGACAAGGAAATAACGGTGGATACAGTACTTACAACAGCTACGGCGCGGGCGGCGGCGGTGGTGGCGCGGGCGGTGCTGGCTATAACACAACTCGTAACTACATTGGTGGTAACGGTGGAATCGGTGCAACATCTGCATTGATTAATTCGGTTGCTGCTGCAGCCGGCATTGGACAACTCTCAAGTGGAAATTATTATTTTGCAGGCGGCGGCGGTGGTGGAATTAATAACAACACCAATCAATATGTGGGACTCAATGCCAGCTCCGAACTAATTTATGGTGGCAATTCCGGGGCCGCAGCTGCAGGAACTGTCTATACCAATGGAGGCGGGCAAGGCGGTATCGGTGGCGGAGGGCGTGGAAGCTCGTTCGGCCGTTCAGGAGGAACAGCAGGGCAGTACACAAACCCAACTGCCGGAACTGCAAATACAGGTGGCGGCGGCGGCGGCACCGACCCAGAAGATATTAACGCAGGTGCTGGCGGTTCAGGTGTCGTATTTCTGCGCTGGGTGGCATCCACAAACCTGAAAACAATTACATTTAATTCGAATTATGGAACACCTGAAACATCGACTCAGAGAGTAACAAGTGGAGCATCAACACTCCTCAACGCCGGAACATTTTCGCGTACTGGCTACATCTTCTCTGGTTGGACAACAAATGCGGATGGCACGGGAACGAGTTATGCAGACTCTTCATACATCACTACTTCTGTAGATATGACTCTGTATGCAAAATGGATCACGGGTGTTAACAAGGTAGTGACTTTCAACGGCAATAGCTCTACGAGTGGATCGATGGCCACACAGTCTGCCGGTACTGCCACCGCGCTTAATTCAAATGCTTTTGTCCGTACTAGTTACACATTTACTGGGTGGAACACGGCAGCTAACGGTACGGGATATGCGTATGCAGAAAACGCTGTGTATGCCTTTACTACAGACGCAACGTTGTATGCACAATGGGTTCTCACGAGAACTCCTTATACGGTTACATTCTATGCAAACGCAGTAGATGCGACTGGAACAACCGCATCACAAACAACCGACACACCAACCGCACTTACTCTCGGTGGCTTCTCTCGCCCGGGATACAGTTTCTTGGGATGGAACTCTACTTATAGCGCGGGTACAGCCACTTATGTTGATGGCCAAACGTATGCCTTTAACGCAAACATAAACCTCTATGCCCAATGGGTTCCGCAAGCTTCAAGAAATGTTGTGTTTGATAAAAACGCAGCAGATGCAACTGGATCCACCGCTTCACAAACCGCGAGCACGAGCACAACTTTGAACGCCAATGGATTCACCAGAACGGGTTACACATTCCTCAGTTGGAATACAGCTGCCAACGGGACTGGAGCAAGTTACAACAGCACTTACACCTACAGTTTTGCAGCGGGCCTCACGCTATATGCAATCTGGAGCCAAAACTTTACCATTTCATACTCGGGCAACGGTGCCAATTCTGGAGATACACCTACTGCTCAGTCTTATTATGTTGGTGGGCCAAGACTTACTGTCTCAAATAATGCAGGTAATTTTGCTCGAACCGGATACACCCTTGTTGGTTGGAATACTGCAGCTAACGGATCTGGTACTGCTTATGCAATTGGAGGGGCCAACGCCACCTTCAGTGGCGATACAACTCTTTATGCCCAGTGGCTAGGTTCCACTTATTCGATCTTATACACGGGTAATAGCAACACTTCTGGGTCAGCGCCTTCTAGTCAGTCATACGTATACGGAGATCCAGGCATTACTTTGCGCGCCAATTTATCATCGCTAGCTCGTACCGGTTACTCATTTGCCGGATGGAACACCCAGCCAGACGCTACAGGTACTGCATATACAGAGAGTCAGACACCAATTACATTTGCGGGAGACACCGTTCTCTTCGCCAGTTGGACTGGAAATACTTACACAATTACATATGACCTTAACAAAGGCACAGGGGAAACATCCACAGCTTCCTTCCTATATGGAAATAGCACAACTCTGCTTAGTCCAACCAGAACCGGTTACTCGCTTAGTGGTTGGTATGACACAACCACAGCAGGTACGAAGATTGGCGATTCAGGTGCTGCCTACAGCACAGCTTTATCTCGCACTCTCTATGCACAGTGGGTAATCAATAGCTACACATATACATACAACGGAAACGGTGGGTCCGTTGATACTTCCACGGTTACCTACACTTATGGTGACTCAGCGTTAACACTTCGCACGCCGACACGATCCAGCTATCAATTTAACGGTTGGTACACAGCAACATCTGGTGGTACTCGAATCGGCGGTGCAGGAGAATCGAATACTCCTACGACAACACAGACTCTTTATGCACAATGGACCCAACTTTCTTTGGTTGGGCTTGGAAGTGCAACGCTCATTAACTCAAACACAACCTCTGCTGGAGTAGGAACAAGTTTCTCTGCTAACAGTGGTGGAACAACTGTCACAGTTACGTATATCGCCGATGCATTGCCGGCCGGTACAGTCATTGACGCCTACCTACTTCCTAACACTACGCGAGCTGCTGGTTTGATTCCTGACGCAACCAACCTGCTTCTTTCGCTCATTGTCGCTTGGAAAGCCACTGATGGAACAGTTCCCAGCGTCTCTGCAGGTAACCCAATAACCGTGACGATCGTAAATGCCGGTATCAAGGCAGGGGCGAAAATTTACATTTTAATCGGTGATGCAGTGACACTTCTAGGAACAGCAACTGTTGATGGAACTGCATCCGTTTCATTCACAGACGACCCCGAGATTGTTGTTGCAAACCCAGCAGTTACCCCACCTTCATCAGGCGGCGGAGGTGGATCTTCCGGGGGCGGTAGCTCAGGCGGAAGTGCGCCGACGCCTGCACCTACCCCTGCACCAACACCTGCAACAACACCCGCACCAACTCCAACGTCCAAAACCCTAAAGGTCTTCTTTGAGATGGGAAAGTCCACTTTAACTACAGCTCAACTCAAGTCGATCAAAGCATTTGTTGCGGGCATCGATAAGAAGAAGCTCATCAAGGTAACCATTAAGGGATATGTGCAAAAGACTTTTCGTCAGATTAATGATGAGAAACTCCCGCAATTAAGAGCAAAGTCTGTGGCAATGGCCCTGAAGAAGTATGGACTTACCAAGAAGCCAATCCTGAGTTCTGGCGGTTATGCGGTTGAAAAAGATGACCGTGCTCGAAGAGCGGAAGTTGTCATAACGATATCTAGATAGTCAGATTCTGGCTTCATCTGATACTCCGAGTAGACTCACCACATAACCCAAGAGACGTGGCTACTTACAGGTGGTGCTGGCTACATCGGTGCACATATCGCAGATGAATTCATCCGAGCCGGCAAATCTGTCGTCATCTATGACTCTCTCTATCAAGGTCTTGAAAACCGCATCTCTTACCTGCGCACCAAGCACAACATCGATATCCCGCTGATCAAAGCTGATATCCGCGATTACAACGAGATTGTATGAATTTCCTACTTTATAAGTATGACCATTCCCGTTAGTTCTTCTTGCCATTTGTGAATCCTTTATCTCGCCAACTGCGGTTGCAGTTGTGAGATAGCGCCCCTTGTAAATTAAGAATGCATACACAAATGCATACACATTCTTACAATTGCTAGAACTCGGGCTTGAGCCACGCTCAATTGCCCGATATTCTGACAACTAGAGAGTTCCCAAGAAGGACTTAAAATCC
>Ga0247841_10011735_pt1 | contig 11578 bp, 12 predicted proteins | sample LaCruzMarch2015__2_FD_192410 | JGI IMG/M metagenome (GOLD analysis project Ga0247841, IMG submission 192410) | Freshwater microbial communities from meromictic Lake La Cruz, Castile-La Mancha, Spain - LaCruzMarch2015_18m | ecosystem: Environmental > Aquatic > Freshwater > Lake | place: Spain...
TAAATTTTTAATTTCGTTATTATTATTTTTAAAAATTTTATTTAAAGAATTTGATAAAAATTCATATTCATCAATTAATGAATTATAATTATTACTCATTATAATAAATCTAATAAAAAAAAAATATAAAATAACAATATAATATATTTTTGTTTTCATAATAACTTTTACTTATTTCACATATATTAATTTTTTTATTATTAAATTTAATTTTTATAATATTAAAAAGTACACAAGTTCAATAATAAAAAAAATTTTAAAAAATAACTATAATGGCTAATATTTACTACAATCAAAATAAAATTGAAAGAAGAAATCAAACACTAGAAAATATGATTAATTTTAAAAAAATTAAACAAATCAAAAAAGAAAATAAACTTTGAAAAATCTTATGTGTCAATATAAAAATGTGTTAATTATTGGACATCAAAAGACCAAATGATATCTTTAACTTTATTAAATCTTTTTGATTTAAATTCAAAATAACAAAAATTTATATGACAAATAGATAATTTAGATTTTACTAAATCAATATAATTTGAATAAAATGTTCTACCCATATCTTGTTTTGAAATAGAATTTTGTAACAGTAATTTTTCTTTATTACCATATTTAATTTTTTTCCAAGCCCAATTTTTAGAACTTAAATTAAATTCATTATTTAGAGGACTTAACCAATTGAAAAAACGTATTATATCTGTTATATTTAACATGGGAATTACCAGTTCTGATTTTAATAAAAGTAGTATAGTATTTAATCTTTTTTGATATGGGTTATCAATTTGATAATAAATTTGTGAATAAATTTGATCATCTGTTGAATAAATATTATTTAAAATTAATTCTTTATTCAATATATGAGTTTCTTTGTAATTTCCCATAATTATTTTTTGTTTATTTTCTAATATAAACTTATTTTTTTTTTGTTCATTTAATATTTTATCAAATTTTGTTTCATCAAATTCTGTTTCATTAAATTTTGTTTCATTAAATTTTGTTTCATCTATTAATTGATTTATTTCATCAGTTTTACATTCATTATCCATTAAAAATATTATTGTTTAATATTAAATAAACAATAGTATTTTTTAAATTATTTTTATTTGTTAAATATAAGTATAAAATTTCAGATGGAAAGTTATTTTAATGCAACTTTAGATAAAAATAAAGAAACAGAAAATATATTGTATAATGTAATTAATTCACAAGACCCAAAACAATTTTTTTTGTATGGACTTGTTATAGTTGTAATTATTTTTATTTCAACAAAAATTAGTTATTCACCTAATGTGTTAATAGGTTTAATTTTTGGATCACTAATAATATATTATTTATACACATATAGAAAATATCATATATTGACAGAACAGGAAAAATTTGACCTTAAATATAAAAACCTTTATACAAATGATAATATATTAATAAAATATCCAAAAATTGTTGATTTTTTATTTTACTTAGAGAATTTTAAATACAAATCAGTTGAAAATTATAATAATATAATTAGGTCATTTGAAAATTTTTGTCAAATCTATGAATACTGTTTAATTGATTATAATTTAATTTTTACAAATTTTCAAAAATTAATTGACTTAAAAGATATAATTCTTGAACAAATAAACAATTTAATATTTATATATGAAAATAATATTTATGGAAATGTGTTAATTAAACAAAGAATTTCAGCCGAAAAAATTATTAATGAATTATTGAATAATTTAGTAATATTGTTTAAAAAAAAAATATATTATGATGGATATGATAATAAAACTATAAATATTGATTATTCAAATATTCTCCCATACAATATTTTATATTCTAAATTTAAATCAGAATTTGATGAATATAATATCAGTAATTTATTATATTTATAATTATAAAAACATTTAAAAAAGTTATTTTTTTTATCATAATCTATTATAATAAATAAAATGTATAGTCAAAATTCAAATGGATTAGATGAATATTTTAAAACAACTGATTATAAAAATTTAAAAATTACTCCCGAGCAAGGACTATTAGTTGGTAAAGATATTCAATTGGTTAAAGGAAGTGATTTTCACAAATGTATTTATGACATACCAGATAAAAATTTAGTTCGTGAAATAACAGTTAGATATTATCAAATTTCTATGTTTGATCAATATGGTAAATTTGCCATAAGATCATTTTTATTTAAAGGTACAACTTCACAAGGGGCGTGTTTTTATGATTACAAAATGGTTGATATTAATGATTATCTATTGTCCAAAAGAAAAGTCGATAAATTTGTAAATTATTTAGATAAAGAAAAAAAGAAAAATAATTCAAAATTCAAATTAATGTATAAATTTTATCCAGTTTATGATTTTAATTTTACTAACCCTCCAACAGGTAATGAAATTTCTCAATGTCAAAGTGAATTATTAAATAATAATTAATTTATTGATTTATTGACAAAATATTAAAAAAATATATAAGATAACAAGACATATAATAAAAAAATTACTACAAATGTTATACCAAAATAAAAAAAATTAGTTGTTGTAAATAAATTAGATGGGATATGTTTTTTCATTAAATTATCAAATAATTCAAACCATATGTTTTTAAAATTAATTAACAATTTGTTAATTGGTAATTCATACGGTTGAACTTGAATATTTTCTATGTTATCTAAATCGTATAATTGAACTTGTTCTTTTAATTTTCTTTCAGTTGTTTTTTGTTTAATATATTCATCAAATTTTTGATTAAATAAGTATGAATCAAAATATTTACCTCTATTGTCATACATTGACATATTTGAATCCAAATAATCATTTACCATTTGGCGGGTTGGATCATAATTGTTTGTTTCTGTTCCTAACGGTACTCTATTTGTTCGTCTTGGATTTTGTACTTGGTTATTTGAAATTAATTGTAGATTTGATAGTTCTTGTTTTCTACCTTCTGGTAAATTCATTGTATTATATGGTGCAGTTGTTATTGTTTGGTCCCAATTCATTATTTTTAATGCTTATATAAATATATTATTAAATAAAAATTTGAAAAATATATTAAATAAATAAATATTAAATTAATATATAGATATTTATATTAACAGATGATTTATCTTAAATGCCCAACTTGTGGATACCTATTAGGTAATAGACAAAAAATATATGAACAAGGTTTAGAAGAAATTGAATCGAATCCAAATAATGATGAAGAAAAAAAATTAAAATTAAAGCAAGAATTAGTTAATTCTTTAGAGTTAAAACGTTATTGTTGTACTATGAGAGTTATTACTTATAAAAATAAAACCGAAATTATTAAATAAAATTATTTATATGTTAACTATTATTGATCTTGCCAATATTGACAAATCGATAAATTGATTATCTGTTATTATAATTAAGTTAAAATTTAAAAAAATTTATTTACAAATAATTTATTTGATAATTGAAAAATCATATTTATGATTTTTCAATATCTATGACAACTTTTACTTCTTTTTGAATATTTTCAACGATCAATAAAAATTTATTAATTATTTTTTTGTTATTTTTATTTTGTTCAATAAAATTAGCAATTTTTTATATTTTTCAAGTTTAATATTATTTTTACAATCCACCAATTGAAACATATTGCGTTTATTAATTTTTTTTATAAAAAAGTTGTAATTTTATTATATTTTTATTGAATTAATTGACCTACTCCATAATATACTATGTTAAGAACCAGAGTTGATTCAGATTCAGAAATATTAAACAAATAAAATTTATTATTGAATACCAAATTCAAATACATTAGACTAAGTCCTCAAATAATTGAAAAAATCATTTAATTCAACAAATAAAATTAAATTGGAAAAGTCAAAAAGATTATATTGCCCATAAAATATTTGGTGTAAAATATTATGTAGATGAAGAAATGGGTTATAAAAATTTGTCCATCTAAAACATTCAGAATATAATTACAAATAGTTTTTTCAACAATCAATGTTTCTTTACAATTTATAATCTAAAGAAAAAAATTATTGTACTTTATAGAATTATGAAAAAGATTTTAACTTTGATTTTCCAGAAGATGAAATTAATGAAATCATTAAAAGACATTTATTTTATCACACTGTAATTGGCGAACCATTTGAATTTGTTTGGTATAAAAATCCAAAACCAACAATCAAAGTTTTTTGGATAAGAATAAAACACAAAGAAAATAATAATAAATTTAATCAAAAAATTGAATTATCAGATTTTTCTGCAGGAAATACAATATTATAAAAATAATTAGTTATTTTTATATATTATATCTCATATAATAGGTTCTAAAATAGTTCCAACACCCAGACATAATCCTTCACGTAAAAAGAAATTTTCATTTGGTTCTATAATTTCTGGATAGAATTTAAATTCAAGACTGATTGTTGCAATATCACCTGGACAAATGTGTTTTATCCCATTATCCCCATCATCATTATCATTTTTTTTATTTTGTTGTTTCGTAATGTGTTTTGATTTTATTTCTAAAATTGTTATTCGTGCACTTTGTCTAATGGTAGCACAATGAATAACAGGACTAAAATTATCTCTTACAGTTGATGGATGAGAAAGTAATTTAATTACTGCTCTATATTTATAAGAAGCATATTTTATAATATCCAAATTATTAGTTAAAATAGAACCTTTTCTAAACATTTTATATGTGATACGTTTATCAGACCTTACTGCCAGACAGGCCCTTTGTCCAGAATAAATTTTATCTACTTTTTCCTTATAATAATTATGAATTGACCAAATTTTTATTCCCACTTGTTCTGTTGCTGGACCTAAATAACAAGATGTTCCTACACTTAAATATGATGTAGGATCTGAACATCTTAAAATTCCGGTTACAACCCATCCTATCCCATTAGGACAATACACTTTTTCAACATAAAAAATATACGGATTAACAGTTTGTGGTTTTTTAATTGGATTTGATAATAATATTTTATCTGCAAGAGGACATGTTATAATTGTTTTATTTTTTGGTAATCTTGAAATATATGATTTGAATAAATCTAATCCTCTTCCAGTTTTTGATGAAATTTTAAATAATGGTATTTGTTTGGTGTTTGGAACAGTTGAATAAACAGAATTTAACCCAGAATTATTTTCTATCACATTCATATCCATAACATCATAGTTACCTTTCGAATAAATTTTTTTTATATCCTCCACTAAATTTGTCAGCATTTCTTCAGGATTTTTATCTGTATTTTCACAAATCTTTTCAATTAAATCTATTTTAGTTAATGCTATTATCATTGGAATTTTTAAATGATGTAAGATTTTAGTATGTTCACGTGTCATTTGTAGTATTCCTCTATTTGCTCCAATTATAACTATCGCATAATCTGGATAATATCCCATAATTCCATACAATGTTGTTTTAAGGTATTTTTCATGTCCACATAAATCAATTAATATAACCGAATTATTTCCTTGGTATTTTTTCATACTATGAACAGAAATACTTGATGTTTTACCAGATTTAATTTCATGATTATGTCCCGAAACTATGGAACGATTTGAACCATTTCCATCATCCAATTTATTTGATACCAATGTACCTATTAATGTTGATTTTCCTGAATCTACTGAACCAACTACTACTATTCCTATTTCATTTATATAATCCATTTATGATTAATATTTTAATTATTTTTTTTAATGTAAAAACTAATTATTATATATTAAATTCAATTTTTTATTGTAATTTATTTTCTTAAACAAATTTTATTAATTAAAACTTTTTTATCATATGTTTTATCTTTTAATTCTAATACATCTTTACAATCTGTATTCTCATATAATTATATTACTTTAATTTAGTATTTATTTGTATCATAATATTTATTCTATAATCCATTTTTACACCCATCAAATGAAGTATATAATCATTTGGATGATAATTATATATATTATAATTAAAATCATTTTCATCAATACTTTTATTTTTGGATGAAATAAATTAGCACAATATTTTGGATAATTTAATTCCTACATTTGAATCAATTTATTTCATTATTTCTAATCATATAACATTTTTATCATTATGATGTTGTGGTGTTTCATTTAACAAAACTTTTTTAAATAAATTTTTTGACCAATTAGTATTTTTTTTTATCATCGCACAGGAATTTACACATTCTTTTTCTATATATATCCATACACAAATAAAAAACATAATTTGGATACCTATTTATAAATGTTTCAATTAGTTTCAAGTGATTAGATATTATGGCAACAACATCTATCCATACTAAATATTTATATTTTGATAAATTTTTTAATATATGGCTGCAACTTTATTCCAACAAGGAAATACTTCATCACTTAAAACTTGATTGTAAATTATTACATCATAATTATATTTTTAAGCATATGTCATTAAATTCAATTGATTATGTTTGAAATGTTGATAAATATCTGGAGTATATACAGATATAAATACAATATCTGCTTTCTTATTATTATAATATTTATCTTTAGTAGTTATACTTTATTATAATCAATAAAGTATAACTACTAAAGATAAATATTATATTTATAAAATTTTTATAAAATCTATTGTGATTAAGATTAAAATAAATAAAATTTTTATAACTACAAGAAATTGAAATAAAATGAACACAATCTAATATAAATTTCAATTTATATTTTTGATTTTTTGTTTTAAATTGATAAGTGTTGAATAATGATTTATAATTATTTTTAATATTATTGCATATAGAATTTACAATTAAATTATTAATATTGTTTTTCATTAAATTTATAATAATACTTTTTATAATTATAAAAAGTATTACACACAAATGTAAAGATTATATATATGTAATTTATGGTTTTATTATTTTAATTTATATTGAATTTTTTTCATAATTTTCAATTGAATTTGTTAAATAAATACACAATAGATGAATTTATTAATACAATTTCTCAATTAGAACAATATTTAATTGATAGTCTAGATAGAAACTATGGTGATTATTGTGTAAATGATAGAAAAATGAATGGTAATATATCACAAAAAGGTGGTAGTTGATTAAATAACCATAATTTACAAATTGGAGATAAAGTTTATATGTATTTTATGGTTATAAAAATAATTTAATTACTTTTCATTAATCATTTATTAACTGTGCTTTTATTTTTTTTTACTTTAGTTATTTTTTGTTTTTTTTCTTCATCAGAATATTCTTTTTCTATTTTATTAGAAATACTTCTTTTAACAACTTTATTATCGTTTTGAAAATATTTGTAAAAATCTTTTTTAAAATTTATAAATAGTCTCAAATCTATTCTAAAATTGCTCCAAGAACATGCTATTTTAATCAATTTTTTAAATTCATCTGATTTTATAACGCTTAAAATTTTTTTGCCTTCTTCTTTTGAATTTATTATAATACCAAATGAATCCTGTGTCATTCCATATTTACCTCCCAAATCATTAATTGCATTATCCATACCAGTTTCACCAATAATTATTTTTGACACACCAAAATGTCCTTTATTATTTATTTTTGAATACATATATCTTATTCCATTTTTTGGAGTTAAATATATTAATTCATATTTATAATCTTTGTCTTTTTTAGTTGAAACTATATCTTTTTTTAATCTTGAATAGTTAAAATCATTTAAAATATTTAATTTTTCTTCATTATTTTTTGCTATTAAATTATCTATTATTTTAAAATCACAATTTGGTAACCATTCATAATGTTCTAAATCTATCATATTTGTTTCATTGTTTTCATCTAGTATTATTGTTTTTTTATATTTTTCTTTTTTTTCAATAACATAATAATCATATCTTGTTCCACAACCAAATGTTTTAAGTCCATCTTTTGTATTATGAATTTCTAAATACAACATTTGATTTATTTTTGTCATTAAATTAAAAAATTTCTTCATTCTGGTTTTATCACTTTGTGGTTTTCTCCACAAACTTGGATGAACAAAACATAAATATCCGTTTACATTTAACATATCTTCTAGTGATTTTTCTACAAATAAATGCCATATCATATTTCCATTTCCAGTGTCATCTTTATTATATGGTGGATTGCCTAATATTATATCAAAATTTTTAATTTTAAATATTTTATTTGGTTCAAATTTAAAAAAGTCTCCTTCATAAATATTTAATTTATATTCATTATTTATATTAAATATTTGTTTTACTATATAACAATTCTTTTTATTTAATTCACACATATATATCATTTTTTCTAATATATGTTTCTTTCTTTTTTTTTCATCAGATATTTCTTTTTTTAATCCTTCCATTAATCTTAAATATACTCCAATCATAAAATTACCCATACCTACACAAGGGTCTAACCACTTTAAATTTTTATTTTCCCATACTTCTTTTGGTAATTTATCCAACATTTCATTAACTAATTTTATTGGTGTAAATACTTCTCCAAATTTCTTTTTTTCAATTTCTTTAGGTTTTAAACATTCATTTATTAATTCTAATAATTCTTTTGGTTTATCAATTAAACTTTTTAACCCCATTTTAAAATTAATTGAGATATTAAATGTATTGGAATTTTTATTAATAAATTTTTCTACTATATTTTTTATTATTTTTATCAGGTCTTTTTTATTCCACCATATTAATGATTGCTCATCAAATACTTCTAACAATTCTTTATTTTGTTGTATATCATATAACATTTTCACAAAATCTTTATTTGTATCATTCATTGTTAATATACAAGTTAAAGGAATAACAAAAGGTAATACATCTTTTGTAAATGATATTTCTTTTTCTTTCTTTTCTTCTTCTAATAAGTCTTTTTCCATATCATTTAATTCTTTATCATTTTCGGAATCTTCTGTTTTTGATGTCTCTTTTCCTGATTGTATTGATTGTGATTCATCATTTTCATCTTTCAATTATATCGTTGCTAATAATTTATCATTTGCAGAACTTGTAAAGGATTTATTTAATAATTTTTTTGTTTCATTATCAAATTCTAAATATTCATTATATAAATTTCTTAACATTGTTCTTAAGTTATTTATAGGGTCATTTTTCCAAATATCCAATAATTTATTTATTAAATAATCTAAATCTAATTTTTTATTATCCCACATATCTACATCTATATTCATTAAATGATAATCAAACATGTATTTTAATTTGTCTTCAATTCTTAAATCTTTCTTATGAATTGAATAATTTATACAAGTATTTAACACTCTTGAGATATTCAAATCCACAACAAAACCAAATTTTTTGTCTTTTCCCTCAGTCATGCATCTATACATTTGTTGCATTACTTTATCACTTGATAAAGTATTATTTAATAACATAACAACATCACAATTTGATAATGTTATTCCTAAACTTAACATATTACCTGCTAATAATATTAATCCTTTCTTCTCTTCCTTCTTTGATTTTAACTCAAAATTATGAATAGTTTGTTTTATTTTTGAAGAATCTATATCAGAATTTTTTGAATTTATGGATGCTAAATCATATTGTGATAATATTTTATCTTTTTCAATAACTTTAATTAATGCTTTTGATATTTCATTTATATTATTTGGAGGTAAAAACCATATTTGTGTAAAAGGTAATCTTGATTCTTTTTCTGAACAAATTTTATTTATTCTTGAAAATATTGATTTATCTTTTTTTTTAAAATCTTGTTCTTTATTTGAACCTGATATATATCTGAAAAATGTTAATACCTCATTTTCAAATTTAAATTTTGTTTTATTTGTATTTAATGAAAATAAGGTTTCAAAACTAAATCCATATTCAGAATCTGATATTTTTTCTTTTATTGCATCATATCTATCTGAATCAAACAATGATGATAATAAATATAAATCAGGCATATTTAAATATGATTTAAAAATATCTTGAATTGTAAAACCATCTTTTTTATATTGATTAATTATTTCATTGACTAAATCACCATGTTTTTCAATTAATTTTGATATTTCTTTTTCGTCATTATAAATGGATTTACAAATCTGTTCATCTTCAATATCCCAATACATTTGACAATTATCAGGTATTCCTCATTCTTTTAATGGTTTATTATAAGTTGCAGTTAAATATATTTTTACGGTTTTTTTGGAGGAATAAGTGTTAAATATATCTTTTGCTAATTGTGTTGTTGATGCAAAATGATTTTCATCTGAAAATATTATATCTAAATTTTTTATTTGTTTTATTTTTTTTTCTACCACATAATCTTGTAATAATTGTTTTGATGCTATAAATATATTGTTTGTGTCTTTTTCAATTTCTAAACTTTTTAACATTTTACCACTTGTTATACAATGAATATTAAAATCATTAAAATCTATATATGAATTAAAAAGGTCATCTGTAAATTGTGGTAATGTTTCTGTCGGTGCAGATGTTATAATTAAAATATTTACATTTTCTCTATTAGATAATTGATTAATTATTTGACCACATGCCATAAATGTTTTACCACTTCTACACTTACAAGCCCATAAAATTTGTTTTTCTCCATAGTCTATAAGGTTTGATGTTTTTTAATTTATTAATTTTTGATGAAATCTTGTTGTTAGTTTATCTTTTTTTTTCATAAATACATTATTATAATCTTCAAAATCATATTTTAACAAATCTTTCTTTAATTCTAAAAAATATTTATTTAAGTATTCTTCATCTAATATATTTTCTTCAGTCATATATTTTGTTATATATTTACTTGATTTATTCGCTTGTTTAACTTTGTCTAATACTTTTTTTTTATTTGGAACAACTAAATATATTTTATAATTTTCATAAATATGTTTATTGTCATCAATCATTGCTATTATTTTTTGAATATCATAATAATCAACTGATTTGGATTTTTTTATATCTTCATTTGATTTAGGATATTTTGAACTAATAAAAATATATTGTTCTTTTTCAATATCATATAAAGTTATATCAGATGCTCCGCCAGAATTTCCACTACTTACATTATTATTTAATAAATAAGTTTGTAAGTTAATTAAATAATCAATAACACCATTATTAACATTTGAAATAATATGATTAAAATTATTATTAGGTGTAAAAACATCACAATAACCAAATTTAATAACCAAATCAAATAATCTTTCAAATACAAAACCTTTATCTCTTTGTTCTTCAAATTCATTGATTATTTCTTTTACATTATTTTTTGTAATAATCCAATCAATAAATGATTTTATATTTTCAAAATCTGTTGTTTTTTTCATATTTATATAGTATTATATAGTATAATTTTGTTATTATTATAAAAACAAATCAATTTTTATGCAATATATGTGAAATAAGAAAAGTACATATGATTATAAATATAAATAAAAATATATATGATTATAAATATAAATAAAAGTATATACGTATCATAATTATAAAAATTTAATTTTAAATTTATTTCATATTTAGAAATAAAAAAATACTATTTAAACGCATTTTTTTAAAATATGCGTAGGGATATTGAAAAAATTTTTATTAATGATTTAATTTATGTATATGTAATTTTAAATTATAATCATTAAAATATTAATTTTTAATATTAGTATAA
>Ga0247841_10011736_pt1 | contig 11578 bp, 9 predicted proteins | sample LaCruzMarch2015__2_FD_192410 | JGI IMG/M metagenome (GOLD analysis project Ga0247841, IMG submission 192410) | Freshwater microbial communities from meromictic Lake La Cruz, Castile-La Mancha, Spain - LaCruzMarch2015_18m | ecosystem: Environmental > Aquatic > Freshwater > Lake | place: Spain...
AGCTGGGAGAGGAAGTTATAGACAAGAGCTTTTTGCTTCTTCATCCCGCCATGTAGGAGGACAGCGAAGTCGCCCATCTCCTGGGGTATTTCGTGGGCCAGTATCAAGAATGATGTGATGAAACCCAATCTGATATCAGTCAAGAAGGCTGCTGCTATGACCAAGCCGTCGATGAAATTGTGTATCCCGTCTCCAAAAAGGACCAGATACGTATAAGTGTGCACCTCGCACTTTTCGCCCGAATGGCAGTGGTGCCAGTGGAGAAGTCTTTCTATCAGGAAGAACGCCGAGAAGCCAGCAATGAATATGAGCATCACAGCATCTATGTCAAAGAACCCGGCTTCGATGGACTCGGAGAGCAGATGCAGGAATGCACCACCTATCATCGTTCCGGCAGAGAAGGCTACAAGGCCGAAAAGGATCCTCTGGAGCGTCTTGCCCTTTAACGCAAGGGTGAACGCGCCTGCGAAGGCAGCAATGCCGTCAATGGCAGTCATCAGCAGTATCCAGATAAGCGTTTGCATGACTGGGTTATGTTATTAATCTATTTAAATAAGTTATTAATTTTTATTCAAAAACATCATAATATTATTAATAACGTGCAAAATGGCCATAATAAGCGTGTCAGCGAGCGGGCAGATGCTTAAGCAGATCGACGAGCTTGTGAGTAACGAGGGTTACTCCTCGCGCTCAGAAGTATTCCGCGCAGGCATAAGGCAGCTCCTTGACAACAAAAGGGCGGAACTCTCGGGGAAGACCAAATGTGTACTTGTGATTTCTTATAAGACGGGGAGCGAGGATAGGCTGGCAAAGATCCGGCACGACTCTGCGGGGCTTATTGAGACGCAGATGCACACCCACCTCTCGAAAGAGATGTGCACAGAACTGTTTGTCCTTTCCGGCGAATGGAAGAGGATAAACGAACTCATGAAGGCTTTCAGGAAGAACGGGGCTGAGAAGGTAATGGTGATACCTCCTTAATATTAATAACCAATCCAGTTACGAGCGAGTATTGCTTGAGGTTATATAAGCATTCCCAATACAACTACGGTTATGATCCCCAGGGCAACGCTTATCAGCCCCTCTTTTGGGTGTTGCCTCAGCTGCGCAGAAGGTATAAGTTCATCAACCGAGATGTACACCATTATACCCGCAGCCATGGCAAGCGAGGCGCCGAGCACTGCCAAGGTGGAACTGCCAAGCAGCCAATAACCAGCCGCAAAGCCAGCGACCTCGGCGAATATTGGAATCATCATTATGCGGAAGCACGTTCGCCTGCACTTTCTGCAGCAATACAGAGGCACTATTGTCGCCAGGTTCTCTGGTATGTTGTGAAGGGCTATGACAAGGGCAACTATTATGCCCATGGTGGGCTCTATTGCAAAACTGAATCCAGTTGCAAGACCTTCCGGTATGTTGTGGAGCATGATTCCAACAACCAGCATGTTGACGCTGCGATGGACGCCCTCATGGTCTTTCTTCAAGAACTCGGGGTGTATGTGCGGCAGTATGCGGTCAAGGAGCTTAAAGATTGCGATGCCAGCAATGAAGGAGGTTGTAACAAGCCAGAGAGGTGCTACCGCAAGGCTCTCCGGGAGAAGCTCAAGCACAGAGACCGATATCATTATCGCTGCCGCATACCCCAGCGAGGAGTGCAGCAGGCGCCTGCTCGGCTTCTTCAGGAGCCCTAATGCGGATCCGAGCATCTGGCCAAGGAATATCAAAATTATTACCACAAACACATCAATCATAGTGAGCCGCTTATTTGGCGGATGTGATTATAAAATCAAATTTACCAGTTACGCTACGTGCGTTGTAGCGTAACCTAATTTTTATTTTCAGTTTTAGTAATACTCTCAGAAACAGGGCTGAAGACACAAGACAGAAGACCTCTCAGCTTCCTCCCGACAAGACTCAAGACCGAGGACAGAAGACCTCAAATCCCAACCTCGGCGTTCAACTAAACCGCGGAGGGGGTTCCACCCCCTCCCCAGTTTTAAGTTAATCCTGACCCACCCCCGATAAATCCAGCTTAAGGAAGCCGAGTTCACAACGGAGCCACCTCTGCCAAAGACTGAAGACCTGCTAAGCGTCCTTGAGACAGGACTGGAGACTGCAGACAGACTAGTAGCCAAACCTTCTCTCGTACTCTTTGTGGTCAAACCACTCAAGAAGGACATTCAATATCAAAATCTCATTGGTCTTCACAGTGTAAATCAGCCTCCAGCCGTTCGGCAAATCATACTTCATAAGGTTGCTGATATTGAACTTTGTGATATACTCTTTTGGCCAAAGCCTTTTCGGGAGCTTTATGCCACAACCGGGTTCTTTCTTCAAGTCGGATATCGCTCGCTCTATGAAAACATAAAGCTGCTTGCTTTCGTACCTCCCTTCTTTTAGCTCTTCAAATGCTTTCTCTACTTTCTTGTCACCAAAGGTTACATATACAGGTTTCATCTGAGTATCAATCCAGCATCCATCAGCTTCTTAATCCCTTCTGGATCGTAGGTCCAGATGACGATTCCATCATCATCAACCATTATCTTCCCCGATTCCTGCAAATAATCTAAAATCGTTTGGTATGTCTGGTACATCATCTTCCTGGGAAGCTTTTTCCAGAGCTGATACTTACCATACTCTTGGCTGTACTCCTTAGCCACTTTCTCTACCATGAGTACCGATTCCAGCGTCGGATTATGTGTAAGATACTTGTATTCCATCTCTTATATATTTGCATATAAGGGTATTAAAACAAGCTTTTCTTTCCCAAGTCTCTAGTTTGCTTAAAGCAGGACTGGAAACCGAAGACAGTAGACTTATAAGCTACCTTCCAACAAGACCGAAGACTCAAAACAGGAGACCTCAAATCCCAACCTCGGCGCCTTAATTATCTTAGCATTGCCTCGGCGCCGAGGTTGATGTTCAGTCTCTATATTCGTGTGATTGTTCGCCTGAACATCCCAACTTCGGCGTTCAACCTTACGGCATATCAGCCGAGGTTTTGTGTCAGCTACCTCTTTGAGCGATGTACACGCTGACACCCAACCTCGGCGTTTTTCCTTCAGGTAGCGGCGCCGAGGCATTGCATCATCCGTTTTTCTCTCCATTAGCGCATTATTTACTCATGCCAAAACCCACACCAAGGCTAAGGTACTGCACGTACCTTGGGCTTCCGAGAAACCGATTAAGGAACGTATGTTCCATGGGCAATGATCTCTTCACCGAGATCATGCAAGACCTCAGGCGCGGGGACATAGCCCGCACTAGGATACCCAAGAGACGGCAGTACTCCGTCTTCCGCACGCATCGCGAGACGCTGGACCTGCCGGACGGGAGGGCCGTGCCGGCGATGCGCGTTGTCAGGGCGATAGCACAAGACAGGTTCTATGTTGTCCTTGGCAGAAAAAGGCTCCATATATTCCTTAAGCATTCCTCCGGATCACCTACAGAAAAAGTAGGCGAGTTCTATTGACTTTTTTCTTGGGCCACCCTTAATATAGATAACATTTACCACCATGCTCTACTATTCCAAGAAAATCTCAGAAGCCAAGCTCATAGTGCGTGATGTCTCTATAATACTCTTTTGGTTGGGCATACTCATGCTGATACCTATGGCAGTAGCCCTCATATACGGCGAACCAACCTGGTTTATTTATCTGTTAATACTTGCAGCAGTTTCCGGGCCTTCTTACATCTATATGAACAAGGTCAGGCGCAACGAGAAGCCGTTTACGAAAATGACGCTCGTGACGATAGCCGTCACATGGATCGCCCTGACTGTAGTGGGGGCACTCCCTTTTTTCTTCCCTGGGAATATGTCGCCGCTCGACAGCTATTTTGAGTCAGTGTCCTCAGTCACTGCAGGGATGACAGTTATACCCGATCCAGGAATAATCCCGCACAGCGTCCTTTTCTGGAGGGCTATGATGGCATGGATAGGGGGCATAGGCATAACTGCCTTCCTCTTCTACTCCCTTTTACAGTCTGAATCTGCTGCTAAAATAGTCCTTGGGGAGGGCTATGACCGGCTAAAGCCAAACCTCCTCAATTCAGCGAAGGAGATAACAAAGATATACGCGTTTTGGACGATAGCAGGCATATTGCTTTTGGCTATCATAGGCGTTCCCGTCTTTGATGCCTTCAGCCTCTCAATGACTGCTGTGTCCACGGTGGGCGTTGACGTGCACACCGATGGATGGAACTATTATCGCACACTGCTGCCGGATACCTTCCCGATGATGACGATAATAGTGGCTTTCCTGATGTTGATGGGCTCGATAAGCTTCGTCGCGCACTATCGTGTCGTGAAAAGCAGGAATCTGAAGTCCTACCTCTTAGACAGCGAAACGAAAATCTACCTTATGATACTGCTAGTTGGTATCCTAATCGTATCTGCTTACCTCCTATTGAACGGACAAAACCCGATAGACGGCGCTTATGAGGTGATCACTATATCCACCACGGGCGGTTTCGAAACGGTGCCCGATTATACCGCCGGCATCAGCAGCTTCCTGATGGGGGTGTTTATAATACTTGCATTGATAGGCGGGTCGTCCAATAGCCCATCAGGGGGTATTCGCGTCAGAAGATTATACTTGTTGTTCAAATTCGTCTTTTGGAAATCGCAGCGGCACATCTCTCCTGAGGGTTCAATCAGCCACTTCAAGCATGAGGGCAAGCCTGTGGAGATGGAAGAAGTCACAGATGCTGCGGTATATGTGTGCATCTACGTCACCGCGATAATATTGGTCACCTCAATAATGGTTGCATTCGGGTATGATGCCGTGCAGTCCACGTTCATCGTGACAAGCGCTCAAGCAGGTGGGGGCACGACTCCCATTCCCGCATATACCTTCGACCCCATAATCAAAGTAATCCTCATAGGGACTATGTTCTTCGGCAGGCTTGAGTTCTACCCCCTATTCGCCCTTATTCTCTATGTCTTCAGGCGGAAATAGCGGGTTGTCAAATACGCAGCTTTTTCTTGAATGTGGTGTAAGTAATCACGATGTACGTAGTAGTCGCAGGTTCTGGGGTTCTCGGGTTTTACACAGCACAGTTCCTCTCCAAAAGAGGAAATGATGTCGTGATAATCGAGCAGATAAAGGAGAGAGCTGAAGAAGTCACTGATAAGCTAGATGCCACAATAATCCATGGCGACGCAAAGGAGATCAAGACGCTCCAGGAGGCAGGTGTCGAGCAGGCTGATGTACTTCTCGCCCTTACCGGGAACGATGATACTAACATACTCATTTGCATCTTAGCAAAGCAGCTGGGCCTCAAGCGTGCAATCTGTCGCGTCACACACATAGAATACAGTGAGGAGTTGTTCAAAAAACTAGGCATCGACGCTGTCGTATACCCCGAGTTATCCATAGCAACGGAGCTCGAGGAGATGGTTCGCGACTCCGATATCACTGGATTCGCAATGTTGGACAACGGCGAGACAGAGATTCTAGAGTTACGGGTGAAAGAAGGCTCAAAGCTGATAGGATCAAAGATAGCAAGCGTCAAGCTCCCCAAACGCTCAATAGCGCTCTCACTGATACGCAAGATAGCTGGGACGGAGATGGCTTATCCGGAGAGTGACATCCAGGCCGGTGACAGGATCCTCGTGCTGACGAACAAAGACGACCTCGAAGAAGTTGAGAAAACATTCTCTAAGTAAAATCAATTAGTCCACACCCGTCGTATTCTCCTAACTGTTATCTTCCCGACATAATCTTCTTCAGGCTAAACTATTACTCCTTATACTGCGTAAGATATCTGCTATAACCGCTTACGCGGAATAGCTCCCTTCTTCCATGCTGTTCGCCCCTGCCTTAGCCGCTATTCAAAGCAAAGGGGGTGAAAAGATGGAAAGTAATCTGGAAAAGGTAGGTGCACTATGGCAGAACACGTCAGCCGACGGCAAGCCTTACTTCAACCTTGATATAAACGGACAAAAGTTTGTTGTATTCTCCAACAGCTACAAGGCGGAGGACAAGCAGCCTGACTTCCTTGTGTATGAACGGGTCAAAGGGAAGCCAAAGGCGGAGCCAAAGGCTGAAGTGAAACCAAAGAAATAAGTCTGATATAAAGTGCCCGACTCGCCCCTTCTCTTTTTACTGTTTGATGATCTACATCCAACCTAAAAACAGTAAAAACTCGCGAGCGTAGCGAACGCTGTTTTTATCTCATTATGCTCAAAATAGCGCTGCTTCTGCTTCTAGCGGGTGACATTCCGCAAGACTGAAGACTGGAAACAGCCAAGCATCGCTTAGCACGGGACTATGGGGTAGCCAGGTCTATCCTACACGCTTTGGGAGCGTGTGACTCGAGTTCAAATCTCGATAGTCCCATATCATTCTTCTGTCTTTTCTGTCTTGAGCCATAGGTAGTTTGTCTTAGGTCATGACTCTTTTGTCTTAGGTCTTGAGTCTTTTGTCTTAGGTATTGAGTCCTCTGTCTTAGGCCACGGGATGCTCTGAAAAGATTGGGGGTAAGAGATGCGAAGCTACAATTTTTATCCCACCCCCCATTAATCTTAGGCAATGGTCGATCTTGCTTCTATATGGGAGTCTATCAACGACGCGTGCTGGCCCATCGTGGATGCGATACATCTTGGTCAGCTCTTTGAGGACCATAACATACCGCCGGTCATTTTCCCGCTTGCAATAGTCGCACTCATAATCTTGTTGCTATTGATGATGTCGGGTGGCGGAGCGCCGCCCATTGTGGCAGATTCTTGTGGCGACGGAATGTGCACTCAGGCAGAGAGAAGTGCCGGGAACTGCACAGAGGATTGCGATGAATCTCCTGATGTAACTGGGAAAACTGTCATAGTCCGTTTTACCCAGATCCCACCATGTCAAGTGAAAATCACGCTTCAGGGCTCGGATAACGGCATACTCGGGGCGCCGCAGGAAGCCAAGAAGATCGAGTTCACTTATCCGCGCATAGACGCAGACTCAGTCAAGGTCTTTATTGAGGACAGCAACCAACAATCCTATACGACAGCGTTGACCACCATAGACGAAGACTCAAATATAATCCAGATACCGACCTTCCCGAGCAACCTATGCAAATCTTCGCCAACACCGGTAAAAGGGACCCTTCGCTTAAGCATAAAAGATTCCGTTACGCAGTCGCCGATCAATAGCGTCAGGGTAAGCATAAGGGAGATGCTAAATGGCCAGTCCCAAGGCACGTCGTTCGATGGCCTTATAAACGGCAATAGGGACATCCCGCTCACTGCTTCCAAGACTTACACTATCTACGCTGAAAAAGAGGAGTATTCTCCAGGTGAGAAATCGGTCACCATCAGTTCAGTCCAAGCTACATCGGAAACTGTTCTTTTGACCCCCTTGGGGACTACACCAGGCCAAACAGGAGAGCTAGAAGTCTGTGTCAGCGATGGCACAAATCCGTTAACGACAGGCACAGTAAGGGTCGAGGGCACTGCCGACACTGAGTTTATCTTGATAGGCGATCTTGCAGATGCCGACCCCGCCGACGAGCCGCGCGGCCCGGGGTGTTTTGTGTTCAAGGACATACCCGCCGGCAAGATACTGACCGCATCAGTACTCTCCCCGCCGACAGGATGTGTCCCTGCGGCGACCCAGACAGTTACTATAACAGCGATTACCAGGCAGTATATCCCAATTACCTTAGATTGCCCTGCCGACGGGAGCATAGGTTACCTAAAACTTAAGATAGTCACGGTAGATAATGACATACTGACCCAGAACGCTACAATAACCCTTTGGAAGAGCGACGGGACACTCATCTCAGGAACAGGGACAGCCGGGGCGCTCCAGTATGGGACTGGGGGGTTCACAGAAGAAGTAACCGTGCCTGCTAATACATCGTTATATGTTTGGGTGAGAGAGCTCCCCCTGGGGTATCTGGATTATAAATCCGATTTCCTGACCGTTGCAAAAGGGCAGCACAAGCCGGCAGTAATAACCCTCAATTACTCGCAGCAGACTAGCCCGCAGGTTCCACCAACCCGTACTGAGTTTGTCTTCAGTGGAGTCTCAGCACCAAGGATATTGTCAACTGGCCAGTCGTTTAATGTCGCCATCTCCAGCATCTCTTATGGGCAGACGCAGTTGGCGTCGTCCGACACGCAAGTCAGCGTTTCAATCGGTGGCGTTGACTGCCCAGTCGCTTATGAGAGCTCATGGATAGCCACTTGTACAGCCTCAGACGAGCCTGGCAGCTACGGCATAAACATAACAGCAACATACTCGCAAGAGACTGGCAGGTATTCAACGACTGCCGAAGTGAGGGAATATGCGTCTGGCGATGGGATCATCTCAGTCATACCCATGTTTTCGACATATGGCGAGCCGCCCTTGGACTTATACTTCAACATAACCTTCAACGGGCTTTCAGTCTCCTCATTGTCTAACCAGCGCATGTCACTTGCATTCACAGACTCGCCGGGGGCATATGCTGGTGTGGTAACACAGTTAACCTATGAACCCGATGGCTTTTGGACGCTGACAGCTGACGTGCCATATAAGGGAGACTACCAGCTGGAGATGTATTTGGAAGTCCTCAATGGCAGCGTATACTACAACACCACTTATCTCATTGGCTTTGTCACGACTGCGCATTCAGAAAAACTAAAGGCCAACATATACCTACAGGATTCACTATTTGAGACTGGTGAGGTTATGGTCTTTGAAGCAGGCCTGCAGCACGACCAAAAGGTTGCAAGAAATCTCCAGATACTCAAGCTTTACTCGGACGGCGTTTATTATACGGTCCCATGGCAGAGCACACAGCAGCAGTATTACCTATCAATGCAGCTGCCTAACACCGAGAACTGTAACCTCCAGATGAAACTTCTGATAAACGGATTACCCATACCCAACTTATTCATAAACGGTGAAAGCGTTTCAAAGGATGCGGCGGTACACGTCATAGACCTTAGCGCGACAATGGCGCCATTGTGCCCTCTTGACAGTAAGCGTTCTTGCGACAGTGTTGAAGAGATGCGGCAGTGCGTCTCGCAATACCTGGGCGGCACAGTTCCTTATACAGAGCAGCAGATATTTGGGTGCATCCAGTCGGGCTGCAGCTCTCTCATCCCGCCTGAGTGCCCGTCCCTCGACAAGGGCGACCTTGTACCCGATTGTGTCTTGGACGAGGAAGACGTTTCGACTGCAGAAAGTTATGTCTCAACAGTCACCTCTCCTTCTGACAGGAACAAGTTTGCTGGTTGCATGGACATGGACAACGATGGGGACGTGGACAATAACGACCTAACGTGCCTTAAGAACGTCGTTTCTACAAAATGGTATGGCGATGTCGGCGACAACACCTGCAATGCAGCGCTATACGGTGGCTTCTGCTTTGACATAGACGTTGACTCTCCCCTGCCGGGGGACATGGCAAATGACGGGATGATAACCAAGGATGACGAAGATATAATGGTAGGCATACTAGAAGCAGTTTTCGCCGGGGTTACAGTTACTGAGGATATATTATACATAGCGGATATAAACCGGGACGGCTCGATGACCAATGTTGATTTGGAATGCCTGAGGGCGCTTCAGTACATTGATTTTGAAACAGGAACCTCTCTGGGCACGGGGATGATCTCACAGGAATGCTTAAGGGCGTTTGACTTGTCATGCAGGGGCACTAAGGGCGATTTGGATTCGACAGGGACTGTCACTGAGAAAGACCTTGTGATACTCAACCTTCTTGTGAGTGAGCGGATTTCCAGCGAAGGCCTAATGGCGTGTGCTGATATGAATGAGGATGGCTCTTTGACTGAAGATGACCTTGAATGTATAGAGGCGTATCTCTCAGGCAACATGCAACAGTGGAAGATCTGCATTGATTGCGACGAGAACATGCCACCGGAGGCATACGGTGATGAGATATGCAACGACGGTTTTGACAACAACTGCGACGGCTTGAAGGATGTGGAGGATAATGGCTGCCTGTGCAATTCAGAGACGCCGTGCACAATGAAAAAGGATTCAGACGGCGGTGTCAGCCCAGGTGTAAACGACGGCAAGTATGCACTGTGCAGGGACGTCTCATGGGACATGATAGGATACCTATGGTTTACACCGGCTGAGCTTGAATGCACCAAAGATAGACAGTGCAAGACTATGGAGCCGTGTTTAGTGAAAGGATCAAATTGTGTGAGCCTGTGCAAATGCTCAAAACCCGGCTGGGGAGACGAAAAAAAGTGGTATGAGACGGGTGAGCTGCCCGGGGAAAGATGCGGAGACGGTTGGGACAACGATTGTGTCGGTGGCGACATGGCCTGCGACGATGGCGGGTCATGCCCATTTGTATATTCTTACAATGGGATGAGTTATATCTTTGACCACGAGGCATACAGTTTTTCAGTCTCTTCGCTCATGGAGGACACAAGCTATGAGACCCTTGAGAGCCTAAAGCCGGTTGACGGCAAGCTCAAGCTCAAGCTCTCTGAGGAACTTGATGAGACTTCATATACCAATTACGTAAAACTGCTCTCAGTAAGCCATCCGGCAGGAACACAGGTGATGCCTGACCAAACCGGGCAGCTGCATACTATACGCAGTACAGTTGCTCCAGAGTCATGTGCCAGTGACTTCAACGGAGATTGCTTGAGCTTGGTGTCTAAGGCAGATGGAATGGGGTGGGTAGCCGACTTGACTAAGATAAACGTTAGCGAGCTTGAGAGTGTGTATAACGAGGCAGTCCTGGAGTTCCCGGCATCAGAGTCAGCGGAGGTTAAGCTGGTCTATAGGGCTAAGGAATCGGGGTTGATAAGCTTTATGGATAATGAACTATACAAGATTATCGGGGGCAATAATATAGAAGAATTGATAAGCCTATCACAAGCAACTCAGGTAGGCACTGCGTATGACCTTGAAACCTCATTGATACATTTCTCTGTTTGGGACGGTTTTGATTGGGTAGAACAAGAAGCCAGATATGTCGGTGGAGCTCGATGGTCGTGGAGCATTGCACCAATAAGTGTAACGCCGGGAGCACCCATCAAGATAAAAGTCACCGAGCTTGTCGGCTCGTTCCCGTTGGATTTCGTCGGCATTGATTATTCGGCAGATGAGGAGATTACTACGACAGAGCTATTGCCAGTGTCTGCGGACCAATCAGGCAAAGACGTCCTGTCTAGCATACTCTCTGATGATGATCAATACTTAGAAGAGACTACTGGCGATGTCGCTTATATCGAATTTGTGGAACCTTCCAGCATCACGCCAGGTTCAGAGCAAAGCTACGTTGTAGTTATTGGGGGATACTACCTCCCAAACCTGCCTGAAAAACCGTTGACTATAGACAACCTACTGCTCGTCGCGAACCTAGCTAGTGATGATAGATCATTGTTGGAATATGTGTTGCCAGTGTATCTATCCTGTAGCTATTGATCTGGATATCCCTCATAAAACTATCGAGGCTGAATATGCAAGCCCAGTTGACACGTTTTTAATCCCTCGCCATTAATATCAGCGACATGACCCTCGACGACACCCTATGGGATATCCTCGATAAAGTACATCTTGGGGAGTTCTTCGACAAGCACAACCTCCCCCCGATAGTCTTCCCAATCGCAGTCGTA
>Ga0247841_10011737_pt1 | contig 11577 bp, 11 predicted proteins | sample LaCruzMarch2015__2_FD_192410 | JGI IMG/M metagenome (GOLD analysis project Ga0247841, IMG submission 192410) | Freshwater microbial communities from meromictic Lake La Cruz, Castile-La Mancha, Spain - LaCruzMarch2015_18m | ecosystem: Environmental > Aquatic > Freshwater > Lake | place: Spain...
GTCGGAGATGCGTAGAGCTTTCATCCCGCCAGCCTAACGGCCAGATCACAATGCGCAATTACTTATGACGCTAAGTATAGCAAGCCGTATTAAATCCAGAGTAAAACGATACTGCAAAGTGTAGCGGTCGCTACAATGAGTGAAAGCGATTCATAGGTCGCCGACTTTACGATACTATATTCCAACCATATCGGCTCCCGGCACATTCTACTTGGCTGAAACCGGAGACTTGGACTGCTCCTCGTTTTTCAGTTCCGGCAAGTTTACGGTCACCTTAGATGACTGCTGTGGCATTCGTAAGATATTCTGCAACGACAGTTAAGTGCCGTCGCGAACCAAAAGTTTCGTCAATCAAAGCAGGCAGCAATAAAGCGTGAAAACACTGGACATCTGCACGATAGTTAGCAATCGCCAGCAATATAATAACATGCGTGGCAGCTTTGAAGCTGGAGGATTTCTTCCGTCCCATGTTGAGTATCGGGTGGTGGATAACACGACCCGCAATGCTATGGATGCTTACCAGGCCTACGACTATTTCCGCAATACGTCTGCAGCCAGATACCTAGTGCTCGTTCATCAAGATGTAGTATTGAAGAACGCAACATGTAGCGCTCTTCTTGAAAAGCTAAGCGAGTTGGACTCGCTAGATCCCGGTTGGGCGATGGCAGGTAACGCTGGCAAGCAAGATGATTGGCTGAAAGGGCCGATCTGTCTGGAGGATCAAGCGGGATTGCATTTTGACCGATCGTATACTTACCCAGCCAATGTTCTTAGTTTAGACGAAAACTTTATCATCTTCAACCTCTGCAACGAATTTCAAAGACAGGATGTTGGCACCGGTTTTCACTTCTATGGAACGATTCTTACTCTAAGCGCACATGTGGCAGGATTGCGAAGCTACGTGATTGATTTTCACCTCAAGCATCTTTCCAAAGGAACGATCGACGCTACATTTTTTGATGCCAAGCAAAACATAGAGCGAAAAGGATCGTTTTGCTTTGTTAAAGACACCCAACCGACCACTTGCACTGTTCTTTGCTTTTCGAGTGACAAAAGGGTTCAGCGCACAGCTTTCGCGCGTAGCTTATTGATGCTTCTCCATGATACGAAAACCCATGGAAAGGGACTGAAGGAACTCTGGGCACGACGAGAGAGAAACTGGGTGCTGCTGTTTCCTGCCTTGGGTTGTGCATTGTTCGAAGTGTGTTTTGTGCACGCGCGATCAATGTCTTTCCGAGAGTTCTGGCGGGTGGTTCAGGCCTGCTTTGGTGCCCGTTTGTCCGGATCATTACGAACGACAATTAGAAGGCTTTCCAACATTGTGTCACAACAATCTCTAGCGCAGCGCCTAGTATCGCGGACAACCATGACAATATTACTCGGCAACCGCCTAGCGCAAAGAGCGATGAGCGATGAGAAAGACGAGGTGACTTAATCAAAACATGTACCAATTATGAAAGTTAATACTATCATCACAAAGTATCCATGAAACAAACTCCAATCTAAGCGCATTAAATAACTAGCATATCAACATCTAAGTGCATCAATATATGTCAACCGCCCGAAGAAAAGGTATCGTCTTAGCTGGTGGATCCGGATCTAGATTACACCCTATAACTCTGGGTTGCAGCAAGCAGCTTGTCCCAGTCTACGACAAGCCGATGGTTTACTATCCTTTGTCTGTGCTTATGTTGGTCGGCATCCGCGAGCTTTTGATAATATCCACGCCAGAAGACCAGCCGGGGTTCCGCCGTTTGTTGGGAGAGGGTTCACAGTTTGGAGTTGAATTCTCGTACGCAGAGCAGCCGCGCCCCGAAGGCTTGGCGCAGGCCTTTCAAATCGGTGCTGATTTCCTCGACGGCGCTCCGGCTACGCTGGTTCTTGGTGACAATCTATTCTACGGCCATGACTTCACGGACACCTTGGCGATCGCCGGTGCCGATTCGGCGAACGCTACGATCTTCGGGTACGAGGTGGCCGATGCAGAGGCCTACGGGGTGGTCGAGTTTGATCTCGATGGCAAAGCTATCAGTTTGGAAGAAAAGCCGGCCAAACCCAAAAGCAACTATGCTGTGCCTGGGCTCTATTTCTATCCAAGCGATGTTTGCGAGCGGGCTGCGGCACTGAAGCCTTCATCTCGAGGTGAATTGGAGATTACCGACCTAAACCGGACCTACCTCGATTCCGGAAATCTGCGGGTGCAGAAGCTGGGAAGGGGCACGGCCTGGCTCGACACCGGAACGCACGACTCACTCCTTGAGGCGGCGGAATTTGTCCGCACGATTCAGCACCGGCAGGGTCTACGTATCGCCTGCCTCGAAGAGATCGGGCTTGAAAGGGGATTCCTCAGTGAGGAACAGTTTATGAAATCAGCCGAACGTCTCGGAAAATCGACTTACGGGGCCTATTTGCGCTCCGTACTCGAACGTCGGCAACGCGAAAAGGCGTCGGTCGGCAAGTGACCCGTTCTCAAGCATCCCAATCCGTGGCTAAAAATACCTTCCATCTTGCTGAATGCATTCTGGTTACAGGCGGGGCCGGATTTATCGGTTCAAACTTTATTCTCGACTGGATGGATCTCGAAAAAGACGCAGTCGTCAATATGGACAAGCTTACTTATGCGGGAAATGCGCAAAACCTTGCATCGTTGCAAAACAACGCGCGCCATTTGTTCGTCCGCGGTGACATCGGCGACAGTGCTCTCGTTGATGGGTTGCTGATGCGGCACAAGCCCAGGGCCATCATTAACTTCGCCGCTGAGTCGCACGTCGACCGGTCGATCCACGGCCCGGGCGAATTCATCCAAACAAACATTGTCGGGACGTTTAACCTATTGGAATCGGTTCGGGCCTACTACGAAACCCTTAAACCAGGTGATAAGGATAGATTTCGTTTCCTGCATGTCTCGACCGATGAAGTTTATGGGTCCCTCTCACCTGACGATCCGCCATTCACCGAATCGAACTGCTACGAACCGAATAGCCCTTATTCGGCAAGCAAGGCAGCTTCCGATCACTTGGTGCGTGCTTATCATCACACCTACGGGTTGCCAGTCCTGACCACAAATTGTTCAAATAATTACGGGCCATACCACTTTCCCGAGAAACTCATTCCTTTGGTCATTCACCACGCACTTGCCGGCAAGCCTCTCCCTATTTACGGAGATGGACAGCAGGTCCGGGACTGGCTCTACGTAAAAGACCACTGCGCCGCCATTCGCCTTGTGCTAGCCGATGGAAAAATCGGCGAGACGTACAACATTGGCGGCTGGAACGAAAAACCAAACCTGGAAGTTGTTCACACGATCTGTGATCTACTCGATGAACTCTCACCCCCTAGCAAAGGGGCGAGTTATCGCGCGCAGATCACTTTCGTCAAAGACCGCCCCGGCCATGACCGGCGCTATGCGATCGATGCCTCGAAGATCGAACGTGAGCTAGGATGGAGGCCGGCCGAAACCTTCGACACCGGTCTACGCAAAACGGTCGAATGGTATTTGGCCAACCAAGACTGGGTACAAAACGTCGCCAGCGGCGCCTACCGCGAATGGATCAACCAGCAATACGCAGAAGCATGATGGAAGTGTATTCTTACTCGTTCGCCATGGGTTCGTTCCACCATCCTCCCCTTGCCCCCTGCTCCAAGCTCCACGCTTTCCCATGAAAAAAATCCCGACCAAAATCCATGATGCATGGTTGCTAAAACCAAAAGTGTTTGGCGACGCGCGAGGTTTCTTTCTCGAGTCATGGAATCGCGATACGTTCCGTGGAATCGGACTAGACTTGGATTTCGTTCAAGACAACCACAGCCGCTCGTCGAAACATGTGCTACGCGGTCTGCATTACCAGTCGGGAAACGCGGCACAAGGAAAGCTGGTTTGGGTAACCTCGGGGACCGTCTTTGATGTTCTTGTCGATTTGCGCAAAAGCTCGCCGACCTACGGGGTTTGGGATGGCTACATGTTGACTACGGATGCGCATGAACGCCTCTATGTCCCACCCGGTTGTGCCCATGGCTTTTTGGTGGTGAGCGACACGACAGATTTTCACTACAAAGTCACCACCCCCTACGATCCACAAGCCGAATGCGCCTTGCGATGGGACGATCCCGATCTCGCCATCGATTGGCCGCTGGAAATCGGCATCGAGCCGATCCTTTCCGCCAAAGACAAAGCTGCTCCCAGCTTCGAAGACTGCGCAAAATACGCATAGCTCCGAAAGGGCTACGCAGAGATTTGTGACGCGTGATGCGTGGTGAGCAGCTGCATCAACCAACCAGACAGAGATGGGAGCAGACCGATGACCTTCTCAGCTTCTCTTTTCTCCTGACCAGCTTTGCCAGCAATGTCTGCAAATAGCGCGTCTCCCGCACTAGCTAGCGCTGGGCACACTAAAGTGAGCGTCGCGCTCGCGGTGTTTAATGGTTCAGAGTTTTTGCTGCAGCAACTTGAATCATTAGTTGCCAACCTACGGCCTGGAGATGAGATCGTCGCGGTGGATGACGTCTCCACCGATGATTCTGTTGCCATACTCGAGGGCTGTCCTTGGCCCAACTTGAGGATCATCAGGCACGACAAGAACCAGGGGGTCTTTGCCACATTCGAGACCGCACTAAAGGCGGCCAAGAACGACTTAGTTTTCCTCTGTGACCAGGACGACGTGTGGCTTCCGGGCAAACGGGATGCCTTCGTGCGTGAGTTCGAGGCGGATGCGGACTGCAAGGCTGTAGTCTCCGATGTCGAAATAATCGACGGTAAAGGGACTGTCCTTCTCGAGTCCTTCATGGCGACAAGGGACGGCTTCAAGGGGGATCCGCTTTCCACTTTCAGCAGGAACCGCTTCCTTGGCTGTGCCATGGCCATCCACCGCAGCATCCTCGATCTCTCTCTTCCGGTCCCGAGGGTCGTCCCAATGCACGATATGTGGTTTGGAATCATGGCAGGGCTCAGTGGAAATGTCCGCTATATCGACAAGGTGCTCATGCAATATCGGCGCCACGAATCCAATACGAGTATCGGCCGCACTGGGAATGCTCTGCAGATCATCTGGCGGCGTATCCGTCTTTTAGTTGGATTGCTGATGAGAACGCCGCGGATAGCCCGGACTGTATTGCGCTCGTGAAAATCTCCATCGTCACCGTCTGCCTCAACGCGGCGGCCACCGTCCGTGATGCTGTTGATTCGGTCGCTGCGCAGAGTCATCTCGATATCGAGTATATCGTCATCGATGGCGGTTCGACGGACGGAACTTTGGACCTGCTGAAATCCAGCAACGGCCGGATTTCACGTTTGGTATCCGAAAAAGACGAAGGCTTGTACGACGCCATGAACAAAGGAGCCCGGCTGTGCACCGGTGAGGTGATCGGGTTTCTCAATGCGGATGATGTCTATGCGTCTGACCGAGTGATCTCCAAAGTTGCGCACTGTTTCGAGGAGTCTTCCATCGGCGCCTGCTACGGTGATTTGGAATATGTGGCCCGAAGCGACACCAGCAAGATTCAGAGGAGATGGACATCGGGAGAATTCCGACCAGGGTCATTCGCAGAGGGCTGGGCGCCGCCGCACCCGGCCTTTTTTGTCCGCCGTGAGCGCTTTGCCGATAGCGGCGGCTTCAATCTGCGATTCAGAGTCGCCGCGGACAACGACCTGATGATGCGCTTGCTCGAGGTTGAGCGGATCAAGTGCGCTTACATTCCCGAGGTGTTTGTCAAAATGCGTAGCGGTGGGGCTTCCAACCGCAGCTTGCGCAATATCCTGCGAGGCAATCTGGAAATCTGGCGTGCCCTGAATGAAAACGGGCTCAACCCGCGGTTGTTCTCCTTTCTTGCCGGGAAAACGGCGTTCAAAGCCAGACACTTTAGCGATGCAGCTCGAAATCCCGGATCTTGATTTTGTGAGCGCCGCCTAGACTAATTCCGACACATGGCTCTTTCCGTTCCTGAGAAAAAAGTGGTTCTGGTCGCCGTCGACCTCGCGATGCTCGCGGCGTGCATCGTTGCAGCCTTTGCGCTCGTGGCGAATATCCCGGCGCTGGCTGCGCTCGAGGTGCGAAGTCAGGGGTTTTGGTCTGCAGCCTTCGGCTTGCTTCTACTGCTCGTCGCTTATCTCAATGACTGCCTGGACATCACCAGCCTCCGGTCTTACTGGCGCTACCTCCGCCGCTGGTGGGGGGCTTGCGCGGTCACGGTCTTTGTTTATCTCTTTATCTTCTTCATTTTCGGTCGCGCGGCTTCGGCGAGCGGAGGGGAACCTGGATTACCCCGCGTTGTTCCCGCTGTTTCTCTGGCGCTTGCCGCCTTGGCCCTTCCCTTGGCGAGACTGGCCGTGGATCGGATGCTCGGACTCGGACGCGCCCGGAAAAAGTGTCTCGTGCTCGGGGCCGGTGACAGTGCGCGCGCCTTTCTCGCCCAGGCTTCCATGCTGCGCTCCGAGTGGATGGTTTGCGGGATTGTCGATGATGACCCGGACAAACTTGGATTAGTGATCGGCGGCGTGGAGGTGGTCGGAAGCTCGGCCGATCTGCCAGGTTCGGCCGAAAGTTGTGGTGCGGAGGAAATCATTCTCGCGGTCAATCGGGAAATGAACCCTTCGGCGATCAAAGCCCTCATGACCTGCTTTGAGCAAGGGGTGGATATTGTTCCGGTGGGCCTCGCCACCGAGCGCTCTCTCGGACGTGTTCCCCTGCAACACCTTGGCGATCGTTGGTTGCCGCCCACGTTCTGGGCTTCGAACGCGATACCTCTTTTCTACGATGTATTGAAGCGCGCCTCGGATATTCTTTTTGCCCTCCTTGTTTCGTTTCTGACTCTGCCTCTCCTCTTGATCACCGCCCTGCTCGTGCGCCTGACCTCCCTTGGGTCGGCTTTCTACCGTCAGGTCCGCACCGGCATGCACGGACGGCCTTTCACCATTTATAAGCTGCGGACCATGGTGAACGATGCCGAGGCGGGAGGGGTGCAATGGGCGGAGAAGAACGACACAAGGATCACACCCCTGGGAAAATTTCTGCGCGCCACGCGCATTGATGAGCTACCGCAACTCTGGAATGTCCTGCGCGGAGACATGAGCCTCGTCGGTCCGAGGCCGGAGCGTCCCGAATTCGTCGAACAGTTGGAAAAAGAAATTCCCTTTTACCGGGCCCGCTTTGCCGTGCGTCCGGGCATCACGGGATGGGCCCAAGTAAAGCACCGCTATGTCAACTCGGTAGAAGACACCAAAACGAAGTTGGAATACGACCTCTTCTACATCAAAAACCGTTCCCTTTGGCTCGACCTGGTGATCTTGGGAAAGACTGCGAAGACAGTGGTGACTTTCCGGGGACAGTAATAGCGGAGTCGGTGTGTAATCTATGAAATATCTTGTCACAGGCGGTGCCGGTTTTATCGGCTCGCACCTTGTCGAGTCGCTGCTTGCCGAAGGTGCGGAGGTTACCGTCCTCGATAACCTGTCAACCGGCCTGCAGGGAAACGTCCCCGACAAAGCGCGGTTGGTCGTAGGTCGGGCCGGCGACACAAGCCTGCTCGATCCGCTGCTCCCGGGATGTGCGGGTATCTTTCATTTCGCCGCGGTTTCATCCGTGCAGGCTTCTCTCGATCATCCTCTCGACGTTCATGAGGATAACCTCACGGCGACACTGGCCCTGCTTGAAGCGGCGCGACGACATAAAGTGCCGCGCTTTGTTTTTTCCTCCTCGGCTGCGGTCTACGGTGACACCCAAGGTCAAATGGCCAGAGAAGATATGAGGCCCGATCCTTTGAGTCATTACGCGGTGCAAAAGTTGGCCACTGAATACTATTGCCAAGTGTATAAGCGGGTTTACGGACTTGAAACAGTCTGTCTGCGCTATTTCAACGTGTTCGGCCTTCGCCAAAGAGCCGACTCTCCCTATTCCGGAGCCATTGCCAAGTTCCTCGAGGCCGCTCGCGACGGACGTGCCCCCACCATTTTCGGTGACGGATCGCAGACCCGTGATTTTTGTCCCGTGGCCAATGTCGTGGCAGCCAATATCGCTGCCATGACCAAGCCGGCCGCCGAAGTCTCGGGCGGCATTTTCAACATTGGCACGGGAAATTCCGTCTCGATCCGAGAGGTCGTGGAAGCCATCCGCGAAATCTTTCCCCAAACACCAGAGCCCCAATTTCTTCCCGCCCGATCAGGTGAAGTTCCGCATTCCCGTGCCGATATCTCCTTGGCCCGAGAAAAACTTGGATATCGGCCTCCAGTAGATTTCATCTCGGCTCTGAAGGAATTGGTGCTCTTTTAGGTCTCGATACACATGAAACATCTGCATGTGACTGGCTGTGGGCGCAGTGGTACGACGCTGCTCCTTGAGATGATGCGTGCCTCCTTCCGGTGCGATGAGTCTTCGGAACACGAGCAAAGCATCTTGGAGACGCCGCCTACTGGCCCCTCAACGATATTCACAAAGCATCCAGGCGAGGTAGCTTTTCTTCGTCCACTTTTGGCCGCCGATCCTAATCTTGGTGGTGTTTATATCTACCGGGATCCGCGATCTGTCATCTGCAGTGTTCATGCCAAGGCAGCCGACTGCTACGCGACCAATTTTTCCTCTTGGCTGAAAGAGCAAATGCACGCGAAACATTTGAAGTCACACCCAAGGTTTGTTGAGGTGCGCTACGAAGAGTTGATCACGAATCCGGACAACGTTCAGGCTAAAATACATAAAACCTTTCCCCTCTTGGAGGCCACGGGGCAATTTTCTTCTTATCACGAAAGAGCTCGGCCTTCGGAGGGAGCAGTTCAGGCATTGAATGGCTTTCGTGAAGTGGACCGTGAGCGGCTTCACGCTTGGCGCAATCATCTTTCGCGGGTGAAGGAGCAACTCGCGAGTCATCCCGGAATGGCTCGTATCTTGATTGAGCTCGGTTATGAGGAAGATACCACGTGGACTAGCTTGTTGCCTGAAGTGCAGGTCTGTCGTCACAAAGTGTGGGAGGAAAAAGGCGTGAATCTCTTGAAGAGATTCGATCAATGGCAAAGGCGCACAAGAAAGCTGCGCCGGCGCCTTGCCTTGCTTAGTTCGACTGGCTCCAGCCGTTGAGTTGACTGTGTTCAGTTTGCAGTGTTCAGGAGCGGGCCTTACGGCCCGCTTTTTTGTGTGAGCATGGAGCTGGGAGCGAGGAGCGTGGGGCGGGGAGTGGAGAGCGGGGAGTGGGAGAGCGGGGGGCGGGCCTTATGGCCACGCGGAGCAAAAGAACGCGCCTGAATCATGGCTCCTTCCGTTCCGGGGAAGAGGGAAAGTAGTTTTGCCTTTTTTGACCTATAGACTCGTCATAATGCGCACTTTTTTAAAAAAGCGTGCATTTGAATTGGACTAATGCCAATCGCCCGAAGCTTATGGACTTCAGCCAAGTTTGACCCCGAGGCCAAAAGTCTGATCGCAAAAGACGGAGTGGGATTTGCTCACGGCAACGCCGCAGCCCGGCGCTATCCTTGGAGTAATGGAGTGGAAATGGGGAAACCTTCGATTTTCAGTCCCTCCATTGCCTCTGGCTGTCTGCGCTTCGCTTCGGCTCTCAACCATAGACTCTCAACTTCCCTTTTAGGTTGAGACGACGGTGTTCAGTTACCAGTTTTCAGGAGCGGGCCTTACGGCCCGCTTTTTTTTGTGAGCAGGGAGCGCGGAGGCGCTCGCGCTGGGCTATGGGCCCCTTAGTGTTGATCTCGCCTCCCGGCGATCCCGCTGCAAAAAACCGAGCTAAAAATCGCAAAGTCACTTCACAATATGTTTGTTGTCAGTAAATTAAGCTGTTTCCAAATAGCTTGCAATGCACATTGTTTGCATTACCTTCAAACCAAATGAAGGAGACCTTTCTACGAAGCCGCATCGCGAAGTCGGTGGGTGCAAGAAGGGGGGAGGTGGTTTTGCGCCGAGACTTTGAGGGGTGGGCTAGCCCCAGCCAAGTATCACGTGCCTTGCAAGGTCTGCTTTCGCGCGGGCAGCTTGTGCGGCTGGGTTATGGGGTCTATGCCAAGGGGCGGCCGAGCCGGTTGAGCGGCAAGCCGGTTCCGCGGCAGCCGCTGGAGGCTCTCGCTTTTGAGGCGCTCGATCGTTTGGGGATTGCGGCCGCACCGGGAGAGGCGGGGCGCGGCTATGCCGAAGGCACTTCGCTGCAGATTCCCATGCAACCGGTCATCAATACGGGAAGCTCCCGCTTTGCCCGTCAATTGTCGGTCGGCACGCAAGCAGTGCGATATGAAAGAAATCGGCGCCGCGCAGCGTGAAGCCATTCTCGATGCGATCGGTGAGGGCCTGTCCCCCTTGCCGGCAGGCGTGCTGGAGAAAGATCTGCTTGTAACCGCAGTGCTGCGGGCGCTGGCGGATTTTCCCGATCCGGCGCAGCTTTTTTTCTGCGGAGGAACCTGCCTCTCCAAAGCTCACCGTCTGGTGCGCCGGATGTCGGAGGATGTGGATTTTAAGATGCGCATTCCGGCGACTTCGTCGCGATCTGCAGCGCGACGCGCTCTCAGTGAGTTAAAGCATGTGGCGGCACGTCATCTTCGGGCCGCTGGCTTTGAAATCCCGGATGACGATGTGCAATCGCGCGCCGATAACACAAAGATCAGCTTGCGCGCCGTCTACGCCAGCCGGTTTCCGGCAGTGGCAAGTCTACGTCCGGAGATACGGGTTCAATTGGTTGCCATGGAGCCGCGTCTTCCAGTGCGAAGCTTGCCTTTACGATCGCTTCTGGCGGAGATTGTCGAGCTTGACGAAGAACCGGTGACGATGCCCTGCGTCGCCGTCGACGAGACCCTGGCCGAAAAAGTGGTCGCGATGCTAAGGCGTCTGGCCATAAGCGACTCCGCCGACGAAAGATCCGCACCCGGTGAGTTGATCCGCCACGTTTACGATGTGGCTATGATTTGCCGGGGCAGGCCGTCGGCGCCCGGCCAAGAGACATGTGAAGTGTTTCGCGCAGCGGCGGTTGCTGATGCGGAAGAGTTTTCCGGACGCGATCCGTTGTTTGCTCAGGACCCTTTTTTGGCCATGCGTGGCGCACTTGCGCTTTTACTGGATGATCGCGGCGGTCAGCTCCGGGCCGCTTATGGGCGATTTGCAACTGATCTCGTTTACGGCGAAGTTCCTTCTTTTGAGGAGGCTCGATTACTGTTTGTCTCGGCCGCCGAAAAAATGATCAACAAGCGCCGTTAATTTGGCAGTCGACAGTTTCCAGTTTTCAGGAGCGGGCCTTGTGGCCCGCTTTTTTGTGTGAGCATGGAGCCGGGAGCGAGGAGCGGGGGGCGGAGAGCATGGAGCGTGGAGCATGGTGCGTGGAGCATGGAGCGGGGAGTGGAGGGCGGGGAGTGAAGAGCATGGCGCATGGGGCGGGGCAGGAAAACTCGTGGCATTGGCATCCTTGCCAATGAAGAAACCGGTGCCACTTTTTCCTGCTCCTCCTGTGGAGCAGTCCAAAAGCAAGGGGACGTTGGTATGAACCACCTCGGGTTGCAGAAGGCCAAGGACGTGCTCGAGTTGGTCAGTCGCTACTATCCCGAAGACCGCATCCAGCCGAAAACACGCTTTGCCATCGAGGAGATTTGCCAGAGAATGGGCCGAG
>Ga0247841_10011738_pt1 | contig 11577 bp, 20 predicted proteins | sample LaCruzMarch2015__2_FD_192410 | JGI IMG/M metagenome (GOLD analysis project Ga0247841, IMG submission 192410) | Freshwater microbial communities from meromictic Lake La Cruz, Castile-La Mancha, Spain - LaCruzMarch2015_18m | ecosystem: Environmental > Aquatic > Freshwater > Lake | place: Spain...
TCTAGAATTAATATCTTACTAAGCTCGCCAATAGGTTAGCTGAAATTCACTCCGAGCTAAAGCAGGGTAGTTTTCTTTCAGCAGGCGAGCTTATAAAGAGATTTGAAGGCGTTGGACTCGAAATAATTGAATTGAAAATGATGCAACTTAAAAAAAGCCTTGTTGAAAAATGGTATAAGCATCTTAAAACAAAACTCAATCCAATATTATTCAAAGCAATAATAGATTATCTAACTTCTGGAAAAGTTGTTGTTGGAATATTAGAAGGAGAAAATGCTGTTTCAAGAGTAAGGCAAATTTGCGGACCAACAAATCCTGCAGAATCTCCAAAAGGCACAATAAGAGGAGATTATGGAGAAGATGATTTAAGAATCTGCGGACCTAATAATCGCCCCACAAGGAATATAGTTCATTCTTCAGGAAGTCCTGAAGAAGCAATAAGGGAAATAAAATTATTAGGTATGTAAACTTATAAAACAGAGGAAAATGAACAAAGAAATTCTATTTATAACAGGAAATGATGAAAAGTTTAGAGAATTCTCAGAAATTCTTTTCCCAATTGAAATTAAAAGAGAAAAAATAGATTTGCCTGAATTGCAAGACATTCCAGAAAATATTGTAAAGGAAAAAGCAAGGATTGCAAGTGCAATAACAAAAAAGACGTGTTTTGTAGATGATACTTCGCTTGGATTCTATGCTTGGAAAGGTCTTCCAGGCCCATATATTAAACACTTTATCAAAAATATAGGAAATGAAAAGCTCGCAGAAACACTGCTGAAAACCTCAGATAATATAGAAGCAGAAGCAATCTGTTCAATTGGATATTGTGAATATGGAAAAAATCCAGTATGTTTTCAAGGAATTACAAAAGGTAAAATAGTAAAACCAAGAGGAAAGGGAAATTTCCAAGGTGGCTGGGACCCAATCTTTATGCCAGATGAAGGCAAAGGTAAAACCTTTGCAGAAATGACTAACCAGGAAAAGCATGCAATTTCACACAGAAAAAAAGCGATTGAGCAGCTTAAAAAATTCTTAGAGAAAAATGAAAAATAACCAATTTGATGAATGGGCTGAAGAATATAATTGTTTTGGGAAAGAAATGCCTTTCTTTCAGAAATGGATATTTAAGAAGATGAAAGAAGAGATTGATAAAAAAGGGATAATTCTGGATTTAGGAACAGGAGATGGCAGATTGCTAATTTATCTTTCAAATACGTCAAAGAAACTAATAGGGTTGGATAGTTCAAAAAATATGCTCAATGAAACTAAGAAAAATTTTAATAAATTGGGCTTAAAAGGAAAGTTTATCTTATCAGAATTACCAAAAATACCATTAAGTAATAAATCAGCAGATTATATTATAAGTAATGCTGCACTTCACCATGTTAAAGACAAAGAAAAGTTATATAAGGAAATATTAAGGGTCTTAAAAAAACATGGAAAATTAATTGTGGCAGATTGTTTTGAAAAGGAAGATAAAGAATATAAAAATGAACAAAATAAACTTAGGAAAGATAAGGTATTTTGGAATAAATATTTGAAAAGTTTAAATAGATGTGAGAAGGAGTTTCTTAATATGCAAAAGAAACTAAAAGTTAAACACCCTATTGAATATCATATAACTCCTAAAAAGACAAAAGAGATTTTAGAAAAAGTGGGATTTAAAGAGATTAAAATAACCCCTATGCCTAAATTAGATTTAATATATTCAGGAGTAAAAAAATGACAAAGCAAAAAATAATACTGGCAACAACAAGCCCAAGAAGGCACGGATTAGCTCAGACAATGGGCTTGGAATTTGATATAGTTCCAAGCAATTATGAAGAAGATATGACTAAAAAACTTAAACCAAAAGAAATGGTTATGGCTTTTTCTTATGGAAAAGCGCTAGATGTTGCTAAGAGGTTTAAGGAAGGAATTGTAATTGGAGTTGATACAATTGTTGTATTTAAAGGTAAAAAATTAGGAAAACCTAAAAATAAAGAAGATGCTTTTAACATGCTTAAAAGTTTTTCAGGAAAAAAACAATATGTTTATTCAGGAGTTGCAATAATTGACTGCAAAACAATAAGAGATTGTGAAACAACAGATGTTTATTTCGATAAACTTGGTGATGAAGAAATAAAAAGATACATAGAAACAGGAGAACCAATGGACAAAGCAGGTGCATACGGTATGCAGTATTTAGCTTCAATATTTATAAAGAAAATAAATGGATGTTACTTCAATGTCATGGGTTTTCCAATATTTAATATTTATAAGAATCTTAAGAAGATGAATGTGAACATCTTTGATTATGATGGGTGGAAGGGGAGATAAAAAACTATTCTGAAAGTACTGTTCTTATTGCTCTAAGATTTTCTTTGAGAACTTTTAATTTCCATAAATCATCTGGTCCATCAAAACTATCCTCATTATCAAGATTTAATCTTGCATTTATTGCGTTTTGTATTCCCATTGTTGCTCTTAACAAAACAGATTTATCCTTAGTTCTATAAATCTGGCATCTTTCATCATAGGAATAAATTATCTTCTCCCCTCTTGCTCTTTCATATTCCTGCATTCTATTGATTTCTTCTGCTGTAAATTCTTCCATTTTAACTTTTTCAGTATCTTATCTCATAAATCCAACTTGAGCAGCCCTGTAACAATTTTCAGCTAATCTTTTATTTCTGCTTTTTATTGCTTCATCACTGCTAGATTCATACAATTTCATTCTATAATCTCCCATTATCGACATTAAAGTCTTTTTTGCAGGTATACTTGCCACTGCTTTTATACCATTTTTCAAAGCATCAACTGCATTTACTAATTGAGATACATCTGCTTGTTTATTTTTATATTCGTCTGTCATTTTTTATTTTTCACTTTCCTCCCTTGCATTACTCTTTGAACTCGTTTGAGTTTGATTTCGGTTTGCGTTTTTCATTTTTGTTTCCTTTCGGCTCATGCCTCATCAGTTATCGGACTTTTACCGATAAGAGGAAATAATAAAAAACCAAGCTTTTTAGGCTCGTATTAAATTTATTCTTCTTGCTTTTTCTTTCCACTTACCACATAGTCAAGAGCAGCTTTCCAATTCTTAACAAATTTTGAACCTTTTGGCTCTGTAAAATACTCTCTTTTCATAATTCTATCCGTTTTCTTTATGCCTACTTCTTCTAAAGTGCCAATTCGCCCATCAGGGGTTTTATATGTGAAGTTAATGATGTTGTAGTTCCCAGCACCTAATATTGCAAGTCTAGAATTTCCGACTTGCTGTACTGTGCCATCTAAAAATTCCTCCATACCATAAGCAATACCGTTTTTATGATGATCTCCCCAAGAAAATATTGCTACATAAGGAGTTGCTTCTTTGCAAGCCATTAACGCAATACAGTATCCAAAAGGCATTTCTATTTTCCCTTGAGATTTGTCAGCTAAGCAATCGCCTCTTCCTTGTGGAAGAAACATATCTGTTAAAACAACAGCATAACTTTTCTTTTCAGAAGATTTTTTGTGGGCATATCGAGAAGTTCCGCAGATTCTGTCTGCTGCTTCATCAAAAGTCCCAACTATTTCTACATTATGTCCTGCAAGTAAAACTCTTGCTGATTCTTGATGTTCTTCTTTATCTTCTACTACTAAGATGTCTAATTGTTTATCCATTTTTCTATTTCCTCCATTATATTACTCTTTGAACTCGTTTGAGTGGTATTTTAGTTTTTCATTTTTGTTTTAAAATGGAAGTTGGCCTGTCCTCCATGCAGCTTCTATTTCAGGATCTATTGTTTTTTTTGCATCCCATTCCTTTTGTTTTACTGCTATCTGAAGTTCTGTTTTTCCCATTTTTATTGCATGCTCAAACCATTCTCTTAAGTCGGCGAGGTTTAGGGTAGTGCATTTTCTCTGGAATTCTTCACATAATAATATGCGTGCACGATGATAATCTGGTTCACGACTATTGTGCACAAGCCTCATATTTCTTCCTTCGCCTACATAACCTGGAAATCTCTGTTCATGAAGGTTTATCTCAGCCCGATTATATTCATCCATAATTTTTCTGCATTCAGGATCACTCCATATGTTTGTCATTTTATTTCCCCATTTGTGTTACTCTTTAAATTTTTTTGAGTTTGAGATTTTGCCTGTTGTTCAAGTCTTTCTGCACGATTTCCCATCATTTGAGCAAGTTCTCCTAATCGTCTTTTTTGAACTTCTATAGAACTATATTCAGATACACCCCATCTTCTTTTGACAAATTTTCCAAGATAATCATAACCGCATTGATTATGACAATGAAACCAAGCTATTGGCACACTAGTTGTTTTTGCAAAATCTTTTTTTTCTTGCTTATTGCAAAAACAAGAGACTAGTATTAAGTTGGAACTTTGTTCTGCAATTATTTGTGCTGTTTTTAATTGTTGTTCTAAACCACTATATCCAATATATAAGTAGATTCTATCAATTTTATCAGGACTAGTTTCTGCATAAATGCCTTGAATTACTTGTTTAGGCGTTTGTGTTTGATTATACCCATATTTTTTAATCAGAACAATTCTTCCGTTTCCATTATAAGTCCCAGGGGGATAACCATGAATCCCGCCATAGGTAACCATTAAGTCAGGTTTATCGGTTGGATTTGTTTGTTTAGTTTGTAATTCCTCAGCTAATCTTTCAAACAAACCTTGTATTTGCCTTGGAGTCCCTTTTCTTAATATATCTCTCTGGCTTGGAGTTAGTTTTGTCATTTTCTCACCTCAAAAGTTGTTTTTCCTGTAACTTTCTGATATCTTAGTTTTGCCGCCATTATAGCGTCTAATCCAACAGAACCTTGAAGTCTCTCAAATGCTTCTGCCCATGCTTCTGGGCAAGCTTTGCTTTTTGTTTGTATTGCAGATTTATTTTCATAGCACCATTTATCATAATAGATGAAAGCCAGCGGTTGATTTCTATGGTTATCAAAACCTGCTGATAAGTAAACATGGGGTGTTCTATATCTGCCCTTAGCAATATTTAATTGTTCTCCGAGTTCTAAGCCAATTATTTCTTCTGATTTTCCTGGCTCTCTTGGAAAGTTTATATCTACTATTGCGCCTGCATAGAGGTTTTGTTCAAGAAGATTAATTGCTCCTTGGTATGTTTGTGCATAATCTGCTTCTATTTCGGGTTTTGTATCAAAGAATTTTCTAGCGGCGTCTACATTTTCTTGCTTATCTTCTACAATTAATATCTTTAGTTTTGTCATTTTTTATCCCCCGTAGAATCATTTTCTTTAGCTAGTAGCGTACTCCAAATTATAGGATAGTTTTTAGCTATTTCTTCTATATCTGCTTCTCTGCAACTTCTTAGTTGCACATCATATTGTTGTACTAACTCTTTGTATCCTTTGTTAAAAGGAAGGGGATCTATATCTATTTCTTGACGCGCCTTATTAATTTCATATTCTAATCTTGCAAAAGGAAGTAATCCCCTTAGTCTATAAGAATAATAAAACTTTTTTATTCCGGTAAGAGGATAAGTATAATCATGCCCATTTGAGTAGCAAGTCCCATATCCAACTTCTCCTGTATAGTAAGATACATTAAATAACGCGAATAAGGGGCTAGTTTGAAAACTAGTGATCCATTCTTTAAAATTATCACTATTATCTTGATACTTATTTAACTGCTCTATAATTTTTGTGACATCTTCAGGAAATACATATCTTGTTAACTCAAGCATCATTCTCTCCTTGAGCTCGCTCATATATTCACAATCCGGCTTTGCAGTAACTTCACTTAGCAATTTAACAAGCGCAAGTTGTCTTATCTGTCCTTCATCAAGTTTTTCTGCTTTTTCACTCATCTTTCATACCTTCCCTTTAAATTTTTAAGATTAGAAAGTGTGTCTGCAACTATTTCTTGAGCCTCTTGATAAGAAAGCCCAGTGTTAAAACAATTATTTCTACGAATATCTAAAATTCCTAATGCAGAATATTCCCAATCCTTTCCTTTTTGAATTCCATCTTGTATACTTCTTAATCTTAATTCCCAAGAAGTTAATCCACCCCTTAGTTTCTGCCAAGGATTTGATTTAAATGTATCTCTCTCATAAAGGTTCTTTATGCCATCAAAAGTCATTGAAAAACCGATTGTATGGGCTTCGTGTGATTCTAACCAGTGCAAAGTAAATTCACGAGTTACTCTATTACAAGGGCAGCCAAGTTTTGTACAATACTGGCTAGTGCTATAAAGATAAAGATCATATCTATCTTCAAATTCTGGATGATTAAGTCTTGCAAGTCTAAAATCACGAGTATAAAAATCGTCTTCAAGCTGGGCTCTATCAAGTTTGCCTACTAGTTCTATTGGTGGGTGTTCTTGAAAAAATCTTTTTAAATTCATAAAGGTTTCTTGCTGGGTTTTTCCTGCTATTTCATCAAGTTTTTTTGTATCTTCAGTCATCTTCATCAGCTCCCCAATCATAATCTCCACTATCTGGCCTGTCTCCTGTTTCATAACCGCATTTTGGGCAGTTTTTCTTATATATGCTGTATTCTGCTCCACAATCAGGGCATTCGATATCAATTTGTTCTTGAAATGCATCTGCATCATCCAATCCGCTTTCCAAATCCCCTTCACTTTCCTTTCTATCTAATAATCTAATTATCTGATTTGGAGTTCCTCCTCTAAGAATATCTCTTTCTCTTTGTGTAAATATTTGTTTTTTCATTTTATTTTCTACATTTGTTTATTCTCCTACTTATCTGTAGTTCTTTCCAATTTCATCTTCCAAGTCTATACCGTAGCAAGTTCCATACCATTTGTCAGGCTGGATTACTTCTCCATTAATTCTTATCTCCAGCTTTTCTTCTGGCCTTGGTTTTTCTTTTGGTTTTATTTCTATTTGTTTCATTTTTGTTTCCTCCTTGAGTTTACTAATAAGCAGACTATAAATATATTTGTTGTAGAAACATCTACAACAGAGTTTTAAATAGTTTATTACTCCTTAGTTACTACAGGAGGAAAAGAAATAAACTAAAATGGAACTAGAAGAACTCAGGATAAGCCAAGTAAGACTGATACAGGCAATAGAAGCCATGGAAGCAAGCGGAAGCCAGAAAATCGCAATCAGCGAAGACGGCCAAAGCTGGAAAATCAGCATCAAGCCAATCCTAAGAGAAGCAATAGTCTACAGATAAATGGAAAAATGAAAACAACTGATTTAGAAATAATTCTTGGAAAGCTTTCAGGCAAAGGAATGGCTGATTTAGTGTATTTAATGACTCAAAGAGCAGAAGAAGTACCGAGATCTCAAGTTGAAAGAGCAATTGATTATTATGTAACTGAAGGAAGCAGAATCGCGGCGTACAGATTAGCTGAGATTGTTCAAAATGTAGGAATTGCACAATCAACACTCGATAGAATTGAATCAAAAAATATTTATGTGGCAATTCAGGTTGCAAAAGAATTGGGTTTAACTAAAAGAGCAATAGAACTATGCGTAAAAGTAGGAAAGAGAGATGAAGCTGCAGAAATAGCAAGGAGTAGTAATCAACATGAGTTAATTATAGATATTTATGCTGGTTCAGAAAATAGATGGGAGATAGCAGGAAAGCAGGCATTAGAACTTGGAAACCTTGAAAGAGCCATAGAAATATATGAAGCTCATTATGATTTTAGAGAAGCAATAAAAGTTGCAGAAAAATTAGGATTAACAGATAAAATAGGGCTTCTTAATTTAAAAGCTATAGAATTCTATGAGAAAAAAGGAAAACTTGAAGAAGCAGGAGATTTAGCAGAAAAATTAGGATTAACTGAAAGAGCAAAAGATTTATGGAAAAGAGATTTAGAGGAGCACATAAAAACTATAGAAGAGCGTGAAGAGCAGGATTATAATTGCAGCGCATTGGCTAGCTGGTATGATGGTGCTTCTAGATTAGCTCTTAAACTTGGGCAGAAAAGACAAGCGGTTAAGTATAAAACGAGAACAACAGATAAAAGACGACTTGCTGATTTTGCAAAAGAAATTGGTTGTTTAAAAGAAGCTATGCAACTTTATGAACAAGATGAATATAGTAAAGAACAGGCAGCTAGACTTGCTGAAAAATTAGGTTTGTTTGAGAAAGCATTAGGAATATATGAAAAAGCAGGCTGTCTTGGAGAGGCTGCAAAAGTTGCTAGAAGACTTGGGCAAAAAGACAAATCTCAACAATTATACAAACAAGCAATAGATAGAGCTGAAAAATGGGGAAGAGAACACACACACTATTATAAAAAATATCAAGAAATAACAGAGTTTATTCAGGCAGGAGATTTAGCTCTAGAATCAGGAGATATTGATAGGGCAATAGCTCTCTATAGAACTGGAAGAAATACTAAAAAGGCATTAGATATAGCAAAAAAGAAAAAGAAAATAGAAACAGTAGTTGAAATTTTATCTTCAGAACCGGATAACTTTGAAGAAGCAGCAAGATTTGCAGAAAGAAATGGGAGAAACGAGATTGCAGAGAGATTATATGGAGAGGCATTAAAATTTTATGAATCTCGCTATAAATCTTCAGAAGCATCAGAAAATGCTGCGAGAGTTGCTAAAAAACTAGGGCTTGAAGAAAAAGCAGATGCACATTACAGAAGTGCGATGAGTTTAGCAGAAAATGACGGAGAATGGAGAAGGGCTTATAGGGTTGCAGTAAAATTAGGTGAAAAAGAAAAAGCAAGCCTTTATAGAACAGCACAAAATCTTTGGAGAGGCAGAAGAAAACCAACTCAGGAGGAAACAAAATGAAATCATACTTAGAAAGAGTAGCAGAAGGAGGAGAAAATGAGTTTAAATAATATAATCAAAACCTTGGAAAGAAAAACTGAAATTGAAACGCAGTTAAAAAAACAGATTTTAGGATTTAAAGCTGCTTTAAATAAAGCTAAAGAAAACCCAAATGCTCTAGATAAATATCCTTTATTGAGAGGGCTTTATCATTCATTTAGTGATTATCATTACAGATTTGGAGAAGAAATGTTATGGTTAAATAAACATATACATTCAGAATGGGAAAAAATGAAAAGTCTAGAAGGAGAAAGTGTTACAATGGTCTATGAAAGGTTTCCTATTAGTGAATGGGATGATTATGAAACAAAAGAAATATGCGGCATAGTAGAGGGAGTGTTTTTAACCCCATTAGCAGAATTTCTAAGGCATAAAAAAGAACCACAAATAAGAATCTCGAACGCAGAAAGGAGCTACTCTGCTAGAACTTTACTAATCCCAACATCCTATCGACGAGCATATTCAGTAATGTGGGATAGAATAAGCGGGGTAATTCAAATTAGAATTGGAACAAGCACAGTATTTCCAAGTAAGGAATTAGAAAAAAGTTTTCAAGATTTTCTTCGAATCAAACGGTTAAATGAGATTAAATATAATAAGTTGTAGAAAATAAAACAACAAAACAAAAAGACTTAAAAAGAACGAAGTCTTTTTGTTTATTAATGATACTGACAAAAGAGGAAATCCTAAAGGAAATTGAAAAGGGAAGAATAAAACTAGAACCCTTTGATGAAAAAGCAGTAGGTCCTGCTTCAATAGACTTAACTCTTGATAATAAACTAAGAATATTCACAACCCCTAAAATAATTGATGAAGATATTGATTATAAAAAAATTACAAAACTAATTGATATAAAAAAAGGATATGTTCTCAAACCAGGTGAGTTGGTTTTAGGAATTACAAAAGAAAGAATAACCCTTCCTGAAAATATCTGTGGTTGGTTAAATTCCCGTTCAAGACATGCAAGAATAGGTTTAATGAGCCATATAACAGCCCCATTTATAGCACCCGGAGTTTCTAATAAACAAGTTCTAGAAATATTTAATGCAAGTAAAAATAAAATTAAACTAATGCCAGGAACTAAAATCTGCCAGATTGTTTTTCAGCAATGTAAGGGAAGAGCCAAATATCAAGGCATATTCAAGAATCAAGAACTATGATAGAATCAGAAAAAATAACAAAAACACTTGAAAAATTAGGGTTTTCACCAAATGAAATTAAAGTTTATCTAACTTTAAATAAACATGGAAGTACAAAAGCAGGAAAAATAGCAAAACTTGCTTCTATTGATAGAAGTTCTGGCTATAATGCCCTCAAATCTTTAATTGAAAAAGGACTTGCTTCCTATGTCTGCATTGGAAAAGTAAAATGGTTTCAGGCAGCAGGTCCAAAAAGGCTAATAGATTATTTAAAAGAACAAGAAGAAGATGTTCAACAAATTGTCCCATATCTTAATGATTTGCACAAATCATCAAAAATAGAAGGACAAGTTAGATTATTTAAAGGAATAAAAGGAATAAAAACAATCTTTCTTGATATTGTCAGAACAGGAAAAGATAATTTTGTTTTTGGTAGTGAGGGGCAATTTTCAATAATAATGCCTGAATTTGCCTATCAATTTGACAGGATGAAAAAAGAGAAAAATATCAAGACAAAATTGCTAATAAGAAAAGGTAGAAAAGAAATAGACAACAAGTCTTCTGAATATAGATATGCTCCAAATATAGAAGAAAGTCCAGCAGTTACAAACATCTATGGAGACAAAATAGCAATAATTATCTGGACAGATGAACCAGAAGGAATAATTATAGAAAATACAGCAGCTGCAAGGGCTTACAAATCTTATTTTGACTTTATGTGGAAGCACGCTTCTAAGTTTTAAGCTACTAACCGAAAAGCTTAAAAGATATCTATAACTAGCTATATTAATAAACTCCAAGGGGTTTGCAAAAACCCCTTGTTTTCATATGACAAATAATTCTAAAGAAAAAGTTGCAATTTATATTGATGGGAGTAATTTTTATTTTTCTATAAAGAATACTTTTAAGTGTAAAATAGACATCGAGAAATTCTGCAATAAACTTGCAGAAGATGCCGAAATAATTAAGATAAATTATTATATTGCCCCACTCGATCAAGAGAGTCATCCAGAAGGATATAAAGAGCAGCAAAAGTTTTTTGATAAGTTAAAACAAATTTCAAAGTTACATATAATCTTTGGTAGATTAGAAAAAAGAAAGTCAGGCGACATAGTTTATTATGTGGAAAAAGCAAGCGACGTAAATCTTGCTTTAGATTTAGCCTTAGACGCACAAAATAATCTATATGATAAAGCATTTCTAATATCTAATGATGGAGACTTTTCAGGAGCAGTTACTTCTGCAATAAAATTTAATAAAAAAGTTATCTATATAGCCATAGGCAATAGAAAAGCAATTTCATTTCATCTCAAAAAAGTTTCAACCTCTTTTTTAAGGATTAATGAATTATTCATAAAGGACATAAAACTTTAAAAACCTCTTAATCATCAAAAAAAGATGAAATTACTTCGGACACTTGGGGACTATTTACTGGGAAACGACATAAAAAGAAGTTTCAAAAAAGAAACAGATTTTATAAGGGAATATACAGAAAATCCTGAAAATTTTTTAACTGCTTATGAGAATGTCAAGAACCATACCCTAAAGGGTATGGCGTGTAATTAATTCCAATGCTTCTGTTGAGATTCATTGATGTAGAATTCAACAGCTTCATTTGTTGTTGAACCAATGCTTCTACAAAAATATCCCT
>Ga0247841_10011740_pt1 | contig 11576 bp, 8 predicted proteins | sample LaCruzMarch2015__2_FD_192410 | JGI IMG/M metagenome (GOLD analysis project Ga0247841, IMG submission 192410) | Freshwater microbial communities from meromictic Lake La Cruz, Castile-La Mancha, Spain - LaCruzMarch2015_18m | ecosystem: Environmental > Aquatic > Freshwater > Lake | place: Spain...
AGGAACGAGAATTCCTTCATCCAGTCGTAATTGTTCACAATTTCGGCACAATTGGGTTTTGATGGGTCGAAATCCAAAAACCTGAGCAATTGTACTTTTATGCATTCCTGGTTATGGCGCAACAGTTCTTCGCTCAACAGGTTTCGTTCTTCGCTTTTCCCTGAAGGGTCGCCTATCATCCCGGTAGCACCTCCAACCAAAGGTAGTGGTTTATGACCGGCAAGTTGCAGGTGTTTAAGCATCATTATAGAAACCAGGTGACCGATATGGAGGGAGTCGGCGGTAGGGTCGATTCCCACATAAGCGGTTGTCATCTCTTTTTCGAGCTGCTCGGCTGTGCCGGGTGTAACATCGTGCAGCATGCCCCGCCAGCGGAGTTCGTCAACAAAATTCATAAAATTGGTATTTGGCCGCAAAGATAGGAAAACTAATGATTGCCAGGGCGGACTGTTGGCCGGGACGTTGGTAATGAAACAGGAATTGAGTCGTTTTTATAAGAAGCTCTTTTTAATCCATAGTTTAAACAGGGGATCGCCGATTTCGATTGTTTTATTGTTAATTTCGATCAATTCCTTGTTTTCGAGCGCTATCTGGATTTTTTTGATATTCCCCGGAGTTCCCAGAGTGTACTTTTTCACCACCCCGAAAGCGCTCAGGTTTTTCTCGCCACTCACCACTGCTTTGAGATAATTCAATTGATAATTGGTCAAATTGTCAACCTCCCTTTGATATAAAACAGATTGCTGGTCCAATGCATCGTTACACGCCTGTTCCAACGTTTGTACCGTGCATTCGGTATCGGTAAGGTTCCAGCAGTGATATGAAAGAAACTGAACATAATATGGATGGTTTTCCATCCTTTCGGGTATTGCTGCAGCAACATCGGTGGCAATGGCTTTTCCTGTATCATGAAAACCTTTGATAATGAAGGGTATCCAATATTCTTGCCCTATTTTATCCAATTGCATCAAATCACCAAACCTGTAAAAAGGCATTTTCGGGCTTTGAAACAATTCAGACATCATATGTTTCTTGCTGCCATAAATCGTATAACAGGCGTTTGTGTGATGTTGCCAGTACGACCGTAATTGTTTCTGAAAAGCTAAAGGCTCGCTGAAAAAAGCGATGTTTTGAAATTCATCGAGGCACACTACCAACCGGATACCTTTTTCAATTGCAATTTTTTCAGGTAAATCCAAAATCTCTTCTGCCGACTGTTGCAAGGCCGCAAAATCGAACGAAATATTGAAATCATGCAGCGGATTATCCCCGATGCTGAAACGCGGAATCAGGTTTTTAATAAACTTCCGGCCTGTTTCAATCCAATCCTCCCATCGTGAGGAAGTTGATTTGATGAGCTGAACGGCAAGTTTTTGATAAAATTCCTCTTCTGTACGGATGTTGAACAAATCCAAAAAACAGAATTTGATTTTTTCGTTAAAGTTTTCCCTCGCCACTTGAGCAAGAAGCGAGCTTTTCCCCCATCGCCGGGGTGAAATCAAAATTGTATTGACTGCCGATTCAACATTGGCTGCCAATCGTTTCCGTTCATTTTCACGATCAACGAACGACGTATCGGAAATCACTTTTCCAAACTCAAACTGGCTTTTCATAGTACTGAATTTTGCACAAAAGTAATATACCGGTTTGTAATATACAATTTTGTATATTACAATTTTGTATATTACAATTTTGTATAGTCTATAATGTATTAATAGCCAGTTTTATACGACAATTTATTATCAAATAAATTTAACAAATCCAAGATGTTTTTATAATAATTTTCACTTATCCTCCAAATCTATATCTTGTCATTCTTTAGGAAATTATCAAATTGAGCACCATCAATCAGCAAACATCTGAATTACAGCATCTAATCATTTGTAAAGAATTCTATCCAACTACGACCCGTTTCTGAACATATTTTATCCTTAGTTTTGCATTATGATATTTGTAACCGGAGGAACAGGACTGGTGGGTTCGCACCTGCTATACCAACTTGCACGTAAAGGCTATAAGGTGACAGCATTGTTGCGACCGGGGAGGAAGGCCTGCGACATCAGGAATATTTTCGATTGCTTTACATCGGACAGCCAAACCCTTTTAGAAAAAATCAAATGGGTTGAAGGCGACATGCTTGATCCGCTATCATTGCATATGGCTTTGCAGGAAGTGGAATACGTATATCATTGTGCGGCAATGATTTCGTTTAATCCGCGCGATTATAAGGAAATGTTGCGGGTAAATGTGGAAGGTACCGCTAACCTTGTAAATGCCTGCCTCGAAAACGGTATAAAAAGACTCTGCCATGTGAGTTCCATAGCCGCTTTGGGGCACCCAGAAAAGGGAGAATTGATAGATGAAAACGCCAAATGGAAAACTTCACGCCGCAACAGTGGCTATGCCATCAGCAAGTATGGAGGCGAACGTGAAGTGTGGCGAGGGATTGAGGAGGGTCTTAATGCCGTGATTGTAAATCCATCAGTAATCATCGGGGCCGGTTGTCAGCTCAAAGCTACTAACAGGTTGTTTATCAACATGAAGAACTTCCTTCCGTTTTATACCTCCGGGGTAAACGGTTATGTGGATGTGGCCGATGTGGTGAAAGCCATGATGTTGTTGATGGAAAGCAACATTTGCGGCGAGCGTTTTGTATTAAATGGCGAAAACCTTTCACTCAGGGAGTTTTTCGTAAAAGCTGCCGATATTCTTGGCAAATCTCATCCCTTCATCCCGCTCAACCCCATCTTACTGAAATCCGTTGCCTTTATAGATGAAATCCGTGGACGATGCACAGGAAGCAAGCCCCTGATAACCCGTGAAAATGTCCGCGCAGCAATTTCAAAATCCTATTATTCTGCTGAAAAATTCAGAAAAAAATTCGATTATGAATTTATTCCGGTTTCGGAAAGCCTGAAGACGGCTTTCACGTTTTTAGAAAAAATAAGGAGAAACAAACTATAAGTATTGCTCAGGAAGATTGCGAAAAGGTATTTACCGGTCAAAGGTATTCGATCACTTCGGCCTCGCCCCGCAAAATCATCAGGCCGTTCATGGCCAGTGAATCGAGGTCGTTAACAACAGGATAAATAGAAACCGGCGCAATCTTATCTATGCGGTGGGTAAGCATTTTTGTAAACACTTTGCTGCTCATAATAGGTCCCATGATCAGGATGGCATCTGCCTGGCAATCAAGCACTGTAGCCATCGCCCCAATTTCTTTCGCAATCTGGTAAGCCATGGCATCAAGGATAAAAGTAGCCTGTTCATCTCCGTTGTCAATCATTGTAAGTACTTGATTGAGCGATTTTGTGCCCAGGTATGCCTGGATTCCGCCTTTTTCCGTGACTAATTTGCGCATTTCCTCGCGGGTATATTTTCCGCTGTAACAAAGGTCAATTACCGGACCTACCGGTAATCCACCGGTGCGCGTCATAGAGAAAGGACCATCGCCATCGAATGCCTGGTTTACATCTACGACCTTGCCGTTGCGGTGAGCACCTACCGAAACCCCTCCGCTGCCAATGTACACCACGATCAGTTTAAGTTCATCATAGCTCCGGTTCATGCTTTTGGCATACTCCCGTGAAACATTTTTATGGTTGAGTGCATGAAAGATCGAACTCCTTTCAATTGCGGGCAAGCCCGAAACCCTAGCGATAGATTCCAGTTCGTCCACCACTACCGGATCGGCAAGGTAAGCCTTGGCATCAGGCAACTGCGAAGCGATCTTATCAGCGATCAAACCTCCCAGGTTGGTGGCATGTACCCCCATAACACCTACTTTCAGGTCGCGAAGCATAGCCTCATTTACCTGATAGACCCCTGATTTAAGTGGTTTTATCAATCCCCCGCGTGCCATTACCACACCAATATCACCCAAATCAATCTGATTGTTTTTTAGCTCATCAATGATCAGTCCGGTACGGTATTCAAGTTGGCCGATCACATCTTGGAACGCTGAAGTTTCTTCAGGTTTATGACGGATAGATTTTAAAAAGATAAGACTGGTGTTGCGATAAACCGCAATCTTGGTAATTTCTACTTCGGGATAAATTACCAATATGTGTTTGGTTGCCATATGGATTGATGTTTTGAATGGTCAAATTTACAACTTTTGCTGTATGTTATTATCTGAAGCAATTAGTTTTTCAGTGACAGGTGAAAAATGAAAGAGGATTGCAAGAATTTCCAACTTATGACAATCTCAGGATGCAGGTCACCTCACCTTCAGCCCCTGAATAAGGATGACGATTACCCATTCCTATCTGCAATTTCATTCCTCCATATGCTTGTTTATCACGTACCATGTAACGGCACGTCCACAGAAGTACATGATTAACAGGAATATAAACGGGTAATCGGAAATGATATGAATTTTGCCGATATAATTCAGCATTATCAAAAATAACCCAAGAACAGCAAAAACTATGATATCGGGCAGTCTTTCTTTTCGGAGCATAAAGATGTTTTTTGGCAAACGTACAAAAAACCGGAATTCAAGATAAATTTAATCGCAGGGGTTGCAAGGTTTTGTCAGGAAGGCAAGATTTATGCCTCAAACCTAATAGCAATACAATTGCAATTAATTATCTTTTGCATTACTGGATTTCGTTATCGTCTATTGCATCCGATTCGTTGCCTGAATCCAACAGCATTTTTGTTTCGTTAGCAGGCAATTCTTCAAATGATTTCAGCCTGGCATTTATTTTTTTTGTTCTTGCCCCAACCAATTCATCAATATCCTCACTTGCTTTATTTATTTTCTCCTGTGCTTTCTTCAGAATATCGCCAAATTTCCCAAACTCGGTTTTTACAGCACTTAGTGTTTTCTTGATCTCCCCGCTTCGTTGTTCCAAAGCCATGGTCCTGTAGCCGAATGAAATGGTGGAAAGAATGGCTGACAGGGTTGTTGGCCCGGTAAGGATAATCTGATATTCCCGTTGCAACATTTCCATCAGTATGGGCCGGCGAACAGCTTCTGCATACAAACCTTCAATGGGTAAAAATAAAAGCCCGATATCGGTTGTGTCGGGTGGATTAATATACTTTTCATGAATATCGCGTGCGGCCTTTTTTATGGCAGTTTCCAATGCCCTGCCTGCTGAATCCGCAGCTACCGAATCACTTATCTCATAGGCTGCAAGCAAACTATAGTAATCCTCGATAGGGAACTTTGAATCAATGGGCATAAGCAAAATTTTGTTGTCCTGGTTTTGCTGTGGGATTTTGATTGCAAATTCCACACGGTTGTTTGTCCCCTTTTTTGTAATGGTGTTAATCTCATATTGTTCGGGAGCGAGCAATTGTTCAAGGATATTCGATAACTGAATTTCACCCAGTATGCCACGTGTTTTCACATTGCTCAGTACCTTTTTTAAATCGCCGACACCAATAGCTAACTGTTGCATTTCGCCCAGCCCTTTATGAACGGTCTCTAAGCGTTCGCTCACCAAATTGAATGATTGCGTTAAGCGTGTTTCCAGGGTTTTTTCCAGTTTTTCGTCAACGGTTTTGCGCATTTCCTCCAGTTTCATCTCATTTCCTTCCTGCATTGATTTGACCGATTTCTCAAGCGTGGTTTTTATCTCGGACAACTTATCGCTGGTGGCAATATTCTGGGAATGCTGATTCTTTTCAAATTCCCCGAATTGCTCCTTCAAGCGTTCCCGGTAGTCCCTTAAGGCTTCGTTCAGTTCTTTTTTAAATGTTTCAAGATTGTCTTTCAACTCAGCCCTGCTTTCCTTGCTGTTGCTGTCAATACCTGTTTGGAATGCCAGTAGCTTTTCCTCAATTGTTTTGCGGATGGCTTCTAATTTTTCCTCGTTCGACCGGGTAAGGTTGCTTAACTGCTCCGAAAAGGTCTGAGTGAATATGTTCAACTGGTTTCCAACTTCTGTTCTGAGTCCTGTTGCCGTATCGGCACTTTCTTTTCGGTTGGTGGCAAATTCACTCTTGAGGTTGCTTTCAGCGTCTTTCAGGTTTTGCGTAAGTGTGCCGATTGAAAATATAATTTCATCTAATTTGTTGACTGGTTCTTTCTTCCCGGCTTTATGCGTGAGGATGATGTTTGCAATGAGAAAAACTGATATCAGCGAAAGCAATAAGATTGTGAGAGTCATATGATTTACTGTTAATAATCTGGTTCAAAAAACACTTCTCTACTGTTATCCGGCATGGTCATTCAGTGTACCTGCAAATATAGAGTACTTTTCAAAGAGCTTTCATAAAAACAGGAATTATCTTTCTGTTTTGATGGAATTGTATTTCCTTTCCTTTTTAAGCTGGTAATAAATAATAGCGCATTTGGATAATTTTGCTTGTCTAATATAAACAGAACTATAGATTTGATTGTTAACATATTAGAGCCCTGCATATTTAGAATTAATTAGCATCTCGAGCTTTTTACTGAAATAAAGGTATTCAAAACCAAGACTGTTTCAATCTTCGTTTTTTACCTTTTGTTTTAGTCAGGGCATACAAGCCGAAAGCAATAAAACAATTTTCAGGGAATTGGCTAACGGGAACTTGCAACCTTCTGCATTTCTATCCGAAACCCCGCGATTATAAAACCTTCCTTAAATAAACTGTTGGATTTATATATAGAATGGACTTATTGACTCTTCTTTAGGTTGAAAAAAGAGTAAAGGGAATAAAAAACAATTCGCTATGTTGGAGAATGGCAGGGTTGAGAAAGGGAACTGCAGGAATCACAATTGATGGCTAATGGTGGAAGAAGACGGGGATATATCCCCTGATTAACGCATTTTACTATATATATAATTATTTAGATACTTTCCATATTAGCATGTTTTGCTGCTGTTTGATCGTATTTGTCAAATTCTTGCACATTTAGCTCGTACCTTTGCATTTAAACACACATAAAATATTTATTATATATGAAAAAGAGATGGCCGGTATTTCTTGCAATTGTGGTATTCCCAATTATTTTTGCAGGTATCAGCGGTGATGAATTCATCATTATAAGCTGGAATGATTTAGGCATGCATTGTTCGAACAAGGATTTTTCGAAATTAGCAGTGCTGCCACCATACAACAATATCAGGGCGCAGGTAATAAAGAAAGGAACAACCACTACATTACCTCAAGTAGTGACTACCGGATATAATGTTCAGTATTCTATTCCCGGGAATACCTATTCAGTGGGCAAAACCAATTTCTGGACTTATTCACAGCAATTATTTGGGGTTTCATTGCCTCCAAATATTGGGCTTACAGGAGTTGGACTTACAGGGGCTATGACCCCTATTGAAAACTATTTTTTTGTTGATGGTGTTCCTATCACGCCTTATCTGGATAATAACTTACTAACTGAGAACCCGTTTCAACTTGCATTAGTAGAAGTTCGAAATAGTAGTAATACAGTATTATTCAGCTCACAGCCAGTGGTTCCTGTTTCAAATGAACTCAGTTGTGTAAGCAGTGGCTGCCACAATAGTGAACAGTCCATTCTGAATGCTCACGACCGTGAGGGTGGCTTCAATCCTAACAATACTCCAATACTTTGTGCCACATGTCATGCTGATAATGCTCTTGGCATGCCCGGTCATTCAGGAGTGCCTTCCTTTTCTTTTGTGATTCATGATAAACATAAAGATAAAACCAACAATTGCTACAAATGCCATCCGGGGCCCAATACACAGTGTTTCCGTGATATCATGCATACAGGAGGAATGGTATGCCAGGATTGTCATGGAAACATGGCAAACGTGTCACAGACTATAGAAAATGGTCGTCAGCCATGGTTGCAGGAACCTTCCTGTGGGGCTGCAAGTTGCCATGGTGCAAATTACGCAGAAGAGCCAGGAAAACTTTTCAAACAGTCACGTGGACATGGAGGTTTATTTTGCAGTGCCTGCCATGGTTCTCCACATGCAATTCAACCCACAGTTCAACCGAACGACAATATCCAGAATACTTTGCTACAAGGATTTTCGGGAACTTTGCGCAGGTGTGAAGTTTGCCATGGAGTTGTTCCTGATTTACCGGGTCCACACGGATATGTACCAACCAAATTGAATATTACTGTTTTCTTCGAAGGCTTGTTCAATGGCACAATAATGAACAAGGCGCAAAATGCAACAGGCGACCAGTTTCCGGGTACAATTGCTGATCAGATTACCGTAGAATTGCATCATTCAACCTCACCGTTTACCCTGGCTGCCGGCCCTTTTACTGTAGGTGTGAATACAACCGGAACAGCATCCCTTACCCTTCCCGCATCAATGGGAGCAAGTTATTTCATAGTTATTAAGCATCGCAGCAGCATCGAGACCTGGAATGGAATCCCGGTTTCGTTCGGATCAGGTTCACTGAGTTATAACTTCAGTTCTGCAGCAGGACAGGCTTATGGGGGTAATCAAAAACTTATATCTGGGAAATACGTCATATATGCCGGCGATGTGAACCAGGATGGAATTATTAATTCAGCCGATATGACACCCGTGGATACTGACGCTTCCAACTTTATTAAAGGATATATTACCACTGATATAAATGGCGATGGGGTGATTGATTCCGATGATTTAATCCTTTTAGATAATAATGCTGCCATTTTTATAGCTAAAATCGTTCCCTGAGTCCAGTGCCCATGATTTTTTCCTGTTATGGCTCAAGGATGATATTTGCAAACCAAGACTGTTCATTGCTCAGGGTTGATGTTGCGAAAATATTTAATGGTTATCAAAGGCAATTGTCCTCTATAGATAGCTCTAAAAAGTCAGGATACTGTGAAATTTCCATTGTAACCGTATCATCACAGGTTTCAGCGATAGAAATAGTTTGACGGGTATAAATCAATGAAAAAGAAGGGGTTACTTCTGTCTTTATTTCCGAAATACCGCAATTGATGTTGAATGATTTTTAGAATTTCCTATGTGCATAAACTACCAAGAAGCAAGACATCTGCGCGGTTTTGCTTCTGTATGAGTTTATTGATCTTATTACTGAAACCGGGATAAAATGTTACAGGCATAATTTATTCAAAAAGAATCCGATAATGTCCAATTCAGTTTGGGGTAAAAAAACACCCTCTTCAACCAATATCAGGAAGAAGAGGGAGAAGATAAAGAGAAAATTATCAGCTATCTGGCTTCAAGTACTTTATAGCCCCATGCCGGCAGATTGAGGGTTTCGTCTGTTTTCAGGGATGATTCTTCACCCGAGAAAACATCTTTAAAGCTTCCACTGAGCACATCGCCTTTCAGGGAAAACGAGATAGGGTTTGGGGACAAGTTAAGCATTACCAGCACCTTTGTACTGCCTTTTGCACGCATGAATGAAAGCACTTTGGATGCCTCGCTGTTTTTTATCTTTTCGAACGAACCGCCATAAGGTGGGTTCGTTAAGGCTTCGTTGGAGTGTTTTAGTTTGTTTAAAGCTTTATAAAAAGGAACTAACTCCTGATTGTCCCAGTTGATGGTATCCTTAACAAAGAATTTCAGCCGCTTGCTGAGCCCGGCTTCCTGTCCGCTATAAATCAGGGGCATACCTGGAAGGGTGTATGTAAGCACCGCAAAAGCTTTTCCCCCGTCGCCAAATTTCTCGGTAACGGTACCATTCCAGGAGTTTTCGTCGTGGTTGGTAACGAAATTCATTTTTATTGCCTGGTTAGGGAATACCGAATCGAGCTTCATCTGATATTTGTAAATGGAAGCGATAGAATCCTTGCCCTGGGCTATTTTGTGCATCGTCGAATGCAACTGCCATCCGTAATTCATATCGAAAGCTTTGTTGCAAAGTTCGGGTTTTCCTTCATCCTCAGCCAGCATGAACATTGGTTTCACTTTGTCAAGTTCGGCACGGGCTTCTTCCCAGAAATCAACAGGGACTTCTCCGGCTACATCGCAACGGAAACCATCAATATCACAATTCACCACCCAGTATTTCATGGCATCAACCATGGCTTTGCGCATATCGGTTTTTTGATAGTTCAGTTTAGCTACATCAGTCCAGTCGAAAGGGGCAACAATTTTACCCAGGCTGTCTTTCACATACCAATCAGAGTGTTCGGCCATCCATGGGTTATCCCATGCCGAGTGGTTGGCCACCCAATCAATAATAACTTTAAAACCCATTTCGTGCGCTTTGGTCACCAATGCCTTGAAATCAGCTTCGTTGCCATACTCCGGGTTGATGCCTTTGTAATCTTTCACTGAATAATAGCTGCCAAGACTTGTTTTCATGCCTTCAGGAATTTTCCGGTTTTTCTCACCTATCGGGTGTATGGGCATGATCCAAAGGATATCAACGCCTAATTCTTTAAGGCGTGCAAGGTTGGCTTCAAAAGCTTTAAAAGTGCCTTCCGGGGTATATTGCCTCACGTTCACTTCGTAAATCACCGCATTTTTGGCCCAGTCGGGATAGTTTGCTTTTACATCGGTAACAGTAATTTTGGATTTGCATGCAGCAAAAAGAAACGGAATGCAGCAGATAATGGCCATGATTTTTAATGATGTTTTCATATTCTTTGTTTTTGGTTGTTTTGTGATTATTTGAATAAATTTACTTGAATAAAATACCAGGATTAGAAGGAACCCGCCAGACCCCGATCCCGGATTTACATCCTTTTGCTATCAACAATTTCAATTTTAACAGGTTCCCCATCCCAGATAAAATTCACGCGTAACCATTTTTCGCTATAGGTACAGGTGGTCTTATTACTGTATGCTTCTCCCTTATCAGCTTCAATTTGAATTATTTTCCCTTTAACAATTACCTGAAAAGGCATGGTGTTCATTTTTACTTCGAGGTGCATGGTTCGCAGGGCTGGCATTCCATCCCAGGCACCGGTTTTTAAAACCGAAACGATTGTTTTGAGACCATCGCGCTCACCATTGTAAGTTATCGTTTCATATTTACCATTACTTAATGATTTGCTGTCAATGCCGTTGTCTTCGTATTGAACAAAAGAAGAAGTCCCTGAAGGATAATACCGTACAAAATATTCATCAGTTTTATAATAATCGGTTGAAGTTACGGGTTTTGCCATTGGGACAAAACTTCCGGACTTCACAAATACCGGTATGTTTTCAATTGTCAACAGATAATCCATCTGTGTATTGCCAAGATATTCGATGCCTGTATGGAAATCGAACCAGCGGCCTTCCGGCAGATAAATGCTCCGGCTTTTGACCCCTTTTTGCACCACGGGCGCTACCAGCAGGTTGTCGCCCCAAAGGTATTCATCTTCTATCTTACAAGCTGTTGTATCGTTCGGATACTGATAAAAAAGCGGACGCATCAAAGGTGCCCCGGTCGTTGAATTTTGCCAGGCAAGGGTGTAATTGTAAGGAAGCAACGCGTACCGCAGTTTCATATAGTTGCGCACGATTTCCTGTGTTTTCCCGCTCCAGTAAACCGGTTCGCTTGGCAATCCCGAACCGTGAGGGCGGAGAATAGGCGTAAAAACCGCAAATTGCAACCAACGGGTGTATAATTCATCATCCCTGACTCCCTGGGCAAAACCGCCAGCATCGGAGTGAATATAACCCAACCCATTAATGCCCATGGTCAACAATAGGGGCAGCTGTGCCTGCAGCCCACTCCAACTGCGC